>Ga0209536_100008012_pt1 | contig 15929 bp, 13 predicted proteins | sample DeeMarSeWOR28_12_FD_187461 | JGI IMG/M metagenome (GOLD analysis project Ga0209536, IMG submission 187461) | Marine sediment microbial communities from White Oak River estuary, North Carolina - WOR-2-8_12 (SPAdes) (version 2) | ecosystem: Environmental > Aquatic > Marine > Intertidal zone >...
TATGGATGACCCTGTAAGAAGGATAACATGATGGCAAAAGAAAAGATCCTTGTCGTAGATGATGAAGAAGATATCTTGGAGTTGCTTAGATTCAATCTGTCACGAGAGGGCTGTCAGGTCTTCTGTGCATCATCGGGAGAGGAGGCGTTGCGCCTTGTGCGATCTGAGATCCCGGACCTTATCGTACTGGACCTTATGCTCCCGGGCATAGACGGCTTGGAGGTTACAAGACGGCTGAAAGGTGACTCCAACACCAAGCATCTGCCCATTGTCATGTTAACGGCTAAGGGCGAGGAGGCAGATATTGTGACAGGCTTGGAACTTGGTGCTGACGATTACGTGACCAAGCCTTTTAGCCCAAGGATTCTGGTGGCGAGAGTGAGAGCCGTTCTGCGCAGAAATGCGAAAGAGGCGCCTGAGGAAACCTCGGTCATTCGAATTCACGATCTTATTATTGATCCGAGGCGCCACGAGGTGCTGGTCAACGGTGAGCCGGTTGAGTTGACCTTTACAGAATTCGGGATCCTCAATTACATGGCCAGAAGACCGGGCTGGGTCTTTACCCGCTTCCAGATCGTCGACGCCGTGCGAGGTGAAGATTATCCGGTCACTGATCGTTCCGTAGATGTCCAGATTGTTGGTCTCCGGAAAAAACTGGGACCTGCCGGCAAATATGTTGAAACAGTCCGGGGTGTTGGGTATCGATTCAAGGAGTAGACTGTGCCCCGAAAGAAGCGGCTAATTTGGCAACTCTATCCTTCCTACCTGTTTATCACTCTGATTTCTGTGGTGGCCGTCACCTGGTATGCATCCACTGCTCTAAAGCAATTTTTTCTTGTACAAACAGCGGCTGATCTCACAGCCCGAGCCCACCTTTTTGAGACTCAAATCTCAGGGCACCTTGATCCCTTGAATGGAAAGGCTATTGACTCCTTATGCAAAGAAGTGGGCAGGCAAGCCTCAACCCGCGTAACCATCATTCTCGCCTCTGGTAAGGTCGTTGGCGATTCCCACGAGGATCCGGCGAAGATGGACAATCATGTGGATCGACCGGAAGTCATCGGGGCCCTGAGCGGGCCCTCCGGCACATCGACAAGACATAGTCTGACCTTGGGCAAAAATATGATGTATGTAGGCATTCCGATTAAGAAGAATGGTGACGTTGTTGCGGTCGTTCGTACGTCTATTCCGGTGAACGCCATAGACGAGGCCCTGAAGAACATCCAGATGAAGATGACCCTTGGGGGCTTGATCATCGCTGTGTTGGCCGCTATTGTCAGTTGGTTTGTTTCTCGCCGAATTACCCGCCCCATTGAAGAAATCAAGGAGTGGGCAAAATCTGTCGCTAGCCGGGAACATCAGGTCAGGCCCATTGTTGGTGGGTCTGATGAGATTGGGGCCCTTTCCGAAGCGGTGAATCATATGGCCGTTGAACTGCGTCAACGGATGGATAAGACCCTCCGACAGCGGAACGAAATGGAAGCCGTACTCGCCAGCATGGTCGAAGGCGTGATCGCAGTGGACATGGAAGAGCGGATTATCAGCTTGAACCAAGCTGCCGCCCAGATGTTCGCCTGTAATCCATCAGCCGCCCAGGGCCGAACCATCCAGGAGGTAGTTAGAAATGTTGTCTTGCACGAGTTCGTGAGAAATACCCTGTCCAGCCAGAAGCCCGTGGAAAGGGATATCGTGCTTTACACGGGTGGTGAACGTTTCATCAATGGACATGGCACCGTGCTGCGCGATGCCCGGGGGAAGCACATGGGTGCGGTGATCGTCTTGAATGACGTGACACGGATTCGCAGACTTGAAAACGTTCGCCGAGAGTTTGTGGCTAATGTCTCCCATGAGATCAAAACCCCCATCACGGCTATTAAAGGATTTGTGGAAACGCTACGAGACGGCGCGGTAAAAAATCCGGAGGATGCTGAAAGATTCCTGGGAATCATCGAAAATCATGCAGAGCGTCTGGAAGCCATCATCGAAGATCTGCTGAGCCTTTCTAGGATCGAGCGAGAAGCTGAAAGAGGAAAAATCGCTCTTGTTGAGGGGCAAGTGCAAGACGTCGTCCAGATGGCGGTCCAGGTTTGTGAGATGAGCGCACGGGCCAAGGAAATCAAGATTGAATTTTCTTGTGATAAAGATATCGCCTCAAAGATCAATGCACCGCTTCTTGAGCAGGCCATCGTGAACCTCCTTGACAATGCCATCAAGTACAGTGCTGTGGGAACCAGCATCCGGGTGGAGGTTACTCAAAGGGCCGAAGAAATCGTCATCGACGTACGAGACCAGGGCTGCGGCATTGAAAGAGAACACCTGCCCAGGCTCTTTGAAAGGTTCTACCGGGTCGACAAGGCACGCAGCAGGCAACTGGGCGGCACAGGACTCGGCCTTGCGATTGTCAAGCATATCACGCAGGCCCATTGTGGACAGGTGTCCGTGGAGAGCGTGCCGGGCAAGGGGAGCACTTTTTCAATCCGCCTTCCCAGGGTGTAGCGGAATCACAGTCAGACTTACCCATCCTTGACGGGATGTTGCTCAAATCCCTACGGTGTTATTTCGGCGGGCGGGTTAGGTCAGAACTACGGCATCATGAAGATTCAATCAGAAAATTGCACCAAGTGGCCTGGCGTCCTTATCAGAGTAATTGTAGCAGGGCTCCGGCGACAATAGCGATCAGTAGGATAGCACACGCCTTGGCCAGCCGACTGACCCAGCAACTAAATTCTTCGACGAGCTCTTCATCCCACCGTTGCCATTGTTCCACGTCTCTACCTGTTTTCCTGTGGCCTGGCATCTTCGTGGTGTCTCCTATAACTGAACGATAGAAATCCATGGCAGTCCCTTCTTATTAAAGACTGGCCCTGATCCTTTTTGGGGCCTTTCACCACATCGATTTTGTTTTAAGTTTTATTCCCTTTTGTTCGCCGTTTATTAGGATTCTGTGAATTTCTTGTGTCCTTTCAGCTTCAAGGATCTTCCATCATTTCTGATACCTATTTCTGATGAGCTCAGAGGAATTCGGCATTTTTTGTGCATATCTAACTATATTGTAATCTTGGCCTAACAATTCTTGCTTATCATTACATATGGAGACATGGATTTATGGCTGTCTCTTAGACCACTTACAGGACGGAGGAGGCTATGGCAGAAGAAAGATACGTCGACAAACTGATGTCGATCTTTAGTTTTACCGCCGGTAAGGACCTGGGTTTGCCGGAAAATGTATCCACTCAGGTTATGTTTGTGTACAACAGAAAAGCAAATATCAAAGAATTCAACCTAATAGACGAAGAAATGCCCCAAGATGTGACTAGAAAGATTAGGGCATGGTTGGAGAAAAACGTGGATGTGGAGGATGTCCTTCACGGCTTGAAGTCGAAGGGAACGGCATTGTGACCATCTATTAAAGTTCCTGGCGACGTTATCCCTATCCTTTCGACACATCCTCAGGGGTTCGCTTGCCCTCGTCTCTTTGATCCTCGTCTGCTCCGCTAAGTCCTGACTCACCTTAAACCCTCACCGCCGTGGCTCTTTGCCAGTGCATCTTGAGGTGTTTTGAAGTAGGCTCGTGGGACCTGGCCTGAAGGGGCCTTCCCCTCCCCGTATCCTGTGCAGCCACGCAGCGGGCTTGCACGCGGAAATCCATAATAAAATCTTGTGGTAAACAAACGAAGATAATGGTAAAAGCCTCATTGAGTTTTGAGGCAATGAAGGTGTCATGGCCATCACACAAACCACTGAGCATGCTTCTTGTGAGGACCCAATGAGGGGACCATCCAGAAGCACGAGGGGTTATCCGGCGATAGGGAGCCTCATCTGAGATAAGGCCTGATATGGATCTCTATCTATTTTCTATATTCGTACTGATTGGCCTTGCGGTTGCCGATCTGATCGTCGGTGTTGTTAATGATGCGGTCAACTTCTTGAACTCTTCAATCGGTTCCAGGGTAGCACCACGCCATGTGATTATGATCATTGCAAGCCTTGGAATACTTGCAGGTGTCACCTTTTCGAGCGGAATGATGGAAGTGGCACGAAAGGGCATATTCCACCCACGACTTTTTGTTATGCCCGAACTGATTACTATCTTTCTGGCCGTCATGCTCACTGACATCATTCTTCTTGATCTTTTCAATACGTTTGGTCTGCCAACATCTACCACGGTGTCGATTGTCTTTGAGTTACTAGGAGCTGCTGTGGCCGTATCTTCAATAAAGCTTTACACGGCAGGCCATAGCTTCTCTACCCTCGTTGATTACATAAACACCGGAAAAGCCCTTGCCATTATTTCGGGAATTCTCCTGTCCATAGTGATTGCCTTCTTTTTCGGAGTTACGATCCAGTTCATAGCCCGTATTGTCTTCACATTTGATTATAGAAAACGTCTTAAGCGTTTTGGAGGAATCTGGGGAGGTCTTTCTCTCGCAGTCATCACCTATTTTATCCTGATAAAGGGAGCCCAAGGCACATCGTTTCTAACGCCCGAGTCGGTCGCCTGGATCAAAGATAATGCGTGGATGATACTGTCCGTTGGCTTTCTGTTTTTTGGCGTTATGTTTCAATGCTTGGCGGTTTATACAAAGATTAATATTTTGAAGCCGATTGTTTTGATTGGAACTTTTTCCCTTGCCATGGCTTTTGCTGGCAACGATCTTGTCAATTTTATCGGTGTTCCTCTGGCCGGATTGAGCGCCTACAATATCGCTTCCGCTACCAATGAACCTTTGTCCACGGCCATGGACGCTCTTCAGAAACCTATGCAGACCAATACATTTCTGCTGCTGCTGGCTGGGACGATCATGGTGATCACATTATGGGTGTCCAGGAAGGCCCGCACGGTCACTCAAACAGAGGTCAGTCTGGGCAGGCAGGAAGAAGGCATGGAACGCTTTGGTTCGTCGGTACTTTCAAGAAATCTTGTGCGTGTGTCTCATTCAGTGTTTTCCTTTTCAAATAGATTGATCCCTGTACGGCTAAGGAGAACAATTTCCAAACGCCTGGACCCAGGCGCCTATGCGTGCGCGCCTTCAATAGACGGGAAAATACCGTCTTTTGACCTCTTACGCGCTTCCGTAAACCTTATTGTCGCCAGTGCCGTGGTTTCTTTTGCCACTTCATTGAAGCTTCCCCTTTCAACGACATATGTTACGTTCATGGTGGCTATGGGAACATCTCTTTCGGACCAGGCGTGGGGCAGAGAAAGCGCTGTTTACAGAGTAACAGGGGTACTCACTGTCATAAGCGGATGGTTCCTAACTGCACTGGTAGCGTTTTCAGTCTCCCTTCTTTTTGCCTCTCTCATCTATTATGTCAGACTTGCTGCCATCTTGGGATTACTAGTGCTCCTGATTACTCTTGTATGCCACACTTATCGTCTGCATTTCAGAAGGGAAGAAGAAAGTCGTGTCATTGAGGCTTTCAGCCTGAAGAATATTAGTGATCCCAACGCCGCAATCAACGCTTCTTTTGAGCAGACTGGATCCTTTCTCAAGGAGATCAGCGACAGTTTAGGTCTCTGTTTTGACGCCGCCTTTTCGGAGGATAGACAGAGGCTAAGAGATGCGACAGCTTGGACAGATAGGATCCAGAAATGGGCTAACATTATTATCGCAAATACCTTTGATACGCTTTTTCTTCTTCGTGATAATGCTGTCGACAGCACGCAGAAATACGCAAGAACAATAAGCTGCATACAGGGTATTGCGGAAAGTCACAGGGACATCATCAAGCGCTCTTATGTGCATTTCGAAAATTGTCACGAAGGATTTAGCAATGCTCAGAAAGAAGAGCTGAGGCGGATCAAGACATATGTTACCCGGCTTTTATGGAACACTTCCATCATGTTAGAGCGGAGAAAAAAAGTCGATTACGACTATATTGCCAATCAGAGCCGGAGATTGAACAATGTGGTTACTGAATTTGACAAGAACCAGATAAAACGGATACAAAACGGTGAATCCAAAACTCGCTTAAACATTCTCTACTACGGACTGATGGAAAACTCCGTGAAGGTCGCCCAACACACACAGAATTTGCTTGATATTTTCAGAGAGTCCTTTAAAGGAAAATAAGTAGTGGCAAAAACGGGATTGTTCTCGGTATGAGGGGGCAATGATGCGTATTCCATTTCTTTCGGCGTTTATGACTTCACCCTTTGACGGCCTTCAGGAACATGCAGAAAAGGTAAAGGAATGCGGGTGGGCATTTCAGCAGGCCATAGAGTGTCATGCCGCAGAACAATGCAAGATGTTTGAGGAATACCGTCAGGAAGTCATCAAACTTGAAAATGAAGCTGACGCCATCAAGCGCAGGATCCGTGGGCACCTACCAACACGAACAAGGCTGCCTGTAAATCAATTCCAGGTGTTTATGTATTTAAAAGAACAGGACAAGGTCCTTGATTCTGTGGAAGATGCCCTTGACTGGCTCTCCTATCGAAGTAGCGAAGGCATTGCGAAGCAGGAACTAAGAGAGACTTTGTTCCTGCTTGTTGATGCCGTTCTCGAGCCGATTGAAGAGCTCAGCCGACTGGTGGCTGAGGCAAAGAAGTATTTTGACAGTTATTCGGAGAAGCAGCGGGGAATTGTAAAAAACATTATTCATAATTTGCGGAAGAGAGAGCATGACGCAGACAAAGTTGAAGATGAACTAAAATTCAAGATTTTTAGTATGGAGAAGGACCCGGTAGCAATATTTCATTTAGTCAAACTTGCTGAAATCATCGGCTCTATTGCCGATCATGCGGAAAATGCTGGAGATGTTATGAGAACGATGATTGCACGGAAGAAAAAACCTTTTTTTGTTAAATACAAATCGTAAACTTGATACAGCCAGAAATGATCTGACGCTGTTCCAATGGAATTGAAGCTGACCGACATGGCACCGGCTGAAGTAAAACCGCTAAGATCCTGGTGCTTTTTGCCCGCCTCCTTTTCTCACACGGTAACAGGATCCTAATCAAAGTCTGGGTGACCATTAGTGATGTTGATAGATGGACCTAGGTATTGTATCCTAAAACGTGAATGGTCACCAAGAGAGTTGGCAGAATCATCAGGACTCAAGGGGCCAACGGGTCGGGGATTCGAGTAAAATTCTTTAGAATTATGAAGGATTGACAGACTGGCAAACGTCTTACCCTCGCAACCTTAAAATCCTCGAACTTCTTAGAGCAACTTATCCGGAAAAGGAAATCAATGACTGTGGGAAAATCTCTTTTTCTCAAAATTGGTCTTCTTGTCGTGGGTGTGTTGGGTCTCCTCTCGTGTTCACTGGCCCGTCCGTACAAAGGGGATACCTGGGATGAAAACCGAGCCAAGTATGTCATTCTCATGATTGGTGATGGCATGGGCTTTTGGCATGTGGATGCCACGCGCAAATATCTGGGCTGCCGTCTCTTGGTCATGGAATCTCTTCGTCATGAAGGGTATATGACCACCTTTATGCGCGAGTCAGTCCGCGAGGGGACTATGCCGGCTGAGTACTGGGACGACACGACCGTGATCGGGAGTTACGACCCTGCCCAGGGTGGGCGTACCCCTTGGGAGATGGTCCTGTCACCCAAATACGTACAAGAAGAGGCCACGGACTCAGCCGCTGCGGCAGGCGCCATGGCCAGCGGGCACAAGCAACCCAAATATGCCTTGAACGTGGTTCCCGAGGCTTTGGGCTACGATGGCGACTCGCCCTTTTCGGTCAAGTATTATCCGACAATCGTTACCTTCGCAGAGGCTCTGGGCAAGGCCACCGGCTTGGTCACTTCTGTGCCTTTCAATCATGCCACGCCCGCGGGTTTTGTGGTCAGAACCCCCTTTCGCAAGAACCAGGGCGAAAAGGCCAGGCAGATGGTCTATTCAGACGTAGATGTCATCATGGGGGCAGGGCATCCCTGCTATGATCACAATGGCGGGCCACGAGTGTGTGACTACAGCCTTTGGAGCGAGAATGTGAGTGTCTATCTGGACGACGAGGACGGTAAGAGCCTTTATGAAAAGGTGAAGCACGATTTTAAGGGGAGAAGATACCTTGAGGAGGTAAACGATTTCAGGGATCTTGCAGATGGCGACGGTCGCTACAAGGGGACGGCGATGCCGTGCCGCGTCTTTGGGCTAGCCCAGGTGAAAGAAACCCTCCAGTACCATCGCAACACCCATGGCATCTACGATCATGATCCCTCAGATGACTGGCAAGTTGGTGGCCAGGCCTACATCCCGAATGTACCTACCCTGGAAGTGATGGCCAAGGCAGCACTGGAGGTGCTGGAGCAGGATGAAGATGGGTTTTTCCTAATGGTTGAAGAGGGAGCCATTGACTGGGCCAGCCATGGGAGCAACATGACCAGAATGCTGGAAGAAAATATCGGTTTTGACCATGCTGTTCAAGCCGTCGTGGACTGGGTTGAAGACACGAGCAATGGAAGCAATTGGCAGAACACGTTGGTCATCGTGACAGCAGACCATGAGTGCGGGCACCTGCAGCCGGTGGGCCATGTAACAGGTGACGAGGTCATCCATAACCAGTGTTGGGGGGTCGATTGTCAGAAATGGGGCGAACACACCAATAGTCTGGTACCCATTTATGCCCAGGGGCCTGGTGCTAAATCCCTCCGTGCTAGATTCAACGGAGATTACAGGGACAATACGGATATTTTCAGAACCATGTACCGTGCCATGTGTGGCGACTGGCCAATGATGAGCGGGGCCGATCCATGAGGAAGAAGCCGGCGATAACCTATCGGAGCATGCAAAACTGCAAAGACTTGAGGGAAAAGCTATGGACTTTGGGGGTGAGGGAAGGCAAAAAGAAGTTTCCATTCGAAGACGACAACTACGAAGGGCTTTTCCTGGGCAAAGTTCCATAGCAGACATCGGTGTCCATGGGGGTTGCTCTTGGCTCACTGATAGGACAGATCTTCGTCAGGTTCAAGGATACATGGTATCAAAACCATCTTGGTTCTCCTTTTGCCGCCTTTCGCGGCAAATGTTGCTATAATAACCGTAGTAACGAAGCACCTGTTCAATCCATTGATTGGTGCGGTTGCTGTCTGTATCATTTTAGTACTTGTACTCAGCAACAATCATTGTTGATGTTAGTGTAACGCCCTCAATTTTTCTCATCTTCTCAGATAGAAGTGCATCAAGGTCCTCAATTCTTTCTACTGAGGCTTTTGTGATTATATCCCATTCGCCGTAAAGCTCGTTAATGTCTTCTACTTCAGGTAGGTCTTTCAATTCCTTTACAATATTTCTTTCATATCCCGGTGTAACTTTCAATAATACATATGCTTGTGCCATAATATCACCTTTTGCTTAATGTCTTTATCTCTTCTATAACCGTGTCTCCCATTTCTGAGAACTAACTTATACAGGATACACCAAGAAAAGGCAATACCGTGTCCTGCCACGGCAGGTAGGGGCCAAGCCGGAAAATGGCATTTGTACATCTTTACAAATTGGAGGTTTTGCCGATCGAATAAACGAATCCCGTCGCATCACCAACCTCCCAGGTGCTTCATTTCTATTCATTCAATTCTAACGGTTGTCTAACTCGAACCTAACAATCCAAGCTTAGCATGCCATACAAATGCTTCGCTTCGCTCTCCTCTCTTGCGGTGGTGCCCATACGCTCTTTGACACAAGGCTCGTGCCTTCCGCCAATGATTGCCCGGTCTTGACTTGTGGGTTCGCAAGAGATCCATCAATGGCTTCGTCAGGGCATAGTGCCGCATCGGCGGGGACCAACGTCTCATGTGAGGACAGCTATTCTATGGCGTATCAAAGGAGGTGATCTTTAAAGGGCAGCTAACTCACCCCTAACATAATCCTAACAAAAATCTAACAATTGCAGGAGATACTAAACCCGTTATCAATTTTGGACATGAAGAGGAGGAAAGGATATGAAATTAAAGAGTTTGTTGATGCTCGTGATCACCATGGTTTTCTGTTTTTCAGCAAACGGGGTGCTGGCAGGCAATCTCGTGATTAAGGGTTCTACGACAGTACTACCCATTGCGCAAAAGGTGGCGGAAGCCTATATGCAACAAAACCCAGATGTGAAGATCTCCATTTCCGGCGGTGGGTCTGGGAACGGCATCAAAGCCCTGATCGACGGGAGCACCGACATTGCAGACAGCTCCCGATTTATCAAGGACAATGAAGTGAAACTGGCTGTCCAAAAGGGAGAGTATCCTGTGCCATTTGCTGTGGCCTACGACTGTATCGTGCCGGTGGTACACCCGAGCAATTCTGTGATGAACCTCACCATGGACCAACTGAAGGCCATTTATGCTGGAGAGGTGAAGAACTGGAAGGAGGTGGGTGGCCCTGACAGCCCCATGGTTGTCATTTCTCGAGACACCTCTTCCGGAACCTACGAGGTGTGGCACGAGAAGGTGATGAATAAGGAACGGGTTTTTCCAGGAGCCCTTCTACAGGCCTCCAACGGTGCCATCGTTCAGGCCGTTTCGAAAAACAAGAACGCCATGGGCTATATCGGCCTTGGATATTTGGATGAAAGTGTAAAGCCCTTGATGGTAAACAAAATCAAGGGTTCAGAGGAGACCACGCTTAACGGGACATATCCCATCAGCCGGCCCCTGTTCATGTTTACCAACGGTTGGCCGACGGGGGATACCCTCAACTTTATTAACTTTGTTCTGCACCCTGAAAAGGGCCAGAAATATGTCAGCGAAGCAGGGTTCGTGCCCTTGTTTTAGGTCGTTATGGCAGGTGGGGCCGTCACTTGTTGACAAGAGGCCCCACCGCCTTTAACAAGGTTTACAGTCTTTTTATCAGCCTGTATGCTTGGATATGATGGAAGTGGGTCATTACAAGCCGGAACCAAAAAAGCAAGATGGTCACGAAAGCACGCAGAGACACGAAAGCAGGCAAAAAAAGATTCTCAGAAAAGATTTCGTATCTTCGTGCGTTAGTAGCTGCGCGTTGTTTTCTGCCAGAAAAAGCACAAATTCCATGACTAGCGGACGAGTGACGCCTAAGCATACAAAACGGAATGGCTAAAGCAGATCAGGGGGGAAAAAGTCGTCACAGGAGGGAGCGGGCCATTCGGTTCGGTTTTTTCTCTATTGCCCTGGCTTCCATAACGACGCTCACCCTGATTGTCGTCTTCCTCTTTATGGAAGGCCTTCCCATTTTTGGCAAGGTTTCAGTTAAGGAATTCCTTCTTGGACATTACTGGTATCCCACGGACGAGCCCCCCGACTTTGGCATCTTTCCGCTGATCGCGGCATCTATAGCCGTAACGGTGGTGTCATCTCTCATGTCCATTCCCCTGGGGGTGATGACGGCGATTTATCTCGCAGAGGTGGCCTCCTCCCGTGTGCGGGAATGGGTTAAACCGATCGTGGAGCTTCTGGCAGCGTTGCCTTCTGTAGTCATCGGCTTTTTTGGGATGGTGATTGTGGCCCCCTTTCTCCAACGTGTTCTTGACATACCGACAGGTCTTAATCTGTTCAATGCCTCTTTAATGTTGGCCTTTATGTCTGTCCCTACTATTTGCACCATTTCAGAAGATGCCATTTTTAGCGTGCCCAAAGAGCTCAAAGAGGCCTCTCTGGCCTTGGGGGCAACCCATTGGGAGACCATTGCTCGGGTCATCCTTCCTGCATCCCTTTCGGGCATCTGTACGGCTGTGATTCTAGGCATGTCCCGGGCCATAGGGGAGACCATGGTGGTCCTGATGGTGGCCGGTGGGGCAGGCCTTGTGCCCCATTCCTTGTTTGATCCGGTAAGGCCCATGCCTGCCAGCATAGCGGCTGAAATGGCAGAGGCCCCTTTCCGGAGCGATCACTATTATGCCCTTTTTGCTACAGGCATCGTATTGTTCGCCTTCACGTTGCTCTTCAACCTCGTTGCGGATCATGTCGCCCACCGATACAAACAGGTGGGGGCTGCGACACTCTGAGAGTACACGATGAACGAATCAAGTGTTGCTCATGTCGACTATGGTGCCATGCCCTTTCCTGAATCGAAGAACATCCCAAAGGAAAAGCGTGTCGGCCCTGGCATCCGGGCTCGTCGCAGGCTTTTTCAGTCTCTCATCTTCTGGTTCTTCAGGCTGTCGGCTGCCGTTAATGGAATCGCACTGCTGATCATTATCTATTTTCTCGTGGCCAGGGGTTGGCGAGCCATCAACTGGACCTTTCTAACGCAGCCACCCCTTGAGGCTATGACAAAAGGCGGCATTCTGCCCTGCATTGTCGGGACCCTCTGCCTCAGCATCGGTGCCCTTGTGGTAGCCCTTCCCATTGGGGTGGCCTCTGCCATCTATCTTCATGAGTATGCCCACCCCGGACGATTACTGCGCCTGATCCGCCTCGGGATCAATAACCTGGCAGGGGTTCCATCCGTGATTTTTGGTCTCTTTGGGCTGGCCTTCTTTGTGGTATGGTTGGACTTCGGGGTGAGTATCCTTTCCGGTGCCCTTACGCTGGGTGCCATGACCTTGCCGGTCATTATCGGCGCCTCCGAAGAGGCCTTAAGGTCGGTCCCAGATACATATCGGGAAGCGTCTCTCGGCCTGGGAGCGACCAAGTGGCAAACGGTCTATCGGGTCGTTCTCCCCGCCGCGTTGCCTGGCATCCTTACTGGGGCTATTCTAGGGCTTAGTCGTGCCGCAGGAGAAACCGCGCCCATCATGTTTACTGCGGCCGTTTTTTACAGTCCTTCATTGCCCTCTTCCGTTTTTGATGAAATCATGGCGCTTCCCTATCATATCTATGTGCTGGCTACCGCTGGCACAGAGATCGAAGCCACGAGGCATCTGCAGTATGGAACGGCCATGGTGCTTATTGTTCTCGTTCTGGGATTGAACCTGGTTGCCATTTTCTACCGAGCGCGGCTGCGACGGCGGATGTGACGCACCGGGAGTAACGGTGATAGAATTGCAAAAGGCGGTTGTTTTTCTTGTTGGTTACCTTATCAAGGTTTTCGTGACTGCTGATGGATAAGTCCTTGAAAATGACCATCGGAAATCTGAATTTCTATTACGGCGATGTTCGTGCCCTGCATGACATCTCTCTTGGCTTTCGTAGCCATCAGGTGACGGCCCTCATCGGCCCTTCGGGTTGCGGCAAGAGCACCTTGTTGCGTTGCCTGAACCGAATGAACGACTTGATTCCCCGCAGTCGCGTGGAGGGACAGATTCTCCTCGATGGTCAGGACATCTACGATTCTAGTGTGGATGTGGTTGCCCTGCGTCGTGATATTGGCATGGTCTTTCAGAAGCCGAACCCCTTTCCCAAAAGCATCTTCGAAAATGTGGCCTACGGTTTGCGCGTAACGGGTATCAAGAATAAGGCTTTCATCGCAGAGCAGGTAGAAAAGAGCCTTCAAGAAGCAGCCTTGTGGGACGAAGTGAAGGACAGGCTTTACGAATCCGCCTTAGGCTTATCAGGGGGGCAACAGCAGCGGCTTTGCATTGCAAGGGCCATGGCTGTGGAGCCTGAAGTTCTGCTCATGGATGAACCCGCATCCGCCCTGGACCCCATTGCCACCCAAAAGATTGAGGAACTGATTCACAAACTGAAAAAAACCTACACGATCATTATCGTCACCCATAATATGCAGCAGGCAGCCCGGGTCTCTGACATAACGGCCTTTTTCTATTTGGGAAAACTCATCGAAGTGGATAAGACCGAAACCATTTTTACCAGGCCGAGGCTGCAAAAAACATCCGACTACATCACAGGTCGCTTTGGCTAGGATTGGAAGGAAGAGAAGGAAAACTTCATGACCGAGCAGCGTCTGCAGCGAGAATTGGACAAACTGAAAAAAAGGATTCTTTCCCTTGGCGCCATGGTGGAGGAGCGTGTTCGCATGGCGGTCAGGGCGATCGAATCCAGGGACGACAAGCTTGCAGCCAAGATCGTTCTCATGGACTACGAGATAGATGAGAAGGAAGTTGAAATAGAAGAAGAATGCCTGAAAGTCCTGGCGCTTCATCAGCCTGTTGCCGTGGATTTGAGGTTTATTGTTGCGGTGATCAAGATCAATAATGACCTGGAAAGGGTGGCTGACGAGACCGTTAACATCGCAAAATGCGTGCAACGCCTTGCCAAACAGGAGAAGTTCGAAGTCTCTTTTGACTACTATCAAATGGCCCAAAAAGCGGAATTCATGGTCAAAATGAGCTTGGATGCCCTTGTTAACCTGGACCCAGACCTTTCTTTTCGAGTTCTCATGCTAGATGATGAGGTCGATCGCATACATAGCGACATTCATGACCGCGTGAAGGAGGCCATTGTTCAGAAACCTGATCGTGTGGAGTATCTCATTAACTTGCTGCTGATCTCCCGGCATCTTGAGCGAATAGGAGACCATGCCACCAACATTGCCGAAGAGGTGATCTACATGATCGAAGGTGAGATTGTCCGGCACGGCAGGTGGGACCAAGGCGTTGAAGAAACAGGCCATTAAATCCATTGGTATGCTTTCCTTTAAAGCCCACTTTATTTGCGGCTAACCATAATCTAACCGTTTCATCATCCCGTCTTAACAATCCTGATGTCTTTTTAAGAGTCTTTATTCTGGCTTGACACAACAGACCGAAAAACACCTGGAGCACAAGGTTACATGGCTCTCGGAAGGAGGTGAAGGGCGAAAACTTAGGAGGAAAGCTGAAAGAGAAGCGCATCTTTGAAAACAACGAACAACGATAAGGAGGATAAAGTAACATGAAGAACATTGGATTCATCCTGTTCATGGCAACAACGTTGCTGATCGGTATGGGAAGCTATGGGGTTTCCGAGGCCGTGGATACAGCAAAGCAGGACCCTCTGATTGAGATACTGATCAAGAAGGGCATTCTAACTGAAGAGGAGGCGGTAGACATCAAGCAAGAGGCAGAAGCCTTGGAAAAGCAAAGTCAGCAGGAGATCGTCAAGGAGATTGAGGATAAAGAGCTGGCAGTTCCAAAGGCCCTGAAAGGGTTGAAGGTAGGGATGCTGGCTTACCTTGACTATTCCAATGGGCAAAAGCCGGAACCCGATGACAACTCTTCCAGCTTCAATGAGTTCAGGGTCACTCGGGGTTACTTGACAGTACAGAAAGAGATCTTGCCATGGATGCATGCGCGGGCCACGATTGACGCACACCAGGACGAGACTGGGGATTACAAAAACCGCCTCAAGTACTTTTATGCTGAACTGAGACCGCCTGATCTGGGCCTCCTCACCGACATGAAATCTGAAATCGGGTTGGGGCACATCCCCTGGTTAGACTTTGAGGAACACATTAACCCCTATCGCTGCCAGGGCACCATGGCCATTGAGCGTGCGGGGACCTTCAATTCTGCCGATAAAGGGGTTAGCCTTCGAGGTTATTTTGGTGGCAAGCTGGAGGACGCGGAAGAAAAGACAGGAAGTCACTACTATGACAGCCACTATGGAAGCTGGCACCTCGGCGTATATGACGGCTCCGGTTACCACGCAAGCGAGGAGAACAATAATAAGGCGGTTGAGGGGCGGCTTACATTGCGCCCCCTGCCTGACGTCATCCCCGGTCTTCAGATGAGCTATTTTGGTATCTACGGAGAGGGGAACAAGGAGGCATCAAACGGTGACTATCCAGACTATGAGGTGAACCTGGGCATGCTGAGTTACGAACATCCGTGCCTGACCCTCACGGCCCAATATTTCCAAACGGAAGGCAACGCAAAGGGAAAATGGGTCGATGCAGAAGGTGATGCCTTAGAAACTGAAGGGTATTCCTTCTTCGGCAACTTCAAGCTTCCCGTCCTCGACAGAAAACTGTCCTTGTTTGCCCGTTATGACTACTTCGATCAGGACAAGGACGATGCCGTTGGTGAGGACACGGACTACAACATGTTTTTCGGCGGTCTTGCCTGGGATGTTTACAAACACAACCTGCTCTTGCTGGCTTATGAAACAACAGACTATGGTGATGACGCCG
>Ga0209536_100008013_pt1 | contig 15928 bp, 14 predicted proteins | sample DeeMarSeWOR28_12_FD_187461 | JGI IMG/M metagenome (GOLD analysis project Ga0209536, IMG submission 187461) | Marine sediment microbial communities from White Oak River estuary, North Carolina - WOR-2-8_12 (SPAdes) (version 2) | ecosystem: Environmental > Aquatic > Marine > Intertidal zone >...
CTTTGGCAATCTGGCAATCACTGGCACCAAATATTTAATGACAGGTCCAGTCTACCCAGAAATCATAAAGAAACACGGCATCTCGTGGCAAATTCCAGACCGACATTAGATTCTACACGCCTGCTCGCTAGAGCGGCGTTAAAAAAATCTTTGAAGAAAGACTAATATATCCATAAAACGATACTGAATAACTCAGATTCGACCTCATACATGCAAGAGGGGGTTGAGAAGGTGCAACTTCAGTTTATCGGATGTGGCGATGCGTTCGGCAGTGGGGGTAGATTCAATACGTGTTTCCATATTGCAGGGGCAAATACGAACTTTCTCATTGATTCTGGATTTTTCTGAACACATTCCTAAGATCAAGCTTTAAAGAATCTTTATTAAATACCGATAAAAGTTTTGGGTTACCAACATTTTGAAAATAAATTTTTATCATTCACTTTCGCTTGGAGCAAAGATTATGTCAAATTTGAAACAGAAACACATAGGACTCCTTTTGTTCTTTTTTGCACTAACCTCTTTTTTTGCATGTGCACATCAACAATCGATTGATCCAAAAGATACAGATGTTGAAGTTTGGGAAATAAAATTAAGCGGCCAAACAGAAGGTAAGCTCGAAATGTTGATGAAGCGCGTTGAAATTGGTGAGGGTATGTATTCCATCATAGGAAAGATCTCCGGAACGATAGATGATCATAGAGGTGGTTTTGGAGAGGCAGACTTTAAATTTAAAGGCAAAATCGAAAATAAGATTTTTAGCGCACATTTAGGGGGTCGTTCCGACATGGCAGAAGGTCCTTCAAGTATCGTTGGAAAAATGAATGGAACTGTTGAAATGCTCCAGGGATCTGGTCATTGGGCCATGTCTCATGCCTTAGGGTCTTCCACCGGAAAATATGTCATGGTTAAACTCAGGTGATCCCAATTTTTAGTGGAAGTCCTGTTCAAACATAATCAGATACAGCTTTTTTATCAGTAATAAAGAAGTACTTTCAAAATCGCAGATCTACAACGTATTCCAATTCCGGGAGACCTCCATTTTATTGGGATACTATTAACGTATCTGCCATTTCCACAATATTACGTCTTATCTCAATGTATCTTAGGTTCCCTCGGATTCTAACAGTGTAGGAAAAAAATGGGCTACGTTTCAGCTCTAAAGGCCAAGCAGCTGCGCTACCTTCTCCAAGTGATATTCGGTATCTCCGAAAGCGACTTCGGCGGCTTTGGCCCGCCGATAGTACAGATGCACATCATACTCTTCGGTAAAAGAAATCGCGCCGTGGATCTGATGCGCCAGGCTGGTGACTCTGCGTGAGGCGCTGCTAGTCCAGGCCTTAGCCATGGCTACATCCAAACTCGCCGGGATTCCCTCAGAGATTTTCCAGGCAGCCTGATAGGTAATGAAGCGCGATCCGTCCACATCAACTACCATATTCGCACAATGGTGCTGCACGGCCTGGAAGCTGCCGATGGGTCGTCCAAACTGCTTTCTTTCTTTGGCATAGGCCACGGTCAAGTCAAAGGCCGTCTGAATACATCCCACCAGTTCGGCGCATTTAGCTACCGTTGCCTGATCCTGGAGTTTCTCCAAAATACTCCCTGCCTGATCGACTTTTCCGAGCACATTGCCCTTTGGGACACTTACCTTATCGAATATGACTTCACATTGTTTGTCATAGCCCAGGGTTTTCATCGGTACGCATTTTACCCCCGGACTCTTGGAATCCACCAGAAACAGGGTGAATCCTCCTTCAGAAGTTTTGCTCTCATTCGTACAGGCCACACAAATGATGTAATCTGCAAGATGAGCGTTTTCTACAAAAAGTTTCGTACCATCCAGGATGTAATCATCCTTATCGGATTTAGCAGACATGGCAATATTATAAGTCCCGTACCAGCCGCCGGGTTCGGTCATTGCCAACGCAAATATTAAGTCGCCGTCTGCTATTTTAGGCAGCAACGCCTCTTTTTGTTCTTCGCGGCCCGCAGACAATATGGCCAATGCCCCAAGCACAACTGTAGAGAAAAAAGGGCTTTGACAGCAGACCTCCCCCATGGCCTCAAGAAGGATACAAAGATCCAAAAAACTGCCCCCAATTCCGCCGTACTTCTCGGGGATCAACACCCCCGTCCAGCCGAGATCTACCATTTGGTCCCACAAATTTTGGGGGTAGCCCCTTTCATCGTCTTTCATTTCCCTTAACAGCGAAGGTGGATATTCCTTTTTCAAAAACTCACGTGCCGAGCTCTTTAGTATTCTCTGCTCCTGGGTGAGATCAAGATCCATAATTATCAGCTCCTTTAGTCAAGACAAAAGTTATCATTTTCTTGGCAACCCCAGCCCCCTCGTGGCAATGATACTGCGCTGGATCTCTGAAGTACCCGCACCAATAGTGGCGGAGACACAATCCAGATACCCGCGTGGGGCCATTCCTCTGAAAGGCGCCCATTCCGAGCCCGCCTCCAGTTGGCCGTAAGGCCCAAAAATCTCCATTACCACATTAGCCAGATGTCTGCTTAGCTCTGTTGTAGTAAGTTTCAAAACCGAACTCTCAACATTGGGAACAAGCCCTTTGTCAAGCATCTCAGCGGTCCGCCAAAAAAACATGTAGGCAATCTCAATCTTGGTTGCGATTTCGGCCAGCTTCCTGCGAACCGAGGAGTCTTTCCCTAGCGGCTCTCCATCGCGTTGAGCCTGTTTGACACATTCTAAGAGCTCCTCAAAAACACGTCTAAAACCTCCGATGCCTACAAGAAGCCGTTCAAAATCAAGGGCAACCATCAAGTAGTAAAATCCTGCGTTTTTCTCACCGATCAGGTTCCTTTTAGGAACGCGCACATTGTCAAAGAAGACTTCATTGAACGAATGCACACCGACAATGTTAATGAGGGGACGTATGGTAACTCCGGGACTCTTATTGTCCACAACGAAAAGACTGACACTTCGATGCCGATGGGCATCGGGATCTGTTTTTGCAATCAACCAGGCGTAGTCGGCCAAATGCGCGATGGTGCTCCAGATTTTCTGGCCGTTGATCACATATTCGTCCCCCTCTTCGACAGCTGTCATCTGAAGGCTGGCCAGATCGGAGCCGGCATCGGGTTCGCTATATGCCAGCCACATTTCTATTTCCGCATTTGCAATTCGAGGAATCCAATCCCGCTTGTTCTCTTCAGTACCAAACCTTAAGATGGTAGGACCTGCAATTCCGGTGGCTATTCCCACGTTCGGTGCTCTGTAATAGCTCATGCGCTCATCGAATATGGCCTGTTGCATGTAGGTGTGAGCCTTTCCCCCATATTCTTTGGGCCACGCAATCGTAAACCAACCTTTCTGCGCCAGTTTGCGTCTGAATTCCTGCGCAATAGCGGCCATTTGCGGGTCCTGCACTTCAATTGTGCCGTATCCCCCCGGCCAATGCCTTGATCTCTCCGGCCAATCTGAAGGCAGCTCCCTTTGCAAAAAAGCTTCAACCTCTTCGCGAAACGCTAATTCCTGTTCGCTGAACCCAAATTCCATGGTTTTCTCCTCTTACATCAAGGGTATTCAATTGTATTAGAAACATCATACAGAAATTGGAGTCACGGAAACCGTTCTCAGGTAAGTAAACCAACTTGCTGCCCTTCTCTCTGAATCTTCCCTTCCCTTTCCATTTTGATCAGATGACTCTCTATGATTCCGCATCCCGGAAAAAAATTCAGATGTGAGTTACCTAAAAGCGTTTTATTCAATTCCAGATAACTCTTCGCTCCGTCTTGCAATGCTCCTTTAAGGATAGACTCGCGTTGCAAGAGTTTTTTTTGTATTTTCCGGATGTCCCGTGCAGCGTCCTCAAGAACCGGACCGTGCGCCGGAAGGAGCACAGCAGCGTCCAAAGCTTCAAGTTTTGCCAAACTATCAAGATACCCGATCACCCCGCCTGCGGTCGGCACATACCACGCAGGGGCTTTGCCCACCAAATCACCCGGAAACAGTATACCCTTTTTCCTTTCAAAAAGAGAAATGTGCCCCGGAGAATGTCCTGGCGTATGAATGACCTTAAATTCAAAATTACCCAATTGCAGGAAATCACCTTCTCTGATTTCTCGCACGTTATCGGCTGCGCTCATGGGGCAGGCAGAATCTTCAAAAAATTTCAATAGGACAAAATTTTGAAACGTATCTTCGCCCGTTGATGAGACCCAACGTTTTTTTGCCAACGGGATGTCAAATGATTCTTCCAACTTGATCGGATCAAGGGCTGCTGCTGCATCAAAATGATGAATAATTATCTTAGGGTTTGCCTCTTCCAAAATCCACCACACGGCACCCATATGATCCGGATGCGCATGGGATAACACTACGGTATGAAGTTGCTCAATTTTTAATTTCCAATGGTTCAATCCTTCCTGAAGATGCTCAATACTGGAAGCACCACCGCAGCCAACATCAATTAGAGAAAATCCCTTTTCATCGGGAATGGCGTAAATATTTGCCGGATTCGGCCAATTGGGCTCTTTGGCCAGTATCGTTAAAATCCCCTGGATATTTTGAAATTGAGATATATCAATCATAGATCATGCTTTTTTTCGGGCTAAACCGGCATCGGGCAAACCGGCCAAACCTGTCAAAATTAATCTTCTACCCGAACCTCTTTGCGAGATTTTTGTAATTTCTTTCTCATGAACCAAAGCATAAAATTCGGGCTGATGCGTTGCAACAGCCAAAAAAGCTTGGCAAAAGCGGTGACAACGATAATTGCTTTATTACGTTCGACACCGCGTAAAATGATGGATGCACATTTCTCCGGAGTTATGCCCAAGCGGTCCGGTAACGATTCGAGCATTTTCTCACGATCAATTTTGATCATTTTGCTGGTCTGGAAAATGGGTGTCTTTATATAACCGGGACAAACCACACTTACTCTTACCCCGAGGTCCGCACCCTCAATTCGTAGCGCATTGGAGAGACCCACCACACCAAATTTGCTGGCAACATAGGAAGCCGTCCCCGGAAAGGGCACCAACCCCTCAATCGATGCCGTGTTGACGATATGTCCAAAACCCTGCTGGACCATCAAGGGATACGTACAGGCAACACCATTGACCACACCTCTGAGATTGACATCCAATACATCGCCCCAATCATCGATTGAACAGTCGCGGACTTCACCGCCCACAGCAATACCCGCATTGTTAAAAATAAAATCGAGTCTGCTGTGCTTTCCATGAAAACCTTCAATCATCTTTTTGACGGCATCAAAGTCGGAAACGTCAAGGGATGTTGTTTCGACACTACCTCCATTTTCGGCAATGGAATCGCCGACCTCACTTAGCAGTTGCGCGTTCCGGTCAGCCAACATGACAATAGCGCCTCTATGAGCCAGTTCCTCACCCAGCGCCCGTCCGATTCCGGAAGCGCCTCCTGTCACTATTGAAACTTTGTCTCTAAAATGGTCCATTTATTTCCGCTCCATTTTAAATTTAAACTAAATCTCCAGGTTAACTGATGATAATATTGCCATCCTATTGTCCCACGTAAACATAGCAGAAACGCATATTGTATTTTGAATGTCAATAGAAAGGTGCTACCTCAATTGATTGAAACTCAATTGCGTCCGTTGCTGGCAGCCCGTTGTCTGTTGTAAATTAAAATTATTATTCAATTCCATTTATCCGTTACGGACCCGGGAGCACTGGCCACCGCCATTGAGCGTTTTTCTCTCAATTAAGGCACTATGACAGTTTCTTTTAATGTTTGACATATTGATGTTATTTTTTGTAGTTCATTGAGAACAGGCATCGGAAACATTCCCTGCCAAATCGGTTAATAATTAAATAGAGCTTAAAGGAGATTCAAGATGCAAAACGCAACCGGAAAGTATTATATGGTTACGGCATTAAAGCGCAAGTATGCAGATCGGGTACCAACCACAGTTTTGATCGGCCCCTACTGTTCTCGGCTGGCCGGATACAGTGTGCGGGAAATCCTGACAAATGCGCAAAAGAGCGCTGAGGCTCACCTGGCGTTCTACGATCGTTTCAAACCCGACAGTCTTATCATCTATAATGATATCTATTTGGAAGCAGAAGCTGTGGGGTGCGAATTGGAATTTCCGGAAGATAGCATCTCCCATCCAAAATCATTGGTACTAGAAAATAAATCTCAGGTAGCTAAACTGAAGGTACCAAACCCCAAAAAGGATGGCAGATTACCTTATTTTATTGAATTGTGTGAAAGGGTATCTTCCGAAGTTAAAAAGACAGCGGCCGTGGGATTGGGGCATTCAGGACCCTGGAATCTGGCCATGCATCTACGAGGCGCCGAATCCCTTTTATTGGATACCATTGACGATCCGGAATTTGTTCATGAACTAATGGGATTTACTATCGAAGTGGTTCAGACCTTCAGTGATACCCTTATCGAGGCTGGGTTAACACCTTCGATTGGAGAAGCATATGCTACCTGCGATCTCATCTCGCCTCAGATTTACAAAGATTTTATTAAACCCTATCACGCTAAATTATGTAATTATTATAAATCCAAAGGTATTTTTTTGGGACTGCACGTCTGCGGATTGATTGACCCGATAATGGAAGACATTATTGAAACGGGGATTAGCTTTCTTAGCCTAGATGCACCATCCTCGCTAAAAAGGTTCGTTGATCTTTCTGCTGGCAAAATCATTATAGAGGGCAATGTGCCCACAACGCTTTTCAGCAGCGGCACGCGCCAGGAGATGGAATCCACCATACGCCATTGCATTGATACGGCTGCCGATGGCAGCGGATATATCCTTGCCTCCGGATGTGAGATCCCTTTGGATTCAACTGAGGATAGAGTTGCACACTTTTTTGAATACAGCCATCAATATGGCCGCGAATACATGATGAAGATGAAAGAGCATAACCCGGAGCGCTTTCAGGATTGAAGCTTAAATGGGAGGTATCTGTTTGCACCGTTAAGGTTATACGGTCCGGAAAGAGTCGCAGTGCCAGCGGGTTGCTTCAAATACAAGCTGTCAAATCATGCAGTATGAGTGCGGGCAACCATGGGAGCATAGATTGTGTATTCCGTTTTTTCGCCGGTTATCTGTTCAATCTTTTTCTGGATCTCCGATCTTTCTTTACTGTAAAACCAAGTTTCCCAGTACTCCCGAGATTCCCATCTGCTAATCACTAAACAATCCTCCGGATTGTCAAGATTGCATAAGGTTTCACCCGAAATGTAACCGGGTTGAAACGTGGCAAGTGCTCTCATTCGTAAAATCAGCGGCACCACCTTCCTGGCCTGAGGACCTTGTTTGACCCTCCTTTTGATCAAAACCTCGATTGCCATGAAGACCTCCCAAATTAAAAGTAATCTAAATCGACTAAATTAGTAATCGAAAGATAACACCATCAACCGGTTTGTCCAGCAAGATGATTATTCATCGTCTTGCGATAGTCTTTGTCTTATATTGAATTTACTTACCATTTTTAAATTGCCAAATAATTCAGGAGTCGGGGAGTTTTCTGCGATAAATATCGTCATTCCTACGAAACAGACTGTGTCGTAATTCAAAAAAGGACTTAATTTGTGCCCGTCATGCCGGACCTGATCCGGCATACAGTAGCGTATGACTTTGAAAAAACACTGAATTCCGGGTCAAGCCCGGAATGACAAAAATAGCAATATGTGTAGTTTTGCCGATTATGACACAGCCTGGAAAGCAGGAATCCAGGCAATTTTTTTCTGTCTGGATTCCCGCCTGCGCGGGGACGATGCCTGGATGCCCGCTTTCGCGGGCATGACGGGAAAAACACCCCGGCCCCTCAAATAATTAACAAATATAGCGAACACAAAAGGAAAATGCGATGAAAGCTAAACATATAGTTAAGTCAGTCGTATTCATTTTTGCATTTTTGTTGTTCGGAATTCTCACTTTTCTGGCAGCTGCCGCAGAAACCTACAAAGTGGATTCCGTCCATTCTTATATATTGTTTTGGATCAAGCATTTTGATGTGGGCTATTTTTAAAGCTTTTCCGAAAAGCCGCGGCTATTGCGGAGAAGACCGTTGCCAAAATTATAAGTGATCCGAAAAGTGGCGTTTGATGTGAATTTTATATTAAAGGCCAACGATGAGATTTAAACCGGCAATTGCTTTCTTATTTCCCCCGAAAGCACATTTGATATTCATGCTTCATTCATTCTAGTTTCTAGTTGATTTTATATTTTTTTTGACAAGTTACCCTTTTTCGTACTATTTTAATAAGATACGAAACTATAGGGAAAAAAAGCAGCTTTGCCTCCATTGGATATAAGGTCTGTTGGAATACGACATTTTGGTGATTTTTGTTCAAACAGCGATAAAATTTTAATTTTGTGGCTGCTTTTTTTTGGAGGATTTATTGAAGCTTAGGCACCGGAAAAAATTTTCAACCTACCTCATGGCAACATTTGTGGTTTTGGTTAGCCTGTCGGTTATTATTATTTTGGGTGCCTTGTATCGTTATTTCAGCAGTCGGGTTGAGTCTGAATTTTATAAAAAATTACTGGCCCAAAAAGGTCAGGTTGAAATCATCTTAAAAAAACGGTTCTCCGACATTCACGGATTGCTGGGCGACCTCGGCTCCGACAATATCATCCGCGTAACGTTAATGCTGGACACCAAGGCCCAGTTGATGGAGAGGATTACCCAGAATTACGCACCTTCGGATGGCATTTATTGTTTTGTAAAAAAGATCGGCGAAAGATCATTAGTTCCGGATACATATCCCGGCATTACGAAAAAAACAATTGAATTTGCCTTATCAGAGAACCCATACAGCGATATCCTGGAAGACGGCAATACCATAATGTCTTTATGGTTGTTTTCAACCGCCATTATGGATCAAACACGACGTATGGGCACTGCCTATGCACTCTATGATATGGCGCAGGATCAAAACTTAATCTCGACCATCCATCAAACCGTTGACGGAGATATTGCCATTGTCAACTCTGATCGCCTCTTTAATTTTTCTTCGGGGATATCCCGGTCTCTCGATACCAAACTTCGAAAACAAATATCAATTGAACATGAGTTCCACACCTTAATCGAAAATTTAGTCATCTCTAAATTAGATGGATTTGAAAATCTATATTTTCAATCATCTCTGGAAAGCCTCATCAATGAAAAAAAGAGAGTAACCACCTGGATCGGGGTGTTTTCCATCCTCATTTTGGCCGTCTCAACGTTGACCTCGGTCTTTCTTGGAAATAAGATGGTCAAGCCGCTACGGGAAATGACCCATAAAGCCATCCAAATCTCCGAAGGTCAAAAAGATCTTCTATTTGAAACCAGTGGGAAAAATTATTGGGAGTTCAATCAATTATCTCAATCCTTTAATTATATGTTGCGAAACCTGAAGGATGCCGAAGAACAGACGCGTTACAAGGAGCTGCTCGAAAATGTTGATGATGCCGTCTACATTCTGGATCAAAAAGGAAACATTCTGGAGGCCAACGAAGCCGCTTATTCACAATTGGGATATTCCCGGAAAGATTTTTTCAGCCTGAACCTCAGCGGCCTAATCCCTCAGGAGGATGCTGACAGGATTCTTGAAACGCTTGGTGCAAATACCGAGGCGCAGAATCAGAAAAAAATCTCCCTTGAAACCTGTCATCGCACCACCGACGGGAATAGCATTCCGGTGGAAATCTTTTCCAGGGCCATTGCATACAGGGGAAGAAATGTCATTCTCAATGTCGCCCGGGATATCAGTAAACGAATCGAAGCCGAAGAAGAAAAAAAACGGCTTGAAACTCAATTAACCCATGCCCAGAAAATGGAAGCCCTTGGTACGCTGGCCGGCGGAGTTGCCCATGACTTTAACAACCTGCTGATGGGTATCCAGGGCTATGTTTCATTGATGCGCCTAAGCACGGATCCGGAAAATGCCAGCGATAAATATTTGCAGGGCATTGATGAAAATGTCATGAGCGCCGCAAATCTAACCAAACAACTGCTTGGGTTTGCCAGAAAAGGCAAGTACACCTTGCGCCCGACCAATCTTAATCACATTGTGGAAAAAAGCGCTCGTATGTTTACCCGCACGCGAAAGGAGATTAACGTGCATCGGCGTTGCGCGGAAAACATTTGGAATGTTGAAGTCGACCAAGGGCAAATTGAACAGGTCCTGATAAATCTGTATGTCAACGCCTGGCATGCCATGCCGGACGGCGGAGATCTTTATATTCAAACTGAAAATGTCGTGCTCAGTGATGCGTATTGCAAGCTTTATGAATTGCCCGGAGGAAATTATGCCAAGATAGCCGTAATCGATACCGGGATTGGAATGGATCAAAAAACGATGAATCGCATCTTCGAACCTTTTTTTACCACCAAAGAGGCCGGTAAAGGAACCGGTCTGGGACTGGCCACTGCCTACGGGATTCTCAAAAATCATAAAGGCATTATCCGGGTTTACAGTGAAGTAGGCCAAGGCACCACGTTCAATATTTACCTGCCGGCATCAGAGGCCGAGGAAGCAGAAGTTTCTGAAGTCAAATCCGATTTGGTCAAAGGCAACGAAACAATTCTTGTGGTCGACGACGAAGAAGAACCGATCATGGTGGCGGAATTAATGCTCAGGGAGTTGGGCTATAAGGTATTGGCGGCCAGAAGCGGAAAGGAAGCCGTTGAACTTTATACTGCACACAGAAATGCCCTCGATTTGGTGGCACTGGACATGATCATGCCCGAGATGAGCGGCAAAGAAATCTATGAACAGTTCAAAAAGATTGAACCGAATGTGAAGGTTCTCCTGGTCAGCGGATACAGCCTCAACAAACAGGTTGAGGAATTATTGGCCATGGGATGCGACGGATTTATTCAAAAGCCGTTTGATATCAGACAGTTCTCGCAAAAATTAAGAGAAATTTTGGATGCCCATCGACAAGAAGTGAACAAAACAAACAACCCCAAGCGGGAAAAATAATAAGTGCTGCCCCAACAGATCGAAGAACGCTAAATTAGGAGGCTTTCTTTCTCACCTCTTCTTTCATGCCAAGCTTATCCTCAATTAATCGATAGGCCGTGTAGTATTTATAGATCTTGCTGACATACTGCACCGTCTCCCGCCCGATTCGTTTGTATGAAATCATTTTATTTTGCTTCAAATTTAGACCCGGAGGCGTGCTATGGAGATCTTGAATACAATTCAAGCACTGGAATTGACTCAACTTCACCGCTAATTCGTTTTATGATATTCTTTTCGGCAATACAGAGGCCAATCTTCCCGTATTGTTGCCAATATCGTGACATTATGATATTTGACACTAAATTTTGAATAAGTTTGAATAATATCGGACTTAGTACCCCAATTGAGCGATTTTCGCTCAATTAGTTGCTACGTTTCAGTTAACGGGACATTATATGGAATCGCTTATTGCCTGTCACGAATGTGATTTGATCCACCGGGTCCATCCTTTGGCGGAAGGGACTGTGGCCAGATGCTCGCGGTGCGGGGCCGTTTTGTATCGCCATAAGCGAAACAGCCTTGACCGAACGCTGGCCATGACGATAGCCGGACTGATTTTATTTGTGCTGGCCAATTCTTTTCCCTTCCTGTCAATGAAAATTCAAGCCCAGGTTCAGGAAAGCACGCTGTTCACCGGCATTAAAGAGCTTTACGCTCAGGGTATGTGGCAAGTGGCCCTGCTGGTCTTGTTGACCACAATTCTGGTGCCGCTTATTCAACTGCTAAGTCTGCTGTATGTTCTGCTGCCAATAAAGTTCAATCGCAAGCCATGGAAGCTTGCGCTGGTTTTCCGTTTCGTACAGCGCTTGCAACCCTGGAGCATGATGGAAGTGTTTATGCTCGGAATTTTGGTGTCTATCGTCAAATTGGCCGGTATGGCGTCCATGGTGCCTGGCATTTCTCTATTTGCTTTTCTGGTGCTCATTTTTGTTTTGGCTGCATCTGCGGCATCATTGGATCCTCATCTCATTTGGGAACAGGTGGAGTTTAAACGATGAATCAATCTGCCTTAACTGCGCGCAACGTGTCACTGGTCAGCTGTCACAGCTGTCATCTGCTGTGCGAGATGCGATCCGGCCATCAAAATCGCCATCTGACCTGCCCCCGCTGCGGTGCAGCGTTGCACCAACGCAAAATCAACAGTCTCGCACGTACCTGGGCGCTGGTTCTGGCCGCTTTTGTATGTTACATCCCCGCCAATGTGCTGCCCATCACGCATATCACCTCTCTCGGTCATGTGCAGTCGGACACCATCATGAGCGGCGTCATTTACTTCACGGTCAGCGGTAGTTGGCCGATTGCGCTGGTGATTTTTGTGGCAAGTGTTTTCGTGCCGCTGGCAAAACTTATTATACTGACGTTTTTATTAATTTCCGTGCAGCGCAAAACCAACTGGCGACAAAAAGATCGTACAGGCCTGTACCGCATCACCGAGGTGATTGGTCGCTGGTCCATGGTTGATATTTATGTGGTGACGATACTGGTGGCCCTGGTCAAAATGGGTGCACTGGCAACGATTGAGGCCGGACTTGGTGCGGTGTTTTTTGGTGCAGTGGTGGTCATTACCATGTTTGCGGCCATGACCTTCGACCCCCGATTGATATGGGATACAAAGGAGCAACATAATGAAGGAACAAATCAATAATGAATCCGAATTAAACGATGTACCTGACGATATACCCGAAGCTGTTGTTCAGACCCGCAGACAGATTTCGATTGTTTGGCTGGTACCTGTGGTGGCAATCCTTATTGGTGGTTGGCTGGCATATAAGGCGATATCCGAGAAAGGTCCGACAATTACGATCACCTTCAGCACGGCTGAAGGTCTCGAGGCCGGTAAAACCAAAATTAAATATAAAGACGTGGAAATCGGTCAGGTGCAAGCCATAACACTGAGCGAGAATCTGACCCATGTCGAGGTGACCGCCGAACTTGTTAAAGATGCCAAGGAATATTTAACCGACAAAGCACGATTTTGGGTGGTGCGCGCCCGGGTCGCGGCCGGGGAAGTGTCCGGCCTGGGGACGATTTTTTCGGGGGCCTATATCGGCATGGATCCCGGAAAAAGCGGGGAACCGACGCGTCATTTTGAAGGACTGGAAATACCGCCGGTGGTGACCACCGGTTTACCCGGCCGTCATTTTGTGCTTAAGGCCAAAAGTTTGAGCTCCCTGGATATCGGATCGCCGATATATTACCGACAAATCAAAGTGGGACAGGTTGTCGGCTATCACCTGGAGGAAGGCGGTCAGTTGGTGCGTCTACGCGCGTTTGTGAATGCACCGCATCATGAACTTGTACGCAAAAATACCAAGTTTTGGAACGCCGGAGGGCTGGACGTAACGCTTGATGCCAACGGTATCAAGGTCAGAACCGAGTCATTTGTGGCGCTGATGTCTGGCGGAATTGCTTTTGATATTCCCGCCAGCGCAGAGCCCGGGGCTCCCGCACAAGAAGGCGATGTCTTCAACCTATATGAAAAATATGATGACATTTACGACATTGCGACAGGGGATACGGAGCATTGGATTTTGCAGTTTAAGGGATCGGTGAGGGGCCTTGCCGTGGAAGCGCCGGTGGAATTAAGGGGCATCCAGATCGGTAAAGTTACTGAAATCAAGGCCGAATTCGATCTAAAAACCCTGACTCCCCAGATACTGGTCTTCATTGAAACGAATCCGGCAATTTGGACTGTTGTGGGAGAAACAACGCTAGAAGAAAATGAAGAGATGGAAATACTTGTTGCAAAAGGACTCCGCGCTCAGCTGAAAACAGGCAGTTTGCTCACCGGTCAGCTATTCGTGGATTTTGACTTTCATCCCGATGCACCTCCCGCCAATATTAAATACGGTAGAAAATATCCGGAATTACCCACCGTTCCGGCACCTTTGGAGATGATAACCGCCAGCTTGAATCAGCTCCTCAACAAAATTGAAAAGCTACCCATAGAGGAGATCGGCAGCAGTCTCAAAAATACGGTTCAGGGTGCCGAGCGCCTCGTGAACTCAGCCGAACTAAAGCAATCTGTAGTGGAGCTGAATGAAACTCTCAAAAACACGCGGCGGCTTGCGAAAAGTCTGAATTCGACTGTCGCCCCGGAGTTAAGCACCACATTGCAGCAGGGTCAAAAGACGCTGGCAGATATCGGAAGCATGGTGAGCCCGGATACTGCCTTGTATCGCGAATTGCAACGGGCGATGAAAGAGCTGGCGGATGCCGCAAAGTCTATCCGTGTAATGGCAGAATATTTGGAGCGGCACCCGGATGCCCTGATTTACGGGAAAGGAAAGAGGCAATGATACCAAAAGGATGTATTAGATTTTTAGGCTGGACATTGTTGATTGCAATGTTTTTGTACACCGGATGCAGAAGTGCAAGCCCCCCGGTGGAATTCTATACCTTGAATTCAGCTATCGAAACACCGCAGGCGGCTCAGACTGCAGAAGCAGATCAAAACATCGCCGTCGGCGTGGGGCCGATGGAGATTCCCAAAATCATCGACCGCCCGCAAATCGTTAGCCGAACCAGTCCGAATAAAATCAATATGGATGAATTCCACCGTTGGGGAGGGTCGTTGTATGATGATATTTTGCGGGTCATAACGGCGAACCTTTCAATTCTGCTGAAAACGGATCGGGTGGCGGCCTACCCCTGGGAAGATTACTTTAAGCCGGACTACCGGATAGCACTAGACGTCCACCAGTTCGACGGCAGTCTGGGCGAACGGGTCGAGCTGAATGTCACCTGGACGGTAACCGGACGGGAAGGCAGAAAGGCTCTTTTTGTGCGCAAATCCATTGTCAAAGAACCTGTATTAGGAACAGACTTCGAGGCGTTTGTTTCGGCTAAAAGTCGAGCGTTGGCTACCCTCAGCCGCGAAATGGCGGCTGAAATAAAAATATTGCACTCCAAATAACAGTTTACTACATCTAGTACTGCGGTAATTTTTTACTTTTTGGATTTTGGGGAGTTTTTAGCATGAAAAAAATTTCAAGGAGAAAATTCCTTTATATTTTTGCTTCTCTGTCATTTTCCTGCCCCTTGTCTATTGTTAATGCTTCTTCAAGAGAAAACAAGCTGGAAAAAAAGGACAAATTCCCAATAACTATTGCGGTTCTGAAAGCCGCCTATGAAGTAGAAAAGGTGGCATCTGAAAATTATGTGGGTTATTCCCGAAAAGCTGTTGAAGAAAGATATCCCAACATTGCTTATCTTTTTACCGCATTTGCAGTTTCTGAAAAAATACATGCAGAAAACTACAAAAGGATACTTACCTCATTGAGCGCAGGGCTTGAAGAGCCTGAACTTGAGATTTTAATATTAGACACTAAAGCAAATTTAATAGGCGCTTCAGAGGGTGAACTAGAAAAGATCGAGGAAACCTATCCGGATTTCCTTGCGAAACTAAAAAAAGAATCGCATAACCAAGCTGTTATCAATTGCATGTACTCATGGAAATCCCATCGGCAACATAAACGAAAAATCAACGAAATTCGGAATTATTCAAAATGGTTTTTTGGTTCAGTGGCCAAAAAAATTGAGGAAATGAAATTTGACTTTCATGTATGCGAGATTTGTGGGTCGACTATAGATGAGGCTCCCAAAACTCCATGCGATATATGTAATTATCCGATTTCGCACTATCATAAAGTGATCAGACCTGCCTAATACATGTTCGCGCCACCTGAGAGAGGAAAAAGGGTGCATTGGCTGCAGAAATCTCTACCGCACGGATAATCGTTTCGTAAAGGTTTTTAGTTTTATAGGCATAGTAGCGACTTTACTGCTGATTTACTGGGTCATGCTCGAGAACACATACCTTTCCTGCGTTGTAGAAATCCAAAAGGAGAGAGGTCACAGAGTCATTTCTACAGGACCTTATCGGTATATTCGTCATCCCATGTATGTGGGAGTCATTATCCTGTTTGTCTGCATTCC
>Ga0209536_100008014_pt1 | contig 15928 bp, 13 predicted proteins | sample DeeMarSeWOR28_12_FD_187461 | JGI IMG/M metagenome (GOLD analysis project Ga0209536, IMG submission 187461) | Marine sediment microbial communities from White Oak River estuary, North Carolina - WOR-2-8_12 (SPAdes) (version 2) | ecosystem: Environmental > Aquatic > Marine > Intertidal zone >...
TCGCTCGGCGCGGTGCCGATCGACGGCCGGCGGGTCCTACTGAGCGACCGTTTCGAGGCCATGATCCGCCACGAAGGGCCCACCCACGAGGGCTCGGTCCGGATCCACCGCCTGCGGGCCATAGACCTCGCCACGGGACTTCAGCCCTCCGAGGCACTCGAGCGCTTCAGGGAGTGGCTGGGCGACCGTGCGATCCTCGGCTACTGCGTGGAGTTCGACAAGGCGGTGCTGAACCGTGCGCTGCGCGAGGACGGCCACCGCAGCCTCGGCGTCGCCGCCTACGACCTGCGGCAGCTGTACCGCCTGAAGCGCAACGACCACGTCGAGGATCCCGGGCAGGGCATCGACCTCGACGTCATCCTCGCGGACGCGGGCATTCCGCCGCTGGCACGGCACACGGCGCTCGGCGACGCCGTGGCGACGGCGCTCGCCTACCTGGCACTTCGCTACAGCCGCGTTCCCGGCGGAGTCTGAGCGGTACGCGCTCGACGGTCGCTGCTAGACTGGGTCACGGCAACGGAGATTCTAGGGCATGGAACAGGCGTTTGCGTGGTTGCCTCACTGGGTGGCCCAGCCGTTCATGAAGATCGGCCAAACGGACGTGAGCGTCGCCCGCCTGCTCGCGCTCGCGCTGATCCTGATACTCGCCTGGTGGGTCTCGGTCCAGGTCGAGAAGGGCCTGCAGCGCGTCGCGCATCGCATGGCCGACCCCGACAGGCCGGAATCCGTGGCCGGCGCCTACGCCTTCAGCCGCGTGGCCCGCTACCTGATCTGGGTATTGGCCTCCGTCATCGGCCTGACCTGGCTCGGCTTCGACCTTACCAGCCTTGCGATCCTGGGCGGCGCCATCGGCGTCGGCCTCGGCATTGGCCTGCAGGGCTTCTTCGGCAACCTGTTCGCGGGCCTCGTGCTACTCTTCGAGAAGTCCGTCAAGGTCGGCGACTTCGTCGACCTGCAGTCGGGCGTGGTGGGACGAGTCAGCGAGATCAGCATGCGCTACACGCGCATCACCACCAACGACTCCGTGGACATCTTCGTACCCAACTCCGAGATGACCGGTGGCCGGGTGATCAACTGGAGCTACGGCGAGCTGTCCCGCCGAATCCACGTGCCGTTCGGCGTCGCCTACGGCACCGACAAGGACCTGGTCCGCGAAGCGGGCATCGCCGCCGCAAAGAGCGTCGAGGGCACGGTCACCACCGAGGGCCGCGAGCCCGACGTCTGGCTGGTCAGTTTCGGGAACAGCAGCCTCGACTTCGAGCTGATCGTGTGGGTGTCGCGCAATCTGCTCGTTTCGCCCGGTCGCACCCAGGCGCACTACCTGTGGGCACTGGAGACCGAGCTCGACAAGCGCGGCATCGAGATCCCGTTCCCTCAGAGGGACCTGCACCTCAGGTCCGGAACGCTTCGGATCGACGCCTCTTCCCCTGGCTCACCGGCCCGGATTAACGTTACCTGACGATCAGGGCTGGCGCTGGGGCGGCGTGGGCGCCATCCGTTCCACGCGCTCGTCCAGCTCGCCGATGCTGGCGGCCAACGAATTGGCCGTGGACGCGAGCTCGTCCCGCAGCCTGCCCTCGGAGTCGAGCTGCGATTTTCGCAGACCCTCGAGTTCCCCCGCGAGGAACTGCCGGAGCTCGGTGAAGCGCGAGGCCTCGGCCCGGTCGGCGAGCTCGCGCTGGTGGCGCAGCTCCTCAGAGTGCTTGCGACTGGCCGAAAGGGCTGACATCTGCACGAACATCACGTAGCCGAGAAAGACGACCGTCAGCAGCGCCGTAAAGCCGAGCATGACGAGCCCCAGCGGCGCCTCCACGCGCGTGAACACGAGCGAGAGCTCGGTCGGCGAGATGAACGTGCCCCAGTTGACCACGGCAAACACCCCCAGCAGGGCCAGCAGCACGAGGATGGTCAGGCTTCTGATGTTCATGACGACGGCCTCCCAGCGACCGCGGACATGCTACCGCCCCGGACCTCGACCGCGCATCGTGGTCAGGCGCGCTGTGGCTCGCTGACCGCCCTCAGTCCCGACCCGGAAGACCGTCCCCGCGGCGCCTCGTCCTCGGGCACCTGCTCGAAGAAGAACCGCCGCTCGCCGAAGGCGGGCTGCAGGTCGTCGAGCCACGTGGCTCGCTCGTCGTAGCGGGCGAAGAACGGTCGGCCAACCCAGTCGCGGTCGCGTCCCCGCAGGAAAGTCAGCACGAACACCTTCTCGCCGTGGACCTTCTGCGTGCCGAGCACGAGCACCTTGCCCGGTGTCGCGGACATGGATGGCCCACGCACGGTGCGAGCGAGGCCCGACACCTGCCGGAAGGCATCCCGATAGATCGCGTGGGTCCGCGCCAGCGGCAGCTCGAAGTAGCTCTTCGGCCCCGTGTCGCGCTCGACGAACATGTAATAGGGAATGACGCCAAGCGCCACCTGCCGACGCCACATGTCGGCCCAGGTGTCGGCCGAGTCGTTGACGTGGCGCACCACCGGCGCCTGGGAGCGGATGACCGCGCCGGTCGCGCGGATGCGTTCGATGGCGCGCTGCACGATGGGCGTCTCGAGCTCGCGCGGATGGGTGAAGTGCGCCATGAAGGCGAGGTGCTTGCCGGCTTTCGCCACGTCCTCGAACAGCCGCATCATCTCGTCCGCGTCCGGGTCGGTCACGAACTTGTAGGGATGGAAGCCCAGGGACTTGGTCCCGATGCGGATGTGACGGATGTGCTCGAAGCCCTCTCCGAGCAGCGGCTCGATGTAGGCGCGCAGGTGCCAGGCCCGCATGACCATCGGGTCACCGCCCGTGAACAGCACGTCGCTGACCTCGGTGTGGCGGCGCAGGTACTCGTGGAAGGTCTCGGTCTCGCGCTGCGAGAACTTCAGCCCCTCCATGCCGACGAACTGGGCCCAGCGGAAGCAGTAGGTGCAATAGGCGTGGCAGGTCTGGCCACGGCCGGGGAAGAACAGCAGCGTCTCGCGGTACTTGTGCTGGAGGCCGGGCAACGGTTCGCCATCCAGATCCGGGACGTTCTGCTCCAACTGCCCCGCGGGATGCGGGTTCAGCTTGAGCCGGATGCGGTCGGCGACCCCACGGATGTCGGCGCGCGCCGCGCCTTCGCGCAACAGGGTCATGACGTGGGCGAGATCGCTCGGCTCGAGCATGCCCGGCTGGGGGAAGGTGAGCTGGAACATCGGGTCGTCCGGGACGTTGTCCCAGTCGATCAGCTCGTCGACGACGTAGCGGTTGGTGCGGAAGGGCAGCACATGAGCCACGGCCCGCATGGCGAGGCGACGTCGCTCCGACAGCCTCGAGAGCTGCGGTATAGCGTCCATGTTCCCCAGCGTGTAGGGGGTGTAGCGGGCCTCGGGAGTCGTTCCCATGGCAACCTCCTTGTGTGCGTTACGGTCGGGCCGAGCGCAGAGGGCGATGCAGGGCGTGGCCCCGGTCACCGTCGGCACCGACGGTGGGCGGCAACAAAGATGGCGCCGCAATTTCAGCGCACGCGATGGGTGCGCACCTTGATTCAAAGTAGCAGACAGCAGCCCTCTTGACCACCCTTGAAGGCCGCTGTCCCGCGTATGTGTGAAATAGGGCCAAACTTCTGATTTTCAAGCCCTGATGGACTCGCTCCACGGCGTTGCGGGAGACCAACCCGCGTGACAGCCAGCGCGCCGCGTTCGAGTCGGACTGCGACTTCCCGCTGGTCGCCGACCTGCAGCGCGGTCGTGACCTGATCGCGGGCGCGCCACCGTGGACTGCGCAAGTCGAGGGGTGAGACTCACCCGCTCGGACCCGAGACCGTGTCCCTTCAGCCTTCCCAGCGTGGGGGTGGACTTTCACCGTAGCTATCGACGGCTTCCATGAGCGAGGTGACCAGGGCACGCTCTTCGCCGCTGAGCTCGGGCCGCCAGATGTCGAAGATCAGCACGACCCGGGTCCGATCGCTCGAGTTCCATGCCTCGTGCTCGATGGTGTCATCGAAAACGAGCGCCTTGCCACGCTCCCAGTGACGCACCTCGTTGCCCACTCGCAGCCCGCAGTCTGGTGGAACCAGCAGCGGCAGATGGCAGATCAGCCGCGTGTTGATGAACCCCGTGTGCGGCTCGATCCTCGTACCCGGCCTGAGCACGGAAAACAGCGCCATCGGGGCTCGCCCCGGAATGCGGGCGAGCGGCGCCCGCTCGAGTGCCGCGATCGTGCAGGGGCAACGTTCGGCGTTCTCGCGAACGAGGGCACCGTCGCGCCACAGGAAGAACGCGCTCCAGTCGCGACTGTCCAGCAAGGAGTGGCGATCAAGCGCCGGTACCGCCGGATCACGCTGCACGTAGGGCACGAAGCCCCTCTCGTCCCCGAGCAGTGGCGACAACTCCGCAGCGATGTCGTCGGTAGCCGCCTCGATCTCCTCCAGCCAGGGAAACCACTCTCGGGAGAAGAACTGGATCTGCGGAAGCTCCGGAAAGTAGTACGCGCGTGGCTCCTGCACGTACCGTTGCCTGCGACCGGTCAACAACTCGATCGACTGTGTGAAGCGGCGGCTCGAGGAGGCTTCGTCGTATCCAGCCTCCTCGAGCCGCCTGAGTATGTGCGCCTCGATATCCGCGTTGATGCGGTCGCGTTCGCTGCCGGCGCGGCGAACGACGTCTGCAAGCCCCGGCGGCAGCTCTTTGGCGCGGGATGCAAGCGTGACCGCCACGTCGTAAAGCTGCACGGCGGCGCGGCCGGCACCGGTCGACGCCAGGTAGTCGCCCTTCATGATCAGGGCGTGCAGGTTGTAAGGATCGGTGTCCAGTGCGTGGTCCAGTGCCGCGAGCATGGCCTGCTGGTCGTCGAGGGCGCGGCAGGCCATGGCGAGCGCGACCCACACGACGACGTCCGCCTGCCCCGCCGCCACGGCGCCCTCGAGCCGGCTGCGTGCCGTCGCCGGATCTCCAGACTGCAGCGCAAAGAGTCCGGCCTGCCGCAGCGCCCGTGTGTCGGCGTCATTTAGGTCCACTGGCGACTTCCTCCCCCTCGCCACATGGGCAACCGTACGTCCGCGAACTGCCCACGGCCGTCCCGTCGCTCACTACTCGGGCAACCCCTCCAGCACCATCACGTAGAAGGTGCCCTTCCCCGCCCGGAGTTTCTTCGCCTCCGCGTACTCCGGGGAATTCCAGAAGGCCCGGGCGGCCTCCTTCGACGGGAACCTCGCCACCACGACGCTGCGGTTCTCGGGATCGCCCTCGGCCACCTCGACGAGCGGCGCGGGCACCATCGCCAGATATTGCCCCCCGTACTTCGCATAGATCGGCGGCAATGCCGCGCTGTAGGCCTTGAAGCCCTCGCGGTCGGTGACCACGCCTTGCACGACGAGGTATCCCGGACGCGTCCCCGGCTGCGGCTGGCTCACGATGTCGACTCCTTGATCTTCGGTCCCGGTGGCGACATTCTCCCCCGGCAAGGAACTGCAGGCCAGCGACGAGAGTCGTCCCTTCCCCGAACGGAGGACAGTACCGCCCATGTTCGAGCGCATAGAGGGCCTGGTGTGCTGGAAGTGCGGTGCGTCCCTGGCCGCGCTGAGCCTGCCGCTCAGGCGCCAGGACGAGTGCAAGGCCTGCGGCGCGGATCTGCACGTCTGCCGGCTGTGCGAGTTCTACGACACCGCCGTGGCGAAGAGCTGCCGCGAGCCGGTGGCCGAGGAAGTCAAGGACAAGACCCGCGCCAACTTCTGCGACTACTTCAGACCGCGACCGGATGCCTTCCATGCCGAATCCGGCGAGGCGGACCGCGCGAAATCGGATCTGGAGGCCCTGTTCGGAGGTCCATCGGGCGACGCCGCCGGGCAGGATGCCGGCGACGACGCCCGGGGCCGGCTTGAGGAGCTGTTCGGCGGCAAGGCGAAACCGTGACTGCGGGTGGCCTGGCCGACCGCTTCCCGCCCCGGTCGGAGGCCTTGCACTTTTCCCTGATTCAAGGCCGCCCGGTGCGGCGCAAAGCTTGCACATGACCTGCACACGCCCCCTGCTGATCCTGGCCACGGCCCTGCTCACCCTCACCGCCTGCGGTGGCGGGGGCGGTGGCGGTTTCGTACCGGGTGGCGGCACCTGCTCAGTCCAGCGCGAGAAGGAGTTCGTCCTCGACGTCGCGCGCGACTGGTACCTCTTCCCGGAACTGCTGCCGGCGCAGGTCAACCTCGACGACTACGACACGGCCCAGGAGTTGCTCGACGCGCTCACCGCGCAGGCACGCGCGCAGGGCATCGACCGTTACTTCAGCTACGTGACGACCCGGCAGGCCGACGAGTCTTTTCTGCTCGAGGGCCAGTTCATCGGCTTCGGATTCCGCTTCAGCGTGGACGAGGCGGCCGGGCGCGCGTACTTCATCGACGTCTACGAGTCGAGTCCTGCCGCCGAGGCAGGCCTCGAGCGCGGCGCCGAGCTGCTGGCCGTCGATTCCGGCTCGGGTTTCGTCCCCGTATCCGCGATCATCGCGGTAGATCCCGGCTTCGACGAGGCCTTCGGGCCGTCGGAGGAAGGCGTCGAGCGCCGCTTCCGCTTCCTCAAGGACGGGGCGACCCTCGAGGCGACGCTGACCAAGCGCGTGGTGACCATCCAGCCGATTCCGGATGGTGGCGTCGCAGAGTTGACGCTGCCGAACAACCCCGGCGAACGCGTCGGGTACGTCAACCTCCGCAGCTACATCTCCTCGGCCAACACGCCCTTGCGCGACGCCTTCCAGACATTCGACGGCATCAACTACTTCATCTTCGACCTGCGCTACAACGGTGGCGGCCTGCTCTCGGTCGCGGACCTCGTGGGCGACCTGTTCGGTGGCCGGCTCTTTGCAGGCAACGTGTTCTACCGGCTGCGCTTCAACCCGGCACGAGCGCCGGCCAACGACGAGACGCAACGGTTCAGCGTCGAGCCCGAATCGGTGTCGCCCGTCAAGATCGCCTTCATCACGACGGATGCCACCGCCTCCGCCAGCGAACTGACCGTCAATGGCCTCAAGCCCTGGATCGACCCGGCCAACGTCGCCATCTTCGGCACAGACACCTTCGGCAAGCCCGTGGGCCAATCGGCCTTCGACCTGAGCGGGTGCGACACGCGCCTGCGCCTCGTCACCTTCCGCACCGCCAACCGGGACGACGAGAGCGACTACTACACCGGCCTTGCGGCCACGCTGCTTCATGCCTGCGCCGCGGGGGACGACATCGATCTCCCCATGGGGGACCCGGGCGAGGCTTCCACCCGGGCGGCGCTCGCCTGGCTCGGCAGCGCCACGGGCGCGTGCCCGGCCGGATCGCTCGCCGGTCCCGCTGGCCTGCAGAAGCCCGGCTTCGGGGAGCCGTCCCTGCGCTATCCGGTTCCGGCGCGGCCCTCCGCAGCCCAGTCCTGGCTGCCCGGCGTGTTCTGAGACCCCCGCACGCCCGCGCAAGCCCTTGATCGGGCATAAGTATTTTCCCCGGGTGCAATTCCGGCACGCGGGCGGCCAGCCTGCGTCACAATACCCGAGCAATTTTTCCGGAGATCCCGAACCGATGTCGGATTCGACTGTCGCGGCCAAGCCGCCCGTCAACTGGGTGACGGCCATCCTGTTCGCCACGACCTTCGCGGTCGCCGTCACCGTCGTGCCGTGGTACGGCATCGTCCACGGCTACAGCGCCACGGCCTGGGTCTTCTTCTTCGTCTTCCTGGCGGCGAACGGCTTCTCCATCACCGCCGGCTACCACCGCCTCTGGGCGCACCGCACCTACGAGGCCCACTGGTCGGTCCGCCTCGTGTTCATGATCTTCGGCGCCATGGCGCTGCAGAACAGCATTCTCATCTGGGCCACGGACCACCGCCGCCACCACCGCTTCGTCGACGACAACGACGCCGACCCCTACTCGGCGAAACGCGGCTTCTGGTTCTCGCACATCGGCTGGATGCTGCGCTTCTACGAGAGCGGCAAGCAGGACTTCAGCAACGGCAAGGACCTGCAGGCCGACCCGCTGGTCCGTTTCCAGCACCGTTTCTACGTCCCGATCGTGCTGGTGACCAACGTCGGCTTCCCGCTCGCCATCGGCTGGATGGCGGGCGACCTGTGGGGCGTGTTCCTGCTCGCCGGCGTGCTACGCCTCGTGCTCAACCACCACTTCACGTTCTTCATCAACTCGCTGGCCCACATCTGGGGCACGCAGCCCTACAACGACAACAACACCGCGCGCGACAACCCGGTGCTGGCGTTCCTCACCTACGGCGAGGGCTACCACAACTTCCACCACATCTTCGATCGCGACTATCGCAACGCGGTCCGCTGGTGGCAGTGGGACCCGACCAAGTGGCTGATCTGCTCTCTCTCCTGGGTCGGGCTCACCCGCAAGCTGCAGAAGGTGCCGGACGTGACCATCGAGCGGGCCCGGCTCGCCATGCAGTTCAAGCGTGCGCAAGCGGCGCTCGACCGTAAGCGCATCAGGGGCCTGCAGTTGCCGCAGGTCGACGCGCTGCGCGAGCGCGTGGCGCGCGAATACGAGTCCTTCCAGGCGACGCTGGCCGAGTGGTCGCGGCTGCGCGACGAGTGGTACGCCAATACCCGGCAGCGCATGGCGCAGCGCTGGGAGGAAGCGAGCTTCCGCACCCAGGCGCGCGAGATCCGCTACCGGCTGCGCATGCAGCGGCGGCGGATGCGGCTGCTGATCGCGCAGATTCCCTCGCCGCAGCCGGCCGCCTGACGGCCGCACCCGGGATGCCGGCATCGGCACGTCGGGTGGGAGGCACGGCGTGAGTCCGCACCTCGAGGTCGAGACCCGGGAAGGAGTCGCGTTCCTGTGGCTCGCCCGCCCGGACAAGCTGAACGCACTGCATCGCCCGCTGTGGGACGAGATCCCGGCGGCAGTCGCCGCACTTGATGCCGACGAAACCGTCAGGGTCATCGTGCTCGCCGGCAGGGGCAAGGCCTTCTGCGCGGGGATCGACCTCGTCGACCACGCACCAGCCCTGGCCGGCGGCGGGTCGATCTCGGGCAAGGGGGAGTCGCCGGTCGGCAAGCGCCGCGCCCTGCTGGACGACATCCGTCGCTACCAGCACACGGCGAGTTGCCTCGCTCGCACCTGCAAGCCAGTCATAGCCGCCGTTCACGGCGCCTGCCTCGGGGCCGGCCTGGACCTCGCGACGGCCTGTGACCTGCGCATCGCGAGCGCGGATGCGACGTTCTCCGTACGGGAGACGCGCGTGGCGATGGTCGCCGACGTCGGCGTGCTGCAGCGCCTGCCGCGCATCGTGGGCGAAGGGGTAGCCCGGGACCTCGCGCTGACGGGGCGGGACATCGACGCCGGGCGCGCGCTCGAGCTGCGGCTGGTCACCGAAGTCCTGCCCGATGCCGATGCGCTCATCGAGCGCGCGCGAGAGCTGGCTGCAGGCATCGCCGCCCTGTCGCCGCTCGCGGTGCAGGGCACCAAGCACATCATGAATGCGGCCTTTGCGGCCGACGAGCAGCGCAGCCTGGACTACGTCGCGCTGTGGAACGCAGCCTTCGTGCACTCGCAGGACCTCGAAGAGGCCGCGACGGCCTTCGTCGAGCGGCGCGCGCCGCGGTTCAAGGGGCAGTAGGTCTCCGCGGCCGGCAGGCGCCTGTCGCCGATCGCCGACAGGCTCGCTGTGCGCTGGTCTATTGGCTCGCCCACGCTCGAACGGCTAACCTGTCATCGATTCCAACCCCGGAGGAAGACCCCATGGCCCTTTGGAAGGACACTGCCGCCAAGGACTCGCCCGCCCCCGCTGCCGCGCCGCATCCCGCCGCACCGTCCCCGCGGCCCCGGCCCGAACCCGTTGCCGCGACCACCGAGCACGCTGCACGCCCGAAGCCAGAGCTGAAGGAATCCGTGATCGCCACGGGACTCACGTTCGAGGGCAAGATCGAGGGTTCCGGGCACGTGCGCATCTCGGGGCGCTTCAAGGGCGACGTACAGGTCGACGGCACGCTCACCATTGACCCGGGCGCCTACCTCGGCGGGTCGGTGCGTGCCGGCTCGGTGGTCGTCGGCGGCGAGCTCGAGGGCAACATCGAGGATGCCCAGCGGGTGGAGCTGCAGCAGACCGGGGTCATCAGCGGTGACGTGACGGCCGGCTCGGTCTCGGTCGCGGCCGGGGCCCGGATGCGGGGCCGCGCCGAGTTCGGCTGGGGCGACTCCGGCAAGCCGCGGGCGCCGCAGAACAAGTAGCCGCGACGTCCCGAGCGCATGAACCGGCGCACGGCCACGGCCGGCAAGACGCGTACCTGCCCACATTGCCGCGCGATCATCCTGGAGAGCGCGGCCATCTGCCCGGCCTGCCGGCACCACCTGCGGTTCGACGCAAGGTCGCAGGTGGGCCAGGCCGAGCCCGGGGAAGTTGCGCTCAGGATCGAGGGCTCCTTCGCCGCGCCCGCTGCCGCGACGGCCGCCGAGTACTCGGTCGTCGTCTCCATCCGCGACGAGCGCGGCGAAGAGGTCGCCCGGCACGTGATCGGCGTCGGGGCCTTGAGCCCGGGTGAGCAGCGCTCGGTCAGCCTCGCGGTGGAACTGTTCAACCGAGGGCGCTGAGAGGCCGGCTTCGCATCCGCGCAAGCCTCGTGCGTACAAGACCTTAACGCATCGCAGGAGCGCTTCGCCTAATCTCGCGCGTCGTGCGCCCGAAGGCCGAGACGAGGGGTCCATGCCCATCCTGCGCCCGATCTGCTTCTTCGCCCTGTCGCTGCTGTTGCTGTTGCGTCCCGCCGGGGCCGCGGAGTCCCCGGGCGCCGAGTTCTGGCATGGAACGGCCGCCGACGGCTCGCCGACGGTGCGGCTGCACTACTTCTACTCGCCCACTTGCCCGCACTGCCAGGAAGCGGCCCCCTTCATCGATGCGCTGCGCGAGGAGCTCGACTGGCTGGAGGTGACCAAGTACTCGGTCAAGGACGACCGTGCCAATGCGCGACTTTACTTCGACACGGCACAGTCGCTCGGCGTGGAGGCCCTGTCCGTGCCGGGATTCGTCTTCTGCCGGCAGGTGCGCATCGGCTACGACACCGCGGCAACCACTGGTGAGGAGCTCAAGCGCGAGCTCGAGGCCTGCCGGGAACGGGCCCTGGCAGGCGGAGGCACCGCGGGCACGACCTCGGTCTCGCCGACCCTGCCCGGCGGCGAGTCCGTCGTGCGGATTCCGCTGGTCGGCGCCGTCGACACTTCGACGCTGTCGCTGCCGCTGCTCACCGTCGTGCTCGCAGGCGTCGATGCCTTCAACCCCTGCGCGTTCTTCGTGCTGCTGTTCCTGCTGAGCCTCATGGTGCACGCGCGCAGCCGCACCCGCATGGTCGTCGTCGGCGGAACCTTCGTGCTGTTCTCGGGAATCGTGTACTTCGTCTTCATGTCGGCGTGGCTCAACGTGTTCCTGATCGCCGGCGAGCTGCGGGTCGTGACGCTCGCGGCGGGCCTCGTGGCGCTCGCCATGGGTGTCGTCAACGTCAAGGATTTCTTCTTCTTCAAGGCCGGGCCGAGCCTGTCGATCCCGGAGTCGGCCAAGCCCGGGCTGTTCCGGCGCATGCGCGAGGTCGTCGCCGCCGGCAACACGGGCCCCATGCTCGCGAGCACGGTGTTGCTCGCCATCGTCGCCAACTCCTACGAGCTGCTCTGCACTGCTGGATTCCCGATGGTCTACACCCGTGCGCTGACGCTCGCGGACCTGGAGACCTGGCAGTACTACGCGTACCTCGCGGCCTACAACGTGATCTACGTGATCCCGCTCCTCGCCATCGTCACGGTGTTCGCCTGGACCATGGGCGCGCGCAAGCTGACGGAGTCCGAGGGCCGCGGACTCAAGCTGATGTCCGGCTTCATGATGCTGGCCTTCGGGGCACTGCTGCTGCTCGCGCCGCATCTCCTGACCAACGCCGTCGCCTCCATCGGCGTGCTGGGCCTCGCCCTGGTGATGGCGCTCCTGACGGCGATGGCCCACCGTCGCTGGCCGACACGCTCCGCCTGACCGGCCTCATAGAACCGGGATGCAACCTGGCGACCGGCCGGGCCGGACCTCCGGACACGACCGGAACCTTCGTGCGTCAGGGACTTCCACCTACTGAAGCGGCTCCGCACTACGGCATTCCCACGATGATGCACTGCGGGAAAGACCGTACAAATACCCAGGAATACGGGTCCCGAGCCTGCGGCAAGGGGCCCGACTGTGCAACGCAGGCATCACGCTGGCATCGCTGCGTTCGACCGCGACTGAGGGGGTAAGCGTCGCCGGACGCACTCGGGCCGCCTGATCGCAGGGAGTTCAACGTGAACGTGCTGTCGCCTTCCCGGTCCGCTGCCCAGGGGCCCGGGCCACGCGTCATCCAACGACTGCTCGGCCCGCTGATGCTCGCCACTTTCGTCGCTCTGTCGCTGGCCCAGCCGAGCGCGGTCTCGGCACAGGAGCCGGCCCGCGAGATCCCGAACAGCCGCTGCCTCGGCTGCCACGACGACGACACGCTCACCAGCGACGACGGCCGATCCATGGCCGTCCACGAGAGCGAGTTCAGCGTCTCCAAGCACCGGCGGCTGGATTGCACGCGATGCCACGCGGATGCCCTGACCACGCGTCACCCGCGCAACGACCTCGGGCCGGTCCCGGTCTCGGTGTGCGAGGAGTGCCACGAGGAGGAGATCGCCCTCCTGCGCACGGGCGTGCACGCCGTCAAGGCGCACATGGACCAGGACGCCGCCGACTGCGGCAAGTGCCACGGCAACGTCCACACCCTCCCGCGTCGACCCGGTCTCGAGGCACCGCTGTCGCCGATCAACCAGATGCAGACCTGCGGCCAGTGCCACCAGGACATGATGGAGGGCTACCTGCACAGTTCGCACGCCAAGGCGCGCCTCGTCAAGGGCCTGAACTCGGCGCCGGCCTGCACCGACTGCCATGGCGGGCACGACATAAAGTGCAAGGACAACCCGGAATCCAAGACCTGCCGGGCCAAGAGCCCGGAGACCTGCGGCAGCTGCCACGAGTTCATCCTCACGAAGTGGCAGAACAGCAAGCACGGGCAGCTGTGGCAGGAAGGCAAGGAAGGCGGACCGTTGTGCGTCGACTGCCACGACGCCCACGACGTCGTCGACCCGACGACGATCGAGTCGCGCAAGCGCTTCCCGCACGAGTGCGGTGGCTGCCACGAGAAGTACAACAAGACCTGGCACGAGAGCTTCCACGGCAAGGCCACCGACATCGGCCGCCGCAGTGCGGCCATGTGCTCGGACTGCCACACGCCGCACGCCAACCTGCCGGCGAGCGACCCGCGCTCCACCATTCACCCCGACAACCTGGGCGAGATGTGCGGGACCTGCCACAGGGGCGAGATCACACCTGCGTTCCTGACCTTCGACCCGCACAACGACCCGACGGACCCGTCGAGCAACCTCTACGTCTACTGGGTCTACGTGTTCATGGTCGCGCTGCTGCTCGGCGTCTTCGCCTTCTTCGGCGTCCACGACCTGCTGTGGCTGCAGCGGACCCTGATAGGCAAGCTGCGCGGCGAGTTCAAGGCAGGGCACGGCGGGGCCGGCAAGTACGTCAAGCGCTTCTCGCGGGCGCAGATCGCGCTGCACATCACCATCGTGCTGTCCTTCCTGCTGCTGGCCGCGACCGGCCTGCCGCTCAAGTTCGCCGGCGCCGCCTGGTCGCAGCCGCTCGCCGATGCACTCGGCGGCGCCCAGGTCATCTCCTGGCTGCACCGCTTCGCCGCGGTGGTGACCTTCGGCTACTTCGGCGTGCACCTGCTCATGGTGTTCTGGGGCATGCTCGTGAAGCGCGAGCGCGGCTACCTGTGGGGACCGAAGTCCATGGTGCCGCAGCCCAAGGACGTCGCCGACCTTTGGGGCAACGTCAAGTACTTCCTTTACATCGGCCCGCGCCCGAACCTCGACCGCTGGGCCTACTGGGAGAAGTTCGACTACCTGGCGGTCTTCTGGGGTGTCGCGATCATCGGATTCTCGGGCCTGGTGCTGTGGATCCCCAACACCTTCACGCAGTTCCTGCCCGGCTGGGTGATCAACGCCGCCTACGTGGTACACAGCGACGAGGCCCTCCTTGCGACGGGCTTCATCTTCCTGTTCCACTTCTTCCACACGCACCTGCGCCCGGAGAGCTTCCCGATGGATCCCGTGATCTTCACGGGCAAGATGCCGCTCGAGAAGTTCAAGGAAGAACGGCCGCTCGAGTACCAGCGGCTGGTGGACCAGGGCAAGCTCGAGTCCGTGCTCGTAGACCCGCCCACCCGTGAGCACCTGGTCGAGGCCTACGTGTTCGGCTTCATCGCCGTGGCCATCGGCATCGCGCTGGCGGTCGGGATCTTCGTCGGACTGCTTGGCTGGATACACTGAGCCGGCACCGCAGTTCGGCCCCCATGGGGCCGGACTGCGGAAACCGCGCATGGCCCGCCCGGAAAGGCCACGGTATATCCCGCGGGGTAATTGAGTCGAGAGCCGTGCCGCGGGACACTTCCGCGGCACGACCGCACTGAGGGGTTCAAGAATGTTCAAGCATTTCCTGGCGGCCATCACGGGCAACGTGATCAGCCTCATCGGCACGCTGCTGATCGTGGTCAGCCTGCTCTTCATCCTGGCGCTGCTGATCATGCAGAACATGGGATTCGAGGGCGGCGCCTATCTCGGTATCATCACGTTCGTCGTCCTGCCCGCGCTGTTCCTGACCGGCGTCGCCATCGTGCCGCTCGGCATCTGGCTCAAGCAGCGGCGCGACGCACGGGCGGCGGCCGAAGGCAGGCCCATGGGGCACATGCCCGTCATCGACCTGAACCGGGAAAGCACCCGCGGCGTGCTGCTCGGTTTCCTGGGGCTGTCGATCCCGATCGTGTCCGTCGCCGCGGGCCTGACCTACAAGGCGGTCCACTACATGGACTCGACGGAGTTCTGCGGCATGGCCTGCCACCAGGTCATGCAGCCCGAGTACACGGCGTTCCAGCGCTCGCCGCACCTGCGGGTCGGCTGCGCCGGGTGCCACATCGGCCCGGGCGCCGAGTGGTTCGTGAAGGCCAAGATCTCCGGCTCCTGGCAGCTCATCGCGGTGGCGCTCGACCTCTACCCGCGGCCGATCACGACGCCCGTGCACTCGCTGCGCCCCGCCAACGGCACCTGCGAGCAGTGCCACTGGCCGACCAAGTTCGTGGGCGAGCGGCTGAAGGTGCGCACCCATTACCTGGAAGACGAGTCGAACACAGAGGTCAAGACGGCGCTGATGGTCAAGGTCGGCGGCACCCGGGCGGGGGAGTCCCACGGAATCCACTGGCACGTGGACCCCAACCACACCGTGCGCTACCTCTCCGACCCGACCCGCGAGACGATGTACGAGGTCGAACTGAGCGACCAGCACGAGGGCTGGACGAAGGTCTTCAAGAACGGCGAGCCAGCGCCGGAGGGGGCCGAGTGGCGCACCATGGATTGCGTCGATTGCCACAACAGGGCTTCCCACAACTACAAGAGCCCGGAGCAGGAGGTGGACCTCGCGCTCCTGGAAGGGCGCATCGATGCGTCTCTGCCCTATATCCGTCGCGAGGGCGTGCGGATCCTGACGGAGACGGTCTACGACTCTCACGAGGAGGCCCGGGCGGGCATCGCTGCCAGCGTCGAGGAGTTCTACCAGCAGAACTATCCGGAGCTTGCGGGTTCACCTGCGGTCGAGCAGGTCGGCAGGGCGCTGGGCGATGCGTACTGCTGGAACAACTTCCCGCACATGCAGGTGACCTGGAACCTGTACCCCAACCACATCGGGCACCAGGACACGCCGGGCTGTTTCCGCTGCCACGACAACAAGCACAAGACGGACGACGGCGAGAAGATCAGCCGGAAGTGCTCCACCTGCCACGAGATCCTGGCCGAGGAGGAGCGCGATTCCGCCATCCTGCAGGAACTGGGGCTGCAGGAGGCGCCGCCGGAACCGCCGGCTCCGGAAACCGTCGCCGCTGCTGCGT
>Ga0209536_100008015_pt1 | contig 15928 bp, 10 predicted proteins | sample DeeMarSeWOR28_12_FD_187461 | JGI IMG/M metagenome (GOLD analysis project Ga0209536, IMG submission 187461) | Marine sediment microbial communities from White Oak River estuary, North Carolina - WOR-2-8_12 (SPAdes) (version 2) | ecosystem: Environmental > Aquatic > Marine > Intertidal zone >...
TAGCGGGTGGATTGGATATCTTTGACAAAATGGAAAGGTCTGCTACCTGGACCGACGAATCCGGGGGCGCGCATAACAATGACGTTGCCGGGTGAGGCATTGAGCTCTTGTGCGTCGCTTCCGGATCTATCTGAGCAGACAAAGAATCGACCATGACCAGCAATGATGAAGATGCAAATGATGTTTTTATAACGAAAGCCGTCGCGGTGGGGGGTGATGCCCAGCGAGCCAGGTTCATATTTAACCAGCTCATATGAATTAAGATCTAATGGATATACAAATGGGTCTTCCCCCCATCGATCGATTTCACCGGTAAGCCAATCCTGAAAGGAATCCTCCAAAAGAATATATTTGCTGTGCGCGGAGAAGTCATTGAATCGGGACATCTGCTGGCGAACGACATTCTCCCCGCTGCCGACGACCTCTGGCAGTGGTGTATAAGGATAACCTCGAGCTTCCTCGAGCAGGACCAAGCGGAATTTTTCAGCGAGGATCTTGAAGGAAGCCACCCCGCGGTCGGTGAGCTGGGCGATGAGGGTGGGGAGATCGATTTCAGGTGAGATGATCTGCATGGGGGTATTTTAATCTTTTCTGCTGAAATCCGATGGGTTATTCCAGATAGAGAAATCCCTTCCTTGAAGGTTGAAGACTCGCCTGGCCTACAATTGGGATAATGTGCAACGTTTATTTCTGGGGGTTACAAACCCCCAGGGAGCAAGGAAAGGAAATGCGCCGCGGTTGTTTCTGGGGGTTACAAACCCCCAGAGAGCGAAAAATACGTTCATCAGAATGATATCTCAATCAAGGGGAGCTGAGCTCGAAGTCGTCGATGACTTCATTTTGGCGGTTGATGAACTGGAAGCGGATGGAGCGATCAGTAGCCTCGACCAGCATGGCGCCGTAGTCCCCGTTGTAGCGCGCCTGGCTGCCGGATACCGCACCCATGAGGCGATATATGGAACCGCCCCCCAGGCCGTTAACGAAGTAGACGATGTCGTCCTGGGTAATGCGTTCATAAGTATGGTCATGACCGGAAAGGACGACATCCGCGCCCCACTCGGCGAAGGGCCACTGCATCCAATTGACCGGACCATGCAGCCCGGAAGAGAAGGGCGCGTGGTGAAAATAGACGATCTGCCAGGGGCTGGTTGAAGTCGCCAGCTGGCTTTGCAGCCAGGTCGCCTGTATGGAGCTGCTGCCGACGCCATCCGGCTCACGCGAGTCGCTGTCGAGGGCAAAGAAGTGAAGCGGTCCCCAGGTAAAATCGTAATAACGTTCGTTCCCAGGCAAGGTGAAATAATCCAGGTAGGGTTGGGCTCCCAAGGTATCCCAATCATGGTTGCCCAGGGTAGGGAAGAAGCGATTCTCAGCAGCTCCCTCGCCAAATTCCCCGCTATACGGGTGGATGAACTGGCGATAGAACTGGCCGACATTGTGATCAATGGTCTCTGCAGCTCCATCCGGATAGTTGTTATCGCCAACGGTAATGATGAACTGCGGATCCCAGCTTTTAACCAGGTCAGCCACATCGGCTTCAGGTCCGCCGCCCCCGCCATAATCACCAATGACGGCAAAACGCACCACCTGGGGAAGCGGTGTAGCGGTGGAAGTGGGCGTTGAGGGTGGATGGGTTACGGCAGAGGTCCCCGTTGGAGAGGCAGGGACTAGCGTGGGCGATGGACTGGCAGTGAGCGGAATGGCACCCGGCTGGGGGGAATCGCTCGGGGAAGGAGATGGCAGCGGGGTGGTGGTGGGGGTTGGCGCAGCGGCAGAGAAACTACAAGCAGCAAGGGATAATACAACCAGGATGGAAATGAGCGCTCCCACCAGGAAATGTCGAGACTTATGGTATGGAGGGATCATCTCACATCCAAACGGAACAGGTTCCCCCCCAGATCGACGTAATAAACTTCTCCGCTCTCGTCCTGCCCAAAGGAAGTGATGCTGGTACCAGTCTCAAATAAGACCGCGTTCCTCCAGGAGCCATCTGCCCCTTGGAACAAACCCCAGATGAACCCGGAACCATAGTCCCCGTAAAGATAAATCCCCTCCCATTCAGGGATCTGCGTACCACGGTAGACCACTCCGCCGATCACGGTTATGCCTTGATCGCGTCCATATTCAGCGACCGGATCAGTTAGAAGGAGCTCACCTGGGGGAGATGAGGCGCTGAACGGATGGGCTCCTTCGCGGTAATTCCAGCCGAAATTGGCACCACCGGGATCTCCTGCCGGGAAGAAGTCGATCTCCTCCCAGGAACTCTGACCAACATCACCGATGAAAAGATCGCCAGTCAGGCGATCGAAGGAAAAGCGCCACGGATTGCGCAAACCCGAGGCCCAAATCTCAGGAGCACCCCCACCCTGAGCATAGGGATTGTCGGGAGGGATGGCATAGGGATCACCACTGTCCACATCCAGGCGCAGCAATTTACCAAGCAGGGAATCCAGATTCTGGGCGTTACCGAGCGGATCGCCGCCGCTGCCGCCGTCACCCAACCCGAGATATAAATACCCATCGAGACCGAAGGCGACAGTGCCCCCATTGTGGTTGCCATAGGGCTGAGCCACCCGGAGAATAATAACCTGGCTATCCGGATCGGCCTGGTCCGGGCGCTCAGCCAGATCCACCTGGAAGCGAGCGAGGATTGTATCTCCGTTCAGGTCAGAGTAATGGACGTAGAATTCGCCGTTGCGGGCATATTCCGGATGGAAAGCCAGGCCGAGGAGACCGCGCTCGCCACAGCAATCCACCTGGTCGCTGATGTCCAGAAAGGGTACCGGGAGCAATTCACCATCCTGGAGGACACGGATGACACCGGCCTGTTCAATGATGAACAAGCGACCCGATCCATCCCCGGCGTTGGCCAAGCCGATCGGCCGGAGCAAATTTCCAGCGATCTGAAACCACTGGTAGTTCCCTGGAACAGGGAATTCAGCTGGAACGGTCATCTCTACTGGAGAAGTGGGTGTGGGAATTGGCGGTGGAGCCGTATGCGTGGGAGGCGCGGCCTGGGTCGCTGTAGGCTCAGAGCGGGCAGGGATCTCTGTTGGTGAACTCGCTATGGTCGGGGAAGTGGCCTGAACTGGCTCAGCAGGTGTCGGAGTCAGCTGAATCGAGGAAACCCCACAGCCTGTGCTGGCAATCGCCAAAAGACACAGGGTAAACAGGAATTTGAAATAGCGATACAACGAGGCCTCAATAAGGGAAGGAACGCTTAATCGTCTTCCGTGAATTCAGCATCAACAATATCATTTTCATCGAAGCTCTGGGGATCGTGCCATTCACCGGGGATGGTGCCAGCCAGGGCAGCTCTGTGCTCCTGGACCACATCTTCAGGGCAGAGCTCAACGAAAATAAACAGGCCGAAGCCAATAATAGCAGCATCATCTATAGGACCAATGATCAGGTCAGGGATGATCAGATAAGCCAGTGTGGCAATTGGGATGAGCTTCAAGAAGGGATTCACCCGGGGATCACGGATGAGACGAAAAACCAGCTTGAAGTGATTTGAAATCTCATTAAATACACCCCCACCTGGATTTGTCACAGACTTGTTTCTCTTGTCAGACATAGCTACCTCTGTTCCATTCTACCATTGGTTCGCATCAACGTTCTCTTTTTCCATGCAGCCTCTCCACCGAGCCCTTCCCAAGAGCAAGACAGGCAGAGCACATATAATCACAACGCCTATTCCTCGATCTCGAAGACATCTCCGGCGCTATTGCCCTGTACTTCAGGAAAATATAGCTGCCGAGCGTGTGCTGGGAGCACCCGATATTCACCAGGCTGCAATGGAACCAGCTGGTAGAGCAATTCATATGTCCCTGGGGGGAGAAAATTTACCGCCCAGGAAACCCGGTCATCGTAAATCCGCGGTTCGGCGAAGTACCCCCATCCCCAACCATCCTGTAGAGGCGACCAAGAAGTGAACGGCAGCTCGTCGCCCTGCTGGCTGGTCTTGAGACTGGTATCGAGCGCCTCTGTTCCGGCGGGGATAAAATCTTCCACCAGCAGGTAGTAAGCTGTTTCCGGAACGGTAAGAGTCAAGCGCACGGTGACCAATTCACCGATATGCGCCCTCTCCAGCTGTTGGGCTGTCTCAGCCTGGGGACAGTCTCCCAGCAGGCAATCCCCATTAGAGGGGAAATACGCCCGGGAAATACTGATGCCCTTATCCAGGGGCGCCACGTCCTCGGCAGGACGGTGCACATTGAGATGAGCATTATAGTACAACCTGCCTGGGCCTTCTCCACGCTGAAGGAGTAAACTATTCGGATCCTGGGGATACAGGTCCGAGATCGGCGCCAGCGCTTCGACTGGGGTGAGCTGGGTCGAGCCGCTCGCTTCACCAGCCAGGAAGGGCGCTTCGTTGAGATCCGCAGAAAAGGAGAACTCGCCACTCAGCTCGCCGGTACCTTTCATGACCTGTGAAGCGGCCATCAAAGTCCAGGCGGTCTCGTAAGTGGAGGCCCAGGCGCCTGCAGCGTCACGGTGAGCCATCAAGTAGCGCATAGCATCTGCGACCAGGGGCGAAGCCGGATCGTGACCAGCGAGGGCATAGAGCACGACCGCGGTCGACTGGATGGTAGTGCTCATGTTCTGGAAGCTGGGTTCCTGGTTCTCCCAATGGGCCCCGGTCGCCGATCGATTCGCGCCCGCGGCCAAATCGGAATACAATGTTTGGGCGCGCTCATCACCGGGCGAGAGGCTCTCCAGAGTCAAGGCAAGCAGCGCCTGCGCCCAGGGATTGAGCTGAGAACGCTCGGCGAAAAGTCCTGCCACCCCAGACGGATCACCGGCGTCGGCTTGAGAAAGAACAAAATGGACAAAAGCCAGGCGGTCAAACTGCCAGGTTTGGGTAAGCATCTCGGTGGTGGTCAACGAGGCGTTCAAGTATTCCACCGCGGAATCAACAACATCAGGTTCCAATTCGACACCTGCCTGGCGAGCCCGGAGCAACCCAAAGAGCGCATAGGCGGTGCTGAAAGGCTCGCTTTGATCTCCCTGCCACCAACCCCAGCCGCCATCTGGATTCTGGTATTCGGTCAGCAAGGCGAGCGATTCCTCCAGGGTGCGGTCGAGCTTAGAGGCAAGTTCGGGATCATCGATGCCGAATTCCTGTAAGACGCGGTAGGTCTCCAAATTGGGCAAGAAGCGGGAGACAACGTGCTCGGTGCTGGCGTAAGGATAGGTTTCAAGCACTCCCAGGGCGCTCGTCATGGCCGCACCCAGGGAAGGAGCCATCTCCAGTTGTAATTCTCCCCCGCCGGGATCGTACGAGCGCGGCAGGCTGATCACTTCGAGGCGCTCTCCCATTTCATCGAGCGTGCCTGAAGTACCGAAAGTCTGCGGGGCGGTATAACGCAAGACCGGCAATGCTCCCCATACCGGACGGCTTGCATCTTGTAATTCAGCGGACTCAGCGGAAAAGACCAAGTCAACACTCTCGACATCCAAAACCGTCCCCCACCACTCAATGCGCTCCCGTCCGCCGGCAGGCAGGGAAATTTCTTGCCGGGTAGCCTGCGGATCATCCAGTTCAAAGCCTTGCGCCTGCAGGGTAACATCCACCTGCAAGTCATCCGCGGTGTTGTTGTGAACCACAGCGGCTAACTGGACATGATCGCCGAGCACAAAGAAACGCGGCGTTACCGGGCGGATCAACAGGTCCTTGGTGGTGACAACCAGGCCATCATCCTGACCGACTTGCGTGTCCAGAGTCACGCCGCGCGTATCCAATTCCCAGGTGGTCAGGTTATCCGGGAGTGATATGTTGACAGTGGCGCGACCCTCAGCGTTGGTGACGATGGCGGCGTTCCAATAAGCGGTATCGAGAAACTGCTCGCGAATCCGGATCGGTTCGGCCATCTCGCCCCCACCGCCGCCACCAATCCCCTCTGGGACAAAGGCAGGCAGACGAGTGGAGGCAGACAGGCTGGTACTGGTGTTGACACCCAATGGCTGGTCCCCGTAAAATGCGGAGACGATCTCTTCTGCGTTCGGATCGGCCAGCGCAAGCACAGCCAAATCGACCACTGAAAGCGAAAACTCTCCTTCAACCGGGTCTCCTTGAGCGTCGGTGACAAGCAATTCCAGCGTTATTTCGCCACCAGGCTCAGTCCTGACCGGTTCGCTGGTCAGTGAGACATTCAGAGTTTGCTCAAGCGGGGCAACAGGCAACATGAGATATCCCTGGCGGAAATCAGGCTCCCCCGTTTGATCCGGCTCCAGCAAAGTCACCGAAAGATATACGTTCGGGGATTCCTCATCTCCTAACTGGACAGGGATTTCCATGCCAGAACCTTCTAAGTTGATGATCTGATGCTCAAAGAGCACACCGCGTTCGACGGTCACCAAGGCCAGCGCGCTATTCCCAAAAGGATTGGGGACGAATACCTGGGCGGTTTCACCCGGCAGGTAAGAATTTTTATCAGCGGTCAGGTGAATTCGGTGGTTCGTCAAATTGGGCCAGATGGCCTGACCCGGACCGCCAACCCACAATAGAGCCTGGGTAACTGCTCCTGCATTAGACCCTTCTGTCCCGCTGACCTGCAGCTGGTATGTGCCTGGCTCAGGAGGGGTGAAAGCTAATCTAGCCTTGCCATCTTCAGCGGAGACGAAATCAGCAGAACTCACGGTCGTATACTGAGGCTCATAAGTGGGAAAGGGAAAACCGTGGAAAACTTCAGATTCCGGTTCGATACGCTGCCAAACGACCTGCTGAAATTCCGCTCGTAATGGGTGACTTCCGGCAGGTTCCCCTTCCCAATCCACAACCAGGATGTCGAAACCAGTTTCAGCGCCAGCTCTAGTTGACCAGACATCCGGTCTGACTCCAATGAAGAAAGGTGCAGGGTTTACAAGCACATCAGACTGCGCGCTGACCGGAAGCTCACTCTCATCCGTGGTAGTCGCCTCCAAGGTATAACGGTAACGCTCATCCGCCAGGGGGATGGGCAGCTCGATCTCCAGTTTTCCATTGGAGTCGGTCTGACCTTCACCTTCAGAGACCTGCTCAAGAAAACCGGATCCAAAAAAACGGGGTAGGGCAGATAACCAGCGGGTGTCCAAGATACCCACCTGATATCCCGGCAGGTTGAAATCAACCGGTGTGCGGAATAGCGTCCAGGTCACCGGCACGTTTCCGGCAGGTGCATCGAAGAAGAAACGTGCTTCCACGGCGGCATTGATCGCCTCTCCAGCCAAAACCTGTTCGGAAGGAAAGGACACATTCAAATCAATTTCCGGTACTCGGAACTCAGCCACCTGGAAAGTCACACTGCTGAAGTTGGCTTCTTCGCTGGTCAACCGAAAGAGCCCCGGTTCAATATCCTCCGGCAAGGTATACAAGCCGTGCGCAGTGCCGTAACTAGAAAGGGATAAATTCAATGCAGCGATCTGCTCGCCGAAGTCATTAACGACATCCAGGCGTAGCTCAGATCGGTCAGCGATGGTGTACCTGCCGTTGTAAGCTTCACGCAGGATAACTCTGAAATGGACTGTTTGGCCCGGGCGATATATGGGTCGGTCAGTATGTATATAAGCCTCCAGATGAGGCGGGGAGTAGTCGGTCCTGTAGCCAAAACTGCCGCCATCCAGGCCCTGACTCCAACTAGAAAGAGCAGCAGAGAAAGTCTCTTGACCCGGCTCCCCGAGAATGGCGTAACTGACTCCATAGATGTCTTCAAAATCCCGCACCGGGACGTCGACTCTTAAGACACCCTGCTGATCTGTGCGACCCTGGGCCAGAAGATCACCCTTCTCGGTGTAAATCGCTACGGGTACATCGACGGCAGAAGCGCCATCCCCGAGATTCACCGCCCAAACCAGTGCATCCGTGGCGCTCAATTTAAATGTCGTATTGAAATCGCTGACGACCAGGAGATAAGGGCCGGAGTAAATAAAATCCTGTTCGAGGTTGAAGCGCAATGCATAAAATCCAGGTGCGAGCGGACCGCCATCGATGGTGAGCGGAATCTCAACAGGCGTGCTTTGGTTTGGTGGAATTTCTAAAGGCAATAAAGTGTTTCGCTCCCGCTCAGGACGGAACGTTTCCCGCATTTCAAACCCTCCCGGGGCGATCAAATCTTGAAATTCTTCTAAAGTTACAGGGCCAAACGAATAAGGTATTTCGCTCAAGTTGGTGGCTTGAACGGTAATACTGGATTGCTCAGGAGTCAAAAATACAACGTCTGAACCCACGGAGACAACCAGGCCCGGATCCAGAGACCTGGTTTTAAAATCGAGGGTGAACTCCTGACCGAGACGACCATTCCACTCATCGGGAAGGTTGGGAGAGATGAGCAGACGGTACTCCGTATCAGGATCGTAAAAGCCAGTAAGCCATAAAATGCGATTCTCTTCATCAATGAAAGCGTCTAAGTTGGGGACCACCGGCCTGATGGCAATAAAATTCAGCACGTCTTTGGATTTGATAGGCGCATTAAAATACACAGCAACGCCACTATAGACGTCCTTAAGACCATTCTGGATGGGATCACTCCTGATCACAGCGAGTTCTGGGATGGTTTCAAATTCAGATACCTGCCCCGAGCCTAGTGGGGTGCCACCGCCAGATAAGGTGTCCTCATCGATTGAAAGCGAGTATTCACGGTCGCGTTTCAGTAAACCACTTGGGGTAAAAGTGAACTCGGTGGCACCTTCATTCCAGGTGAAATCACCTTTCACAGTTTCCCCTTGCGAGTCGATCAAAAGTACGTTTTCAACAACACTATCCGGATCAAATGGCTGGTTGAAGGTCAGCTGAACATCCGCATCCAGGCTGATATCCCTGGCGCCATCACCAGGTTCGACAGAAACCAAATTCGGAGCGGCAGTTGTAAACGACCAGGCGGCAGGACTTCGCAGCGAGCTTCCCCCTAACCCCGTCAAATCATCCCTGACCTGGACAGTATATTCCTGCCCTCCAGAGAGGGACGGTTCCGGATAGAAGACATAAGTACTGGTGTTTAACCATTCTCCACGCCCTTCAGCTTCCGGCTCCAAGGAGAAAGCCATCGGGAGGTCTGTCGCTTCTGCACCCAACAATATAACCGGCCGATTGAAGGTCGCGATAACTGGCGAAGAAGGATCAACTTCTGTCGATCCATCTTCAGGAAGACCCTGTGTAAGCTGTAGATCACCCACGGCATAGTAAGCCAAGTCCACCGGTTCGACGAGCGGCAAACCATTACCCGCCTGGGCTTGAGTATCGAACTTGAGATTGATGCGCTGAGCGGGTGCGAGAGGCACACTCGGTGAGAAGATCAAGGTTGAGTCATCAATCCAATCGAACTGACCCGATAACCCGGAGAAAGATGCTTCAACTGAGGGACGATCCATTGGTTGGTTGAAAAAAACAGTAATCGATCCATCGAGCCCCACCTCAGAATTCGGCGCAGGGTCGCTCTCAACAAAAACTGGTGGAAGGGGTTGTGGCGTAGCCGTTGGGAGAGGCGGTGTGGTAGGGGATGGCTGTGCAGCGGTCGGCAATACAGTTGTTGGTGTGGGTGACTCTGTCGCCACACTGGGCAGCGAACACGCTAAAGTAGCAAAAATGAGGACAACAGCCAGTAGGAACAGCGACCGGAGATTAAACCGTCGTTGTTCTCGCATTAAATTCCCATCGTGACGATAGAACATGCAAAATTCTCCACACAAAGGAGACGATTAAAGGAGAGGTGGGGTTCCATATATGTAGTGAAATTATACTCGAATGCGCTCCAGAAGCTCAATCATACGTTCGGTCTATGCGAGTATAGCCACGCTCAAGATCAGCCAGGAGCGACTGAAAAACAAATCAGACCAAATTTGACATCGCCCAATTGGCCAAAATGGAAAATAACTCATGCCGGGGCAAAAATCCAAGATCAATTGCTCCTTCTTAACGGTTTGATTAGATTCGGTGGCGGAGCAATTATACGCCAGGTCTTTTTGGTACAATTAATCCCCTAATTCGGTTGGGAACCGGTAACTCCTATTTAGCGTTAAGATCATCATATGGGAAACATTTCAGCCAAGCCCTCAACACTATCAAATCCAACCACCCTGATACCGCAGATATTGACCGCGATCGCAGGTGGGTTATTGATTTTCGCTTTACTCCTATTTGGGTTGTGGGTTGGTTACAATGTTTATTATTCCGGGAAGATCTATCCAGGGGTAACGGTAGCAGGTATCGACCTCTCCGGAATGGAACCTGATCAGGCCGTACCCCATCTCGAAAAGAGCCTGAGTTTCCCATCCGAGGGCAAAATCCTGCTGCGCGATGGCGATAAAATATGGTTAGCCTCTCCCTCAGAAGTCGGCTTTTACCTCAACCCTCAAGCGACTGTCTCGGAGGCCTATTATTACGGCCGCAGCGATGGTCCAGTCAAGCGCCTAGTCAACCAATTCGAGGCATGGTATCAGGGCGTCTCCCTGGCCCCACAATATGTCTTCGATGAGAAAGCAGCCCAGATATATTTGATAGGGATCGCCGCCCAGACCGATATTCAAAAAGTTGAAGCCTCGCTGACTGTGGAAGGAAGCGAAGTAATGGTGCGCGAAGGACGGATCGGGAGGCATTTAGATGTGCCCGCCACCCTGGAAGAGGTCAGAGCACAGCTCGAGACCATGCGCGATGGCGAGGTCGAGCTGACCATCCTGGATGATACGCCGGTCATATTAGATGTAGAAGAACAGGCGCAGCTGGCGCGCCAAATTTTGAGCGAGCCGCTGACCCTGCGGGTGCCACAGAAAGAAAAGAACGACCCGGGACCTTGGAAATTCGAGCCGGATGCCCTGGCGCAAATGATCACGATCGACCGCGTGACGAGTCCCGAGGGAGATCAGTACCAGGTCGGGTTGCAGGCTGAAAGCTTACGCACCTTTCTGGAAGGTATCTCCCCGCAGCTCTTGCGCTATCGCCAAAACGGGCGCTTCATGTTCAACGATGACACCCGCCAGCTGGAAAACATCCAGCCAGCAGTTATCGGCCGTTCATTGAACATCGATGGCACGATCGAAAATATCAACCAGAAACTGCTGGCCGGAGAGCATAAAATCTCTCTTGACGTCGAAACGATACAGCCTGAGGTACCGGATGATGCTACCGGAGAACAACTGGGGATAACCGAGCTGGTCAGCTCCCATACCTCGTATTTTTACGGTTCGAGCTCCGAAAGGATTCAAAATATCACGACCGCGGCGGGACAGTTCCACGGGCTGCTGGTACCGCCAGGGGCTACCTTCTCCATGGGAGATGCACTGGGGGATGTGAGTCTCGATAACGGCTACGCCGAAGCACTGATCATCTTCGGCAACCGCACCATCCAAGGGGTAGGCGGCGGCGTTTGCCAGGTGAGCACAACCCTTTTCCGCACAGTGTTCTTCGGTGGATTCCCGGTTGAGGAACGCCACCCACACGCCTACCGGGTCGGATATTACGAACTCAAGGCTGATGGGGGCTACAACACCAGCCTGGCTGGTTTAGATGCCACGGTGTACACACCCCTGGTGGATTTCAAGTTCACCAATGACACCCCCAACTGGCTGTTGATGGAAACTTACGTCAACCAGGGGGCGCGCACGCTGACCTGGAAGTTCTATTCAACTTCAGATGGTCGAGAAGTCGAATGGCACTCCTCGGGGTTGAAGAATGTCGTCGAGCCTCCCGATCCGGTCTACGAAGAAAATCCGGAGCTGGCTAAAGGAACAGTCAAACAAGTGGATTGGGCTGTCAAAGGGGCAGATGTCACCATAACGCGCACGGTAAACCGGGATGGGGATACAATGTTTGAAGACACTTACAGCACGCACTACATGCCCTGGCGAGATGTTTACCAATACGGCCCGGGCACAAAGGATATGCCCCCCGACGAGGGAAAGAAGAAGAAGGATAAGGATAATAACGGGTAATTGACACCGAACTAGAAGCGCAACCAAGAGGAGAACACCATGGTCAGTCAGGAACTACTCGACATACTACGCTGTCCAAACTGCGTCAGGGAGAAGGATGGTTTGCTGGAATACTACAAGGAAACCTGGTTGATCTGCCAGGATTGCGATCGTAAATATCCCATCCGGGATGATATCCCGGTGATGCTCATAGATGAGGGAGATAAGTGGCGGGAGACCCCAAAAGAAGAGCTGCCCATCCCACCGCCAGATTAGGGCGTATGCTGACAACCGACAAAGCTGCCTTGATTGCAGAATTCACTTCTGGTTCGGATACCAGGGCAGAGGCTGCCGCATTGGAGATGGCAGCCGAGGGAGCAAAAAGTTTACCGCTCTTGAAAGAGCTGACGGCAGAAGTCGACCCCGATGCCCGCTGGTGGGCTACACGCGCGCTGGCGGAGATCGACGACCCGGAAGTACCAGCACTGCTCATGCAGGCATTGACCGATCCTGATCCAGAGGTGCGGTATTGCGGGGCAGTGGCCCTGCGCTGCCAGCCAGATGAACAAGCCACCGCGTCCTTGATCCAGGCTCTAGATTCTCAAGACAGGTTGCTGGCACGGTTAGCAGGGAATGCGCTGGTGGCGATCGGTGCGGCGGCAGTACCAGCGCTGATCAAAGTTATGGAGGATGGATCGCAGGTCGCCCGCCTGGAAGCGGCGCGGGCGCTGAGCGAGATCGGGGACACGCGCACCATCCCAGTGTTATTTAAAGCTTTAGAAGAAGGCTCGGTTGTTATGGAGTATTGGGCATCAGAAGGTCTGGAGAAAATGGGGGTGGGGATGACTTTCTTTGAGCCATAGTTGATCTTATGTGCAAGGTGATTCTTACAGAGTTGTATTCAAGCTTCAATTGTCATTCAAATTGAGCATAGGCTTTACGTGCGGAATAAACCCCAGGCCAACCAGATCACGATCATCACCAGACCAATTGCAAAGCGAACCAGGAAAGACAGGCCCCAACCCAAAGCCAGGCCACGCGTCGCCCGCCAGCCACTGCGCCATTGGCGGTTCCGCAACACCTCCAAGAGAAAGATGGCCAAAGGCGCGGCGATCAAGCCGCCGAAGGGGGGAAAGATCACCGTGCCGATGATCCCGGCGACCAGTCCCACCGCGATGGTCAACCAGGAGGCGCCGCCGCGGCGAGCTCCAGCGCCCATCAGGATGTTGTCAGCGCTGATCCCGGCCAGAAAGCCTATAGTGATCAAGACGAACATGAGAATACCCAGTGTATCGAAGCCGGTGACAATGCCATAGATTAGCGCTGCCAGCCAAATAATGGTGACGCCTGGAAAGAAGGGGATGATGGATAAAAACAACCCCACCCCCATGACCAGCAGCGTCAGCCAGAATGCGAGAACCCCAACCCAGTCAGGCAAATTAGGCCTCGGGCCGGATCACGTCGATGCCGCCCATCCAGGGACGGAGCACCTCGGGTACTACCACCGATCCATCCGGTTGCTGGTAGTTCTCCAGAACGGCGATCAAGGTACGCGGCAAGCCTAAGCCGGAGCCGTTGAGGGTGTGCACGAAGCGGTTGCGCCCCCCTGCTTCCGGCCGGTATCTCACATTGGCACGCCGGGCTTGAAAATCACCGACATTGGAGATGGAGGAAACCTCCAACCACTCGGCGGCACCCGGCGACCAGACTTCAATATCATAGGTGATCTGGGCGGCGAAGCCGAGATCGCCGGTGCATAACTGGTTGATGCGGTAGGTCAAACCCAGTTCGGCACAGACCGCTTCGGCATCAGCGACCATACGCTCAAACTCACGCGGAGAATCCTCTGGTTGACAAAATTTGTACATTTCGACTTTATCAAACTGGTGGCCGCGTTTAATGCCGCGCACATCGCGCCCGGCGCTCATCTTCTCACGGCGAAAACAGGGGGTATAGGCTGTGTAATGCAGCGGCAAGTCCGCTTCATCCAGGATGTCATCCAGGTGCAAACCGGTCAGGGGAACTTCAGCGGTGGGCACAAGCCACAAGTCTTCCTCGTGATCGCGATAGAGGTTATCCGAGAACTTGGGCAGCTGACCGGAACCATATAAGACGGCGCTCTTGACGATAAAGGGGGTGTATTTTTCGGTATAGCCCTGGCGGAGGTGCAGGTCCAGCATCCAGGAGATCAAGGCCCTCTGCAAACGGGCGCCAACCCCGCTGAGCACATAAAAGCGAGAGCCGGTGACTTTCACGCCCTGCTCAAAATCAAGGATCCCCAGCGCGGGACCCAAATCCCAATGCGGTCGGGGTTCGAAATCGAATTGCGGGAGTTCGCCGACGGTCTTGATAACCACGTTCTGGCTTTCATCATCCCCATCCGGCACAGCTGGATCTGGAATGTTGGGGATCAGCGACATCAGCGCTTCCAAATCGCCCTCCACCTGGCGGAGCTGCTCATCCAAGGTAGCGATCTGATCGCCGACGGCGCGCATTTTGGCGATCTTTTCCTGACGCTCAGCCTGGTCGCTCATCTTGCCAATCTCTTTGGAGACCATGTTGCGCTCAGCTTTGAGCGTCTCGACCTGCTGGATCAGCTCCCGTCGCCGCTCATCGAGCTCTAAGACCTGGTCTACCGGAGCGGGATCTTCGCGGCGTTTCATTAATGCTTCGCGCACCAGATCGGGCTGTTCACGGAACAAGTTTATGTCTATCACGACTGCACCTCCTATGGCATCCACACGTTTTGAAATCATAACACCCCCTCGCCAGCAGGACGAGGGGGCGTTCGTGGTGCCACCTGCTTTCGCCGCATAATGCGGCCTCATGAGCGCGCTAACGGGCGCACCCGGCTCCCTTACGACAGAGTCCCTGCGGGAGCAACTGGCCCCATAGGGGCCGACGGAGGGGATTTCGCCGCCCGACCTGCTGCCTTCTCACCAACCGGCAGCTCTCTGAGAGGGTAAACGGCTACTTGGCTCCGTGCCAGCTAATTGTTCATATGTGGAGCGATTATACCCGAGGTGGAGGGGGTGTCAAGCCAGGGCGTACGACCCACCAGCCGACTAACTCTCGTTGATGGGACTTGTACAACGTAGCTGAACATATTGGCACGATCACACGGCACTAATTAGCTAACTTCTTCCATTGCAGCGGTAGCGACTTGGCCGTTGAACAGTGCTTTAGCTTCCCCGTTAAACATGACGATCAGCGTGTAAATCGCCAGAGCTGCGGGCAAGATTAATGAACAGAGGAACACCAGATTGATTATCGACAGAATGATGGCCAAAATGCGGGCCCAAGACTGGTATTGAAGCAGGCCGTAGCCAGCTGCAAAATCTGCGATGGTTCCGGGAATGAAAAGACACAACACGCCAGAAGTGACGAGGATAGAATCCTGTGGATTGGGAATATTCACGTTGGCGATAATCAGACCGACAATTACCATCACCATGCTGACGATCCCCCATGCTATCCAGAGCCAACCAATTATCTGTACATGCGTTTTCACGGCAATCTCCTTTGAATTTATTTCTTAAAATCATCTTACAGAAATTACGATCAATCACGAGTTTTACATTTCATTTACCATCTATACCTCCTTCTATCGTTGAACCATTTCACCAGTCAATAGATGATCAGTTGAAATATTGGTTTAAATCTGAACGGATCAGCTGTTTAAATTCATGCTGGGACCGTTTTGGTTTTTTCCTCTCTTCGCCCTCTGGGTTTCATACCAAAGAGCCTGCGCATGGGCTTAAATGGCCGGATAAGCAGCTCAACCAATCCGAGCGTGATCAAGAACGAGCTGATTAAAATGACCAAAAGCTTCACCCAGAGGTTAACCTCCCACTGGACGACGAAGAATGAGATCACGATGATCACCGGCTGGTGGAGAAGGTAGAAAGGCAGGATGGTTTCGTTGCCGTAGACTAGCCATTTGTTGGAAAAATTCAGGCGGGTCATAGCCAGGTAGAGAACAGAGATTGCCCAACCCCAGCTCATCAGCGTGAAGGCGAAAATGAGGATGATGGACCACGGCACTACA
>Ga0209536_100008016_pt1 | contig 15927 bp, 9 predicted proteins | sample DeeMarSeWOR28_12_FD_187461 | JGI IMG/M metagenome (GOLD analysis project Ga0209536, IMG submission 187461) | Marine sediment microbial communities from White Oak River estuary, North Carolina - WOR-2-8_12 (SPAdes) (version 2) | ecosystem: Environmental > Aquatic > Marine > Intertidal zone >...
AATGAAGGAGTAATACTGATTGAAATCACATATACTGTGCGGAATACAAATTCCAGATATAATTTTGTCTATCCGTTTTATCTGGAAGAGGGGACAAATATACTGCTGAATAAATGAATTGCGGTAATAAAATCATACGGGACGGGATAAATCAGATTGACAGGATTCTGGAAGCTCTTCAGACTGATTATGTTCATATTGATGAACGCTCACAGGAAGATCTCCTGCTTTTTATGTACAATCTGGCCGAAGCGTTCGTATATTATGATTCGGATAATCAACCGGATGGAACAATTCAATCTTTTTTTGACGGCCCGGAGGATATACGAAAGTTATTGGATTTACAAAATCTGCCCGAACCACAGGATCTTCAACCCAATAAGGCTTTATTGCTTGTTTTCACAAAATTATTTGCTTATGCTCAACATGAACTGAATACATTAACAAAACGACACCTCGAATTTTACTATAAACAGGTCCTTGGAATTACCCGTAAAAAAGCGAATCCGGATCAGGTACAGCTTTTATTTGAGCTGGTAAAAAGTGCTGAAGTAGATCAATATAAAATTCCGATAGGGACTTCATTGGATGGTGGAAGGGATAAAAACGGTAATTCATTAATCTATAAAACAGATCAGGAAATAATAGTAAACCGAGGAGCGATTAAGAAGGTATCTACACTTTTTATTGATATTGATGCTGGAAAATCAAGGATATTTGCAGCTCCGGTTGCCGACTCATCCGATGGATTAGGATCACCTCTTGAAGAAGATAATAACTTCTGGCCGGCATTCGGTGAACCGCAGCTTGCCAGGGGTGTGGAAAACAGAAACATGATTGATGCAGCAATTGGATTTGCAGTAAGCAGTCCGATTCTGGTGCTTCAGGAGGGAATCCGGCAGATCGAACTGAATTTCAGTTTTGATCCCCTCGATCCTCTTTTGGGTTACGAACCCGACTCCCTGCTTCATCAATGTTTTACGATATTATGTTCAGGTGATAAAGGATGGTTTGAACCCGGATATTATACCTCACAATTGATCCGGGATCCGGCTGATCCAGCTATATGGTCTTTGAAAATTGTACTGGTAATCAATCCCGAGCAACCACCCTTAAGCTTCTTCAATGCGATCCTTCATCAGGAAACTTTTAATACTTCCTGGCCGGTCTTGAAAATTTTACTGAAGCCCGATACGTTGAGTTATGATACACTAAAGCCATTTAGAGTTAAATCAGTTGGAATAAAGGTCGATGTAAAGGATGTTAAAAATCTGGTGATTCAAAACGATCAGGGAGTTGCCGATCCGTCAAAACCGTTTCTGCCTTTTGGCAATTTGCCGACCATTGGCAGCAATTTTATAATAGGTAATATCGAAGTTTTTCAAAAAAAACTGAATTACCTTTCATTCCATATCGAATGGCATGAGGTTCCGGACAGTGACCTGGGGAATTATTACCAGGTTTATGATCCAGGTGATGATGTGAATAACAATAGTTTTGAAGCCGATCTCGAACTACTGTATAAAAGAAACTGGAACAATATTTTAAAGCCTGCGATTTCTTTATTTAACAGTACGGATGCAAGCCTGCCTCGTCAGATTGAGATTTCAATGGCTGATTTTGATGTGCATACATCTGAAATAGATTATACCCGTGAACCAACAGATGCGCCGAATTCCCCCTATTCATTAATTAACGAACGTGGATTTGTTCGATTTAAATTAACGCGGCCCATTTATCCTTTTAAAGCATTTGGACATAAAGAATTCCCTAAATTATATGCACAACAGGCCATAGCACTTGCCAAATATGATGCAGCAACATCGGTCGGTCCTGAACCGGTATTACCAAATCCTCCTTATACCCCGTCGATTAAATCAATTAGCCTCGATTACAGATCTGAGGAGATAATCCAGCCGGATCAAAGTGAATATGATTCAGTTTATCGAATTGGGCCCTTTGGCCATTCTCAATTAGTAAGGGGACAAGGCCAGATTGTTCCTCAATTCAACAACCAGGGTGAACTCTATATTGGAATTGAAAATTTATCGGTTCCTGCAACCATCAATTTTTTGTTTCATTTGGAGGAGGGAACCGCAGATGAAGAATTCCTGCTCTCCGAGGAAAATATTTCATGGTCTTATTTGAGTTATAACCAATGGATCTTACTGGGTAGTAACGAAATTCTGGTTGATACAACGCAGAGTTTTTTAACATCGGGTATTATTTCAATTGTTATACCGCGTGATGCAACAGACAATAATGTCATCTTTCCATCGGGTTTATACTGGCTGAAAGTGGCAGTGTTGTCCGGAGCAGTTAGAGCAAGTAAAGTACGTCAGATATTAACGAATGCAGTGACCGCCACGTTGGAAACCGATCCGGAAGACCCGTTGAAATTTGATACGCACTTACGCAATCCGTTAGATCCGTTTATTGTTAAAAACCTGATTAACAAGGTTTCACAGGTTAAACGGATCAACCAGCCATTCCCTTCCTATAACGGACGGCCAACTGAGCTACCCGAAACGTACTACACCAGGGTAAGTGAACGATTACGGCATAAACATCGCGGTGTACAGAACTGGGATTATGAAAGATTGGTACTGGACGAATTTCCCGGAATATTTAAAGCAAAATGTCTTGCTCATACCGGACCGGATTCTGAAATAAATCCCGGATCCATTACCATCATTGTGGTATCAAATTTAAGAGATCGGAATTCTGCAAATCCTTTTAAACCAAGAACGGGGCAGGTAGTTCTCAATAAAATAGATGCTTATCTGCGTAAATATGTTTCTCTTTTTATTGATCTGTACATTGAGAATCCTGTTTATGAAACCTTACTCGTTGATGTAAAAATCGGATTCAGGGAAGGATATGACCCGGGATATTATGCCGGTTTGCTGAACCAGGAACTTAAACAATTTTTATCTCCTTGGGCTTTTGAGGAAGGAAAAGATATCGTTATCGGAAGTAGAATTTACAAATCGGCTATTTTACTTTTTATAGAAAGCCGGGAATATGTCGATTATGTAGTTGACCTGAAATTATATCATTTATATGAAGGCCCGAGACCGGGAGGAATAGGGGAGATGGAAATTGGCTATGATTTTATTGTAGCTCCCGTGATCAAGCCTGCTATTGGTGAAATGATAATAGGAAAAGATTTTATTGTTGGTGAAGATGTAGAAGTAGCATGTGCCACAACACCTCGTTCTATCCTTGTAACACATCAGAACCACCGTATCTCAGCTCTGCGTCCCGATGAACTGAGTTGTCCGGGTTCAACAAATCTCGGAATAGGTTTTATGACCGTCGGTATAGATTTCATAATTAGTAATTCTGCATAATATTTAAATAATAGTACAATGGCTCAAAGACCCAGAACATCACTTTATCCGGAATTCGAAGATGGGGAAAGACCCTCCGGAGCGGATTTTAAAGATTTTATTGATTCATATATTAATATTGTTGACGATCCGATCAGTATTGATTCGAATAATGATATTATTTTCAGTAATGGCATTGGTATAGGCAACACATCAGGCGATTCCTTAGGCAGTGTACGATTTAATGGTACGCAATTTGAGTTCAGGGAAACAACGGGTTGGGAGAAGTTGGGAAGTGGAGGGGCTTTTCAGGAAATAGGGGGAGGGCCCGACGTGGCGTTTAATAATGGAACTGTGGGAATAAATACTGGATCAACGCCCACCGGATTCATGTTCCACGTTAATATCGGAACGAATGATGGACCGGGCAATCTGGTCCGGTTTGGTAGCGCAGTTATCCATGACTCTTCAACAACCGCAAAACGAGCCTATTTCAGTCATGTGGATCGGGCGAACAATACTGAATTCGCTTTGAATCAACACAGCAACGGAAGAGTACAATTGAATGCGAAAGCAGACCAGTCCATTCGTTTTACATTGGATGGTAGCAGGACCCAGTTGGCAGTGATGGCTGATAGTGTAAATGATGGATTCGTTGTTGTAGGTGCCACCAGTCCCTCTGTTGATCCAAATTCTTTTCCTGCAGTAAAATTATTTGTCGAAGGGGATGCTTTCAAAACCGGAGCAAATACATGGGAAACATCCGACATCAGATTAAAAAGGAAAATAACACCTTTTGAACAGGGCCTTGAAATAATAAAACAAATAAATCCGATCCAGTTTCAATACAATGGTAAGGCATGGACCCGGGAAAGTGAAAGTACAATTGGAGTTTCTGGCCAGGATATTGAAAAAATTGCTCCTTTTATGATTTCAAAAGCGAAAGTTAACGGAGAAAGTGAACGTGACGATACGAATGAATATCTGGTCTTTAACTCAAAACCATTAATATATCTGGCGATAAATGCAGTAAAAGAATTATCTGACCGGATTGAAAAACTTGAAAAACAATTAAGTCATGAACAATCAGGAAATACAATTGACACTGACGCTTGATGAAATCAATAAAACGCTTGCAGCTTTGGGAAATTTGCCATACGCGCAGGTATTTGCATTAATTGATAAAATCAGAGATCAGGCTGAAGATCAAGTCAAATCCAATCAAAAAAAATTGAAAGTAGGTCATTGATATTGTATGGAAGTATTGTCTAAAATTCCAAAATCTCCGGATCTGGTAAACGGAGAAAATTACAGTTTTCTGTTCGAAGAGGGTCTTAAACTGATTCGGCAGCTTTCCGGCAAAGTCTGGACCGATTATAACCGGCACGATCCGGGTATAACAATCCTGGAAGTACTGTGTTATGCTTTGACTGAGCATACACTCAAGGCAAATCTGGATATTCAGGATATTGTAAGGAGTGGAAAACCTGCTGCTAAAAACGGTCTGTTCCCTGCTGAAGATATTTTACCTTCTGCTCCGGTTACACTAAATGATTACCGTAAGTTATTAATTGATATAGTTGGGGTGAAAAATGGATGGTTAGTTCCCGTACCTTCCAATGAAGCGAATGATATCAACGGATTGTACGATATCTTCCTTGAGCTCGAAACCGATAGTGAACTCGGAGATCTGAATAGCAGCATCATTGCACGCAGTATCACCGTCGATCCTGGTGGAGGTCCCAGGGATTACATTCTTGAATTTTCATTTCCTTATTGGGATGAGGAAATTGTCAGTGTCTTTCGTGAAGATATTTCGATTCTTTCTATAACCAGTCCGGGCTCGACAGGAATAATCCTGACAACCACGGACCCATATGATGAAAATGATTATTTCACTAATCTGGAAGTAACATATAATACAAGTGAGACAGTCAGTTTCGGTATTACGATAAAGGTTTCACCGGCCATTGGTAATGATCCTGCCGAAAACGCGGCGATAGAAACAGAAATTTCGTCCATTCTCTCGGAAGCTCCGGGTGGCGGCCCGGGTGATTCCTCCGTCCTGAAGGAATTTAACAGAAAGGTAACTACCGCTTATGCTATCCGGAATGATGTAATGGAGGTAGTTCAACAAAACAGGAATCTCTGTGAGGATTTTTTAACGGTAAAAGCAGTTCGTATTCAGGAAATTGCTATTCACGCAACGATTAAACTTCTAAAAAAAATTAATATTGAAAAATACCTGGCGAATGTATATAAAAAATTAGCTGGTTTTTTTGATCCGGTTATACAATTTGAATCCTTTGAAAATCTGTTAAAGCAGTCACAGCATATTGAATCTATCTTTGAAGGCCCCCTTTTAAATAATGGATTTTTAACGGATGAAGCGTTGTCGGGAAAATACAATATCGATGCCGATCAAAGCAAGGGAGTGGTTTTTGTATCGGACTTGAGTCATATTTTGATCGAAACTGCCGGGATAGGGATGCCCACGCAACCACAGATACCTGAAAATCAGATCCTTGCCATTGAAAGTATTATGATTTCAAATTACATACGAAACCGGATTGTACATGATAAAGCCAAAGATTGCCTTAAGCTGGCTAAACCGGATTTATACAAACCACGTTTAAGCCGTTACAAATCACGTTTTACATTTTACCTGGAAGGAGTTGAAATCCCATATAACGTAAATCTTGTAACCACGTTGTATGATGAGCTGTCCTTATCAACAATTATGTCCCCATCGCAACAGGATTTTATCCCTTTTCCTGAAGGTGATATCCTGGAAATATCTGATTATAATTCAATACAATACGATTTTCCTCCTTTATACGGATTAGCCGATAACAGTCTTTCTGAAATAACTACCGCTCCTTTACATAAAGCCCAGGTTGAACAGTTACGTGCCTATTTAACAGTCTTTGATCATACTCTCGCAAGCTATTCAAATTTGCTATATCATCTGAATGAACTTTTTTCAATTGATGACATATCTGCAAATACGTATTTCAAACAGCCACTGTATAATATTCCGTATCTTAAACGTATCCTCATTGATTTTCTCAATTCCGCCATGACCTGGGAGGATTTTATAAGTGATCTGGATAATTCCTATCAGAAACTATTGACCGATATATTCGAACCCTCCTATGTATTTATCGACAGGCGGAATCGGTTTTTAGACCATATTTTAGCCAGGTTTGGTATGACTTTGGAGAAGTTCACTGCCTACCGGTTTTCTGAAGAAACCAATAATGTTTCTGAAAGTGTGGAACTTGAAAAACGTGAGTACGAAACTTCCCGAGATCTGATTTCGGATAAAGCCTATATTCTCCAGCGTTATCCGGAACTAAGTAAAAAACGGTTTTCAGCTTTTAATTACCAGGAAACTGCATGGGACTCACTCAACATCCCTGGACTGGCAGATAGACTGATAACCTTATCCGGGCAGAGAAACAGTGAGTGCAGAACGCTAAATGACGAAGCTGATAACTTTATCCGGATCAATTCTGTTGGTGGGGGTTTATTTAATTTTGAAATAATTGATAGTAGTTCAAGCCCTGTCCTGGAAGGCACAACCACTTATCCAACAGCCCAGGATGCACGATTGGATGCCATAGCCGCTATCAGACAGGGTATAAACCGTGATGTTTACTATCTGGAACAACAGACAGTCGGACCGGAAATCAGGTACCGGATAGGAATGGAACATGAAATCCCGGTCCCCGGAACTTATCTGGCTATCCACCCTGAACCTTTACCGGATGAGGATCGGGCAAGGGAGGTTATTCGAAGAATTATCAGGGAGCTTCGTGAAGCAGGGAGTGGAGTCCATGTAGTGGAACATGTTCTGCTCCGGCCTGACCAGGAGTTCAGTACAGCCATAGAGTTAAATATCCCTCAGGGCGATCCTCCCGTGGCAATATCCGAACCTTATTCGTTCCGCATTTCCATTGTACTGCCTTCAGGATACGCAAGGGATATAATCAACGATGGTGATCCTGTTCCGCATTATCCTGCCCATCACAGAGAGGAAAAATTCAGAAAATTTGCCGAGGGCATCATTCATGATGAGGTTCCATCACATATTTTTCCTCATATATTCTGGCTGGATAGTAATACCTTGGCGGATCAGGCGGATACGCCCTCCCTGCAGAACTTTGAAAGTCGCTGGCGGGAATGGCTTGATGCTAAGGCCAATCCTTCCACATCCGGATCAATACTACTCACCCTGCGTAATAATCTGATTACGGTAATGAACTCGATGTTCCTTCTGGATTAATTCTGTTGTTCGATAATACGCATCATATCAATAAAGTAATATTCGACATTGAAGCTACGGGTGATACTGAGTTAAATGGGTTCAGTGACGAATTGAATGATTATTTCGAACGACAGATAATCCCGGTTATTGAAAAATCACTGGACAGGGTATTTATCCAGGATAAACCAATCGTTATCGATCAATTAACGATCTCCCTGGGTACGCTATCCAAAACCGGATGGAAAAAAACACTATTGGAAATCCTGCCACCTCATTTGGAAAAAGCATTATCGGAAATCAGCAATAATGAATCCGATGACCCAATTGCTGGTAATACGGAATTATTGATTTTTTATCTGGAGAATGGCAGATTCCCCTGGTTTTATAATCCTGGTTCATGGCCTGATTTCGAGGAATCCTGCAGCAGGGTATTGAGAAAAGACGAAATTATACGGGTAGTTCAACAGGTCAGAAATAATAATTATTTACAAATTCGTTTGATTCAGGCCTTTACAGATCATTTTTTACTCTTCGTTTTCAATCAATTGGGTATTGCTTTTCCGGTGTTGGAATTTAAAACCGGATTGATGGACTATTTACATAAACAAGGATTCTCCTTTCCTTCCACATCGATATTCCGTGTATGGTACTGGGAAGCGATCTTTTCGTCGCTCCGGATAAATGCAACGGATATACGATTTGATAATATGAAGTTGACAGAATTCCTCCTGGATACCCGGAGGATAGATGCGGTTATAAAAAACACTTTCTTTTCCGGTAAAGCTCCTGATAGTAAGCTTCTGATAAATACTGTCTTAATTTTTTTACAGGATCATTTTCCGGAAATACTTAATGATTTAAAAAATCAATCTGACACAACTGATACTTTTCCAGGCAAACGCATTATAAATACGACAGGCAACGGTATTGGAAAGGAAAATAGTAAAGAAAGTGAAGGTCTTAATGAATATACTGATCAATTTCCATCATCCCATGTTGATAAAAACGAACATGGTTCCGGCAACCAGGTTGATTTTGTTGATTTTATACCCTCAGAGCCTTCGGATTCAATTTCCCGTAAAACTATATGGGATGATACCGTTTTATCAGACATGTTCGATGATCTAAAAGAAGTAAGTGAATATGAAGTTGAAGAGTATGTTTATTTTGCCGGGATCGTAATACTCCATCCGTTTTTAAAAGACCTTTTCACGAATTGCGGTTTGCTGGTTGATGAAAATTGGAAATCAAGGGCACATCAGGTCCATGCTGTACAGTTACTTGCTTACTTATCCAAGGGTGAATTATTCTGTCCTGAAAACGAAATGACTCTTTTAAAACATTTAAGCGGAATACCCTGGAAAATTCCGGTTTCGCCCGATCTGGAATTAACCGAATCTGAAATAGAAGAAGCTGAATCTGTACTGAGGACTGTAATTAAACACTGGGATATTTTAAAGAATACCTCAACCACTGGTCTCAGGGAAAGTTTTATACAAAGGAACGGTAAACTCCGGAAGAATGGCAATGACTGGATGTTATACGTTGAACAAAAATCAATCGATATACTGGTGAATCGACTCCCATGGAATGTAAGCTTCATTAAGCTTCCCTGGCTGGAAAATATACTTCATGTACATTGGAGCTAAAATAAACTGACCAATAATAAATCCACTTTATTTAAAAAATTATTTCATTATGAAACGTAAACGAATTATCAAACCCATCTGGGGGATAACTCTCCTGATCTTTCTAGGTTCAATCCAATCGATTTATTCGCAGATAGTGAATATTGATATAACAGGTCTTGATACAACTCTTACGCTCGATCCCTATGTAATCGGACAGCCTTACAATGTGGTGATACATCCTCAGAATGTAACCGGTGATTTAACATGGGAAGTTACCAGCAGCCTGTCTGCGAATTCAGGGCGTAAAATGCAGGTGAATAGTACTGATCTTACTACCACCATCACCATTACTCCGAATGGTTCCATTGAGGATATCCATTTTGTTGATAATGGGAATCCGCCTGTTGAGAACGGCCTCGGTTATCTGTTTGAAGTAGTAGCTACGGATGACGGATCGAATGAAGTAGTTCTTACGTTACGTCTGCCGGTTATGAGAGCGATTTCCGTGGTACTGGTATTGGACCGATCTGGAAGCATGGGCTGGGCCCCGCATGGCGGATCAGGGAGTATTACCCGAATGGACATCCTGCAGACAGCTGCATCCCTTTTTATTAATAAATTAGATGCCATTGATATTACCGGTGACCAAGGGGCATTGACATATTTTCAAACAACAGTCGATAATCCCCCTCCTGGTTTTGGCAATACGTTAACCGCTATTGCAGGAAATGCCACTAATTTCACAAATGATATAACCTCCCAATCCCCCGGTGGTTCAACTGCAATGGGTGGCGGGCTGCTTGCCGCCAAAACAAAATTGGCATCTGCCGCATCCGACAACCGGCAATTTGTGTTTTTATTCACCGATGGAGAACAGAATGTTGCTCCTCTGGTAAATAATGCAGGAACAGATGCGGGTACCGAATCGTTGAATAATATTGATAAATCCATTCAGATCGTCACCATTGGTACCGGAGCGGCAGCAGGAATGGCACCGGCCATCCTTCTTCAGGAAATTGCCGAAATGAACACTGGAGTCAATCCACCTGCAAACGGAACTCCCCGTTATTTCCTGTTACAGGAAGAGGTCAATCCGTCAGGGAGCGGCACCGATTTTAACACACTCACAGGTATTGCTAATTTTTTTGATCAGGGATTTGAAAGTATGCTGGGGAGGGGAAGCCCTCAGACGGTTGACGTCAGGCAGGGAATTTCATCATCCGGATCCGCCTCAACCCAGGAATTTATTATCAATGCAAATATTGACCTGATCTTTTTTGAACTTATCACACCCGATCAGGAACCTTTTTTCACGATAGAAAAGGATGGAATACCTGTAACCCAAAACAATGCTTCCCTTGAATATATATATGGGCCTAATAACGGAACCAACAGCCTGCTGGCAGTGCTTAATCTGGCTGAATCGCCAAGCTCCGGTTTGACATCCGCTGGAACCTGGACCATCAACATTCGATCCGGAACCGGCGGCAATAAACCGTATCAGATGAAAGCCCAGGTTGACGACCACCGCCTGGATTATACGTTCGAAGTGGAAGCCGATCAATTCAAGGTTGAAGATATTCTGCGATTCAAAGCCAGTTTAATGTATGATGGAAATCCCATTGAGGATGCTGATATTTCTCTCCTGGTTTTAAAACCGGGTGAGGATCTGGGAGATCTATTGGCCAGGGCTGATGTTAAATATGATCCATCCGGTACTCCTGAGGCTGGTTCGATTGGCTATCAGAAATTATTGGCTGCTATCCAAAATAATCCGGATTTAATTGATTCTCTCAACCTGAAGGAAAATACGGTAATTTTATCTCATTCCGGGGATGGGAATTATGGGGGACAATTTTCCGATACCGATGTCTCGAGTGTATACCAGGTGATTGGAAGTCTTTCCGGATCAGATGAAACCATTGGTGATTACCGACGGCTTATACGCCGTACGGTATATCTTCGTTTTGGCGATCCGGATCCGGAAATTTCAGACCAGCAACACACACAGGTCAATAATAATACCACTATAATACAATACACACCTAAATATAAAGTTGGAAATCAAACACGTTTTATCGGGCCAGGATTTGGACAAGGATTCGATATTGTTGGAGAAGGTGTATCGATTGATGAAATACTGGACAATGGTAATGGCAGCTATTCGATTACAATTATTGGAGATCCTGATACTGAAATAGAACTAAATCTTGCCGGTGTGGAGGTTTATAAGGGCCAGGTAGATGGGAAAGAAGGTTTCTGCAACTGGGTAGAACGTGTACTGGGTATTCCCTGCTGGGTAGCTATAATTATCATTATTGTAATTGTTGTCATCATTATTGTTATCAGGCGAAAATCAGGTAATCCTTGATTTTGAATTTCTGAATCCCACCTTTGTAAATTAATCCATGCCTGCTGCTGCGAAAAGCCAAAAAAATGTTCATGCCTCCCACATATCTTCGAATCAAATAGAGAGGCACCAGCACAGTTCTGATTTACCTGTAACGCAGATCCAAAAAAATCCCTTCTTTTCTTCCGCTGAAAAGAAGGGATCTTTTTTTCAGCCAAAACTGATTGTCAACCGCATCGATGACCCGTATGAAACAGAGGCAGACCGCGTAGCTGAAGAAGTTACCCAGTCTATTTATTCGAAAGGAGAAGGGGCCTTTTTCCCGCCATCGCCACTTGTTAACGGTGATGGCGGTACCGGGGTCCAGACAAATGCCTTTTTTCAACGGAAACCGGCTTTTGAGAGTCCTACCGAAATGGATCTGAATACGGCTGCGCACGAGGCAGTACAACGGTCAACGGATGATACTGCCAAAACCCGCATACTCCCGCCAGCTCCAATCCAGCGACAAGATGAAGAAGTTCTGGAATCAGAGGAAGACCATGTGCAGCGACAGGCAACACCTATAAATATTGCTGATAGTCCGGAAGCAAGTACCGAGTTTGAACAACGTTTACGCAGTAGTAAAGGTGGTGGAAAATCACTGACAGGGAAAACCAGGGATCAGATGGAATCCGCCTTTAAAGCGGATTTCAGCAATGTGCGAATACATGATGATTCCAATGCAGAGACTATGAGCAACAATGTTTTTGCACATGCTTTTACTCATGGTAGCGATATATACTTTAATCAGGGCACCTATCGGCCGGATACTAAGGAAGGAACCACCCTGCTGGCTCACGAATTAACCCATGTCGTACAACAGGGAGGGGCCGGCCAGGGTTCCGTACAGCGCAGCACCGGGATAAATATCACCCAAAGTGCCCCTCCCATGGTACAACGTGGTATTATTTCAAGGGCAAGGAATTGGGCGGCAGATAAAGCGGCGAACATTCCTGGCTATACCATGCTTACTGTTATTTTAGGGTTCAATCCAATCAATGGAGCTGATGTTGCCCGAAATGCAACTAATATTTTTAGAGCCATAATGGGATTTATGCCTGGAGGCGATTTGATCTGGCAGGCGCTGAATAATTATGGCATTTTTGATAAGGTGGGCACCTGGCTGGTCCAGAAATTTGAAGAGCTACGTGATATTGGTGCTTCCATAATTAGTGCCTTCAGAGAATTTCTCAATTCATTGGGTATAACTGACATTGCCAGACTAGGTAGCTTGTGGAGGCGGGCAAAAAGAATCTTTACCAATCCGATAAAGCGGATCATATCATTTGTAAAATCGTTGGTAAAAGATATACTCATTTTTATCCGCGATGCCATCCTAAAGCCCCTGGCGGCTTTAGCGGAGGGAACTCCAGCCTGGGATTTGCTATTAGCCGTTTTAGGAGTCAATCCCATTACTGGTGAATCCGTGCCAAGAACTGCCGATACCCTTATAGGTGGATTCATGAAGTTAATAGGCCAGGAGGAAATCTGGGAAAATATGAAAAGGGCTAATGCTGTAGCAAGGGGCTGGGCCTGGTTTCAAAGCACCATTTCACAATTGATAGCTATGGTCAGTTCCCTTCCGGGAAAATTCATAAATACCTTAAAATCCCTGACCATTACCGACCTGGTATTGGCGCCACGTGCTTTCGCGAAGATCATTAAAGTCTTTGCTACTTTCGCTATCGACTTTGCTTCCTGGGCAGGGAACGCCATGTGGGAGTTGCTCAAGATCATATTTGCGGTTGTAGCTCCCGGAGCCATGCCGTTTCTCAATCGTGCTGGCGCTGCATTTAAATCAATTCTTGAGAATCCCATGGACTTCCTCGGCAATCTGGTCCAGGCCGGAAAAATGGGATTCAATATGTTTAAGGAGAATATAGGTAGTATCCTGAAAGATGTATTGATCGACTGGTTAACAGGTACATTAGAAGGTGCAGGGATCTATATCCCGCAGGCGTTGGAATTCAAGGAGATCGTAAAATTTATTCTTTCAGTTTTAGGTCTCACCTGGGACAACATACGAGCCAAATTGGTAGAACATTTAGGAGAAGGGCCTGTAGTAGTACTTGAAGAGGGTTTTGAATTGGTAAAAACTCTTATTACAGAGGGGCCTGGCGCCGCCTGGGAACAGATCAAGGAGCATTTGTCAAACCTGAAAGAAATGGTGATTGGTGAGATCATCAGTTGGGTAACTCAAACGGTAGTAGCCAAAGCAGTAGTAAAAATTGTAAGCAGCCTGAATCCGGTAGGTGGTTTTATACAGGCAATCTTGACGATCTGGGGAGTAATCAAGGTCTTCATCCAGCGCATTCGAAAGATCATTGAGGTAGGGGTGGCTTTCCTAAATTCCATTGTAGAGATTGCGGAAGGAAATCTTATGCCAGCCGCTCAGAAAATCGTCAATACCATGAAGGGCATTCTGGTTTTAGCAGTCAGTTTCCTGGCAGAATTTGCCGGTCTGGGCAAAATCGGCCAGGCTCTGCAGAATATCCTGAAGAAGATCCGTGATCCCATCGATAAGGCTATGGATAAGGTGATTTTGTGGATTAAGAATAAAGCCAAGAGTTTCCTGAAAGGTAAAGATGATGAGAAACATGCTCAAATCGCTACCGCTGCAGGGGAAGAAATGAAACAAGGTGGAGAAAACCTGGGTAGCTATGAAGAATTAAGGAAAAATAAAGAAGTACAAGCAAAGAATATTGAGGATAAATACAAAGGACAACTTAAACAGGGTATTGGTATTCGAGTTGCATTTACTGCCCCAGAGAGTGATAAAACAGATGAAGATTTGGATTTTACAATTATTATTGCTCCAAATACTACAAAGAAAAAAGGTTCGGTGAAGGTTAAATCTGGAATAACGGATATTAAAGTAAAGCGAAGTACATTCAGATTGACAACTAAATGGGAGCTTTTTGAACGCGATGAAGATAGTGAACATCATGGATCACTCACAGAGCAAGAAGCTGAAGATCGTAAGAAAAAAAGAAGATCGCCACGTTTGAAAAAGAATTTGGATCGCAGACATGTTATTTCATCTCAAACAATGGCAGCACATTATGAATCTGTATTAAATGGTAAAAAATGGAGCAAGGCAAAGGATATCCTTGATCCTAAAAAACCAGTCGCAGAACCTCTCGATAATGATAATATTCAAAAATCGGCACAAGCATTACATAGAGACTTCTTTAATGATGTTGAAAATCTATTTATTGGAGATGCTTCTGAAAATCGATCAATAGGTGCTGAAACGGATATTCCTGAAGCCTGGGTAGATCGTAAAAGTAAAATGTGGAAAAAACATCTAAAATATATCAAGGATAATTACGCTTTAGATAGTAGTTTTACCGCATAATCCAATAATTGAATGAAGGCGGAAAGTCTAATTAATAATAATGGTTTAAACGCTCTTGAAACACTCGAAAAGTTTCTAAATAAAATAGGTTGGGATCCTCAAAAAACTGAAGATGAGGAAACTTTTTGGGTAGATTTTGTCGATGACAATACGCCAATACGTGATGCATACTTTATTATTAGGGTAGAATTTGAACGCTTTTTAAGCTATTTCAATTTTAAGGATCAAGTGAACACTGAATATCGGATGGAGGTGATCGAATTTATCACAAGAGCAAACTATAGTTTAGTTATTGGCAATTTTGAATTTGATTACCAAGAAAGCAGCATAAGGTTTAAGTCAAGTATTGATTTCACAGGTATTCCACTTAGTGATAATTTAATTCGGAATACCATTAAATCTGCTATGGATACTGTAGAGCAGTATGCAGATGTGTTAGTTGATGTGATTTATGGTACTAAGACAGCTATTGAAGCTATTAAAATAGCAGAAGATCAAATAAATTATAAGCAATAAGAGGGTAATAATAAGTTGATAAAATCATGCAATTTATAACAAGACTAATCCTTTCAATCCTCGCTTTTGCATTCGCTATTTGGGTATTTGTTATAGCTTATCGCATGTGGCGTGGAACCTGGCAACCTGATGATTCGCAAACTTTGATTTTGATCATCGTTGTTCTTACCCTGAGTTGTACATATATCATCACAACCGCCATCCAAAATGGCTCAAAGGTAATTGCACAAAAAGAAGCAGATAACAAGAAGATTGTTTTGTAGGAGAATATAACAAGTACATTTTTAGATATCATATCTGCCGGAGAAGAAAAAAAAATTAATAGTATTACTGAAAAACTTATAATTCTCAAAGCGCATGCTGGGATCCATGCCAATATTCGGGTATTGCAGTCATTTAACAAATTTCACCATCAATACACGCATAAT
>Ga0209536_100008017_pt1 | contig 15925 bp, 12 predicted proteins | sample DeeMarSeWOR28_12_FD_187461 | JGI IMG/M metagenome (GOLD analysis project Ga0209536, IMG submission 187461) | Marine sediment microbial communities from White Oak River estuary, North Carolina - WOR-2-8_12 (SPAdes) (version 2) | ecosystem: Environmental > Aquatic > Marine > Intertidal zone >...
CCCAAAAACGGCGAATAGTCAGTGGTGGAATTTGAATCCCCAATCCAGGAATATTCGCCCGTTTATGACTTTCTCCAACCTTATTCAACGACCATTTAAAAAGTGGTGGTCCAACAAGTTGATTTAAAACAATGACAGCAATGATTATTGTGACAAATTCAGACCCCCATTCCGGAAATTCAGCTGATACTTCAATGGCCAATCCAAGCCCTACGCCTGCCTGGGTCACATAGGGCATCCATCCTACCGCCCGATGTTTAGGATCATCCTTAGCAATTGTAGCTCCCACGTAAGCACCAATCATTACAGAGATCAATCGAACTAAAAATAATATCAATGCTATAAGCCACACCTCAAGCAATATTTCAATTGAAATCATGATCCCGGTAAGCGTAAAAAATGCAAGATATATGTATGGCCCCAGCCTATGAATTATAAATTGAAATTCACTGCGAAACTTACTATAATTTGTCACCATAAAACTGCCAATAATGCAAATCAATAACGGCTCAAAAAACAGCTCTGCTCCAATTAACCGGAGACTATATTGTTGTAACCAATGTGCAAAAATAAATACCCCGTATCCCATAAAAAGCAGAAGTCCGGCCTTTATGTAACTGCTCTGCGATAACGATAGCACTGCGTGGATCAATTTCCCCAAACCCAGGCCTAATCCCAATGAGAGCAAGAGCTCAACTATTAATAGTGTAATTCCAAGCAGATCAAATGGATGATTGCTGATCAAATTCCTTGAAATGGAAACGCAAATGGCGAATAATATGATAACAAGAACATCTTTTATGACCGTAACGCCCATTACTGTTTGGGTAAACGGACCTTTAGCCCTTAATTCATGGATAATAGCTATGGCTGAAGAAGGTGAACGCGCAACAAATATTGTTCCCATAAGTAACGAGACGGCTGTCTTTTGAAACACAGACATGTCTGCCATAAAAGGTATATTGGGGGCTAATAAAAAAATAACAATCGCGCTGAAAACAAATGTAATTACCAATTGTCCGAAGGTATTCCATGCAATACTTTTCAACCTCCCTCTTAGGTCCTTTAAATACAACTCGGTCCCTGCAGCAAAAGCAATGTATGCCAATGAAAAATCATTAACAAAAAGAATATTTTTAATCGAATCTTCAGGGATTAAACTGAGAAAATATGGTCCAGCAATTACACCCAGCACAATAAAACCGGTGATCAGTGGGAGCTTAATTATCTGAAAAAATCTTGCTAAATAGTGAGTTCCAAAAAGAATCCAGATAAAGCCAAAAAAATAAATGAAAACATCTTTGAATGTGTTCATTCTTAGTGAAAAGCTAAGTTTTTTGAGTACAAATGAATCCGAATTTCGGATCCTCGTTCAACAAAATAGTGATTTTTATAGAAAATACCTGATCAGTTTCCAATAAGGAGGTTCACACCTCCATGTTCAGGTCCACTGAAGTCATGATGTATTATAGATTAATTGGAATCAATAATTTCTCCAGTACCAAGAATATTAGACTGGACATCCGGATTGCCTTTATAGTACACATTTCCACTTCCTTCAATATTTACAGTTAGGGATTCATTCGCTGTGATATAGCTGGAGCCGGTTCCATTATTATTGATGTTTGTATGATCCGTTTCCAATAAATAGGCATTTAACGTAAATTGACCGGAGTTAATTAATTTATGCTTAACTACACTTCCCTCATAGTTAAGTTCTGCCTGACCAGATATGGTAGTGTACAAAGTGTCGGCTATAAAATCCATTTTAATTTCCCCAATTCCCAAGACCTCAACTGAAATATTATCGCCGGTAAGATTTCCTTCACTGGCAATTTTGCCTCCACCCACGAGGTTAATTAAATTGAAGTCCGGAGCTGTTATTTCAATTCTCAGATCATAGCTGCCATTAAAACAAGCCTCAGTCCCAATAATGAGAATTTCATTTTGAATTACAGTAGTGGATAATTCAACAACATTTTCTGGTCCCTGAATAGTAAATGAGTATTCCGGACCTTGGGTAAGATACACTTCGCCCCAATTATTAAATACGACTCCTGTAAAATCTTTAAGATCCCGTGTTTCAGTGATAATATTGTCGCTAGCCCGTATGCATTCGATCTGATTAGTATCACATGAGGCAAAAAGGGAAATAACGCAAGGGATAATCAAGTAAATAGCTATATTCTTCATAAAACTCACATTTAAGCCTCCTCCATTATTATGCTAACAGGTATGATTTAAACTGAGCAAATTCCGCTGACATGGGAATCGCCACTTTTTTCTTTTGAATTATCGTTTGTAACCTTAACGGAATGTCCACCTCTTTTGATATTAATGGTTCCACGATATCTTTAAATTTACAGGGATGGGCGGTAGATAAAAATATACCTAGATCCTCTGGTCTCAGATAATGCTTTAATCCTCCATAGCCTATAGCTGAATGAGGACACATCAGATAATGGTGCCGGTTGTAAACCTCCATAATTATTTCTCGAGTTTCACCATCATTGAAACTGATACCTTTTATATCCTTCGTGATCTTTTGGTAATCGTGATCGTATAAATCCAGCATCCTGGCAAAATTTGATGGATTTCCGACATCCATGGCATTGGATATGGTTTGAATAGATGCTTTTGGATTGAATAAGGCCGTCTCTAAATATTTTGGTACAATATCATTGATATTGGAGGCGGCAATAAACCCTGCTATTGGCACACCCATTTTCTTAGACAAAAGTCCTCCACACAAATTGCCAAAATTTCCACTGGGGACACAGAAGTAAATATTTTTCTCCTGAGTCGCCATTCTTGAAAAGGCATAAGTATAATAGAAGGATTGAGGAAGCAGTCGGGCAATATTGATGGAATTGGCGGAACTCAAATGCAGCTTATTATTTATTTCCTCATCAAGAAAAGCTGACTTTACCATTCGCTGACAATCATCAAAAGTTCCATCTACCTCCAATGCGGTAATATTCTGACCTATTGTTGTCAATTGCTGCTCCTGGATTTTAGATACTTTTCCCTTGGGATAAAGTAAGGTCACTTTTATGCCGTCGACGCCCAGAAATCCCTGTGCTACTGCACTCCCGGTGTCACCGGAAGTAGCAACCAGGATATTGATTTCACGTGCATCTGATTTAAGAAAATGACCCATTACACGCGCCATAAATCGCGCACCGAAATCTTTAAACGCCAGGGTAGGTCCATGAAAAAGTTCCAAAACGTGAATATTATCATGGATATTTTTTATAGGCAACTCAAAATTAAATGCATCATCGATAATTTCATGAAGCTTATTTTCCTCAATTTCATTTTCAATGATCAACCTGGCACCTTCAAATGCAATTTCCCGGAAGGTCAGCCTGGGCATTTTATGCAAAAATTCATCCGAAAAATGCGGAAGATACGCAGGCATGAACAGACCGTTATCATCCGGCAATCCTTTAAGGACTGCCTCCTTGAAACTGACTAATGGCACATTCCGGTTTGTGGAGTAAAACTGCATCTGTGAATAATTTTCTTTTCGAGGAGCAAATTTAGAAGATTATACGAATGGTATTAGAATTTGTACCAAATAGGTAATTAATATATAAAACCTGCACAAAAATTTTTAACGCTACCGCATTTATGTACTTTGAAACCTCATATAGTCCATTTTCTACTGCACTCATCCAGGGGGATAATTTTATGCAACAGGTAGTTACCAGCTTCCACTCGCACCACCGCCGCCAAAACTTCCTCCCCCAAAACCACCACCAAATCCGCCCCCTCCGAAGCCGCCTCCACTACCAAAACTACCTCCTGATGAACCTCCTATACCACTTCGGCCCATATTACTTAAAATAATTGCAGTCAGCAAATCTCCGGCAACAGAACGATTTCCACCGCGACCTCCTTTTCTTCCCCTTACAATAAAAAAGAAAATTACAACAATAATTAAAATCGGGATCAAGAATGCTAATGGATTCCCTGAACCATCCTGATCTTCTAGCCTGGTCCCCTGAAATTCTCCCTGCATCACAGCAAATATTGCATCCGTTCCTCTATCAAGACCAGCGTAATAATTGCCTTCTCTAAATTGGGGAATGATGACATTTTCTATAATTCGCTTTGACAAGGCATCTGTAAGTAAATGTTCCACACCCCTTGCCGTATTAATGCTGATGGTCCGATCTTCCTTTGCCAGAAGAATCAAGACGCCATTGTCTTCCTTAGCCTGACCAATGCCCCATTTTTCACCCCAATTTGCACCTAAATAATTTATATTTTCCCCATTGGTTGAAGCAATGATCGCTACCACTACTTGTGTGGAGGTTGTATCGGAATATTTTATAAGCTTATTTTCTAATGCTGTCTTTTCTGCTGCAGATAATAAGCCAATATAATCATACACACTTGTCTGAAATTCTGGTTTTTCAGGAATCCGGAATTGAGCCAAAGACAAATGACAAACGAAAACCCCCAAAACTGGAAAGAGCATAAATTTGAAATATGGAAACCTAACATGTTTCATGATTTGGAAATGTTGTCTGGTAATTCGTTTTCATCCTCTTTAGTCCATGGAAAGTACTTCTTAAGTTGCTCTCCGGCTTTTCGTATTCCTTCCACAATACCGGTTGTAAAATCACCTTTTTTGAAATGCTCCTGTATAATATCCTTGGTACTATCCCAAAAACCTTCGGGTACTACCTCGTTAATGCCTTTATCACCATAAATCACAAATATCTTCGACTTTACCGCAATATAAATCAGGACACCATTGCGGGATTCTGTGTTTTCCATGTTTAATAAATGAAATACATTGGCAGCATGTGTTAACGGATCGTCTTTAACCGAACTTTCGATATGTACTCGGATCTCACCTGATGTGTTCAATTCAGCTTGTCGTATAGCCTCAACAATTTCGGTTTCCTGTTCCTTTGTAAGAAATTCCTGGATTTTTGTCATGAAAATCAGTTGAAATTAAAATCTACTTCTGGGGCTTTTTCTGCACCCTGTTCAGCAGCGAAGCGTGACATTTCTTCAAAGCCAAACATTCCAGCAAGCATATTGTTCGGAAATATTTTTATGTGCTTATTGTATATATTCACCGCTTCATTAAACCTATCCCTTGCCACATTGATCCTATTTTCAGTGCCCTCCAGTTGCGACTGCAATTCCAGAAAATTTTGATTCGCCTTTAGCTCAGGATACTGCTCTACCGTCACAAGCAATCTTGAAAGCGCTGAGGAAACTCCCGTTTGAGCTTGTTGAAATTCGGCCATTTTCTCTGGAGAAAGATTCGTCGGATCAATGGTTACCTGTGTCGCTTTAGCTCTTGCTTCAATGACTTGTGTGAGGGTACTTTTTTCGAAATCTGCAGCACCCTGTACCGTTTTAACCAGGTTTCCGATCAGGTCATTTCTCCTTTGATAGGCACTCTCCACATCTGCCCAGGCGGTTTTAGCATTTTCTTCATAATTTACTGCTGTATTATTTATGCCAACAGCCCACCGGTATATGACAAAAATAAAGATGACAATAAGTATGACGGGGATTAACCATTTTTTCATATCCGTAATATTTTTGATTGATCAAAATTTTAAACAGGTATTGATGAGTAATTTTTACTACTGTAAAAATAAGTATAATATGCATAGAATTTAGTTGTCTGGAGATTCTATTTGTGATGATTTTTTTGCTTAAGAATCATTTCCCAATAGCCTATTCAAGAGCAATATATTAATATATGAATTCGATTAAAATTGAATTAAATTAGCATGCGAATTATCTGAAATAAAATTTTAATCCCTGAAACACCTGTTAATATGAAATACCTTTTTTTTATTGGCATCACTTCACTATTTTTTTATGCGTGCCAACAAGAATTCACACCAAATTACGATGAATCAAAAGTTCCAAAATTTGAATTGCCTGAACTATTAGTGGCCAAGGATGGCACAAAAATTACCTCACAGGATCAGTGGACTTCCACCAGGAGAAATGAAATATTTTCTGAGTTTGAATCTTTAATGTTTGGGAAAATTCCTGAAGGGAATGTCGATATTGAGGTCAAAAGAATACAGGAATCAGAAACACTGAATGGAAAAGCAAAGATGAAGCAGCTCAAAATGGTATTCACAAGAAATGATCGACAACTTTCCATGGACCTTCTGATCTTTGTACCTAAATCTGAAAATAAGGTCCCATTGTTTTTAGGATTGAATTTTAAAGGTAATCATACTGTAATTGATGATCCGAAAATCATTTTAACTGAGAGTTGGATCGGAAATGATGATGCTTTTTATATTACCAATAATAAGGTGACAGAAGCTTCACGGGGTCTACGAAATAATCGATGGCCAGTCGAGACCATTATCGAGAGAGGCTATGGTCTGGCCACTATATTTTATGGTGACATCGATCCAGATAAGGATGATTTCTCAGATGGCATTCATGCTCTATTTTATAATTATGGTCAGAATAAACCAGCAAAAGACGAATGGGGATCCATAGCGGCCTGGGCGTGGGGATTGAGCAGGGCTATGGATTATTTTGAGTTGGACGAGGATATTGATGCCACAAAAGTGGCCGTTATGGGGCATTCAAGATTAGGCAAGACTTCCCTGTGGGCAGGAGCAAAGGATAAGCGATTTGCGATCGTCATTTCCAACGATTCGGGTTGTGGGGGAGCTGCTCTATCCAGAAGAAGATTTGGCGAAACTGTTGGTAGAATAAATACGGTCTTCCCACACTGGTTTTGTGACAATTTCAATGATTATAATAATAATGAAGATGACCTGCCATTTGATCAGCATATGCTGATCGCCTTGATTGCCCCTCGCCCGGTATATGTAGCCAGTGCGCAGGATGACCAGTGGGCAGATCCAAAGGGAGAATATTTATCGGCGTTTTATGCCGGCGAGGTGTATCGTTTATTTGGACTTGAGGGACTTCATGCAGACCAGATGCCTCCCATAAACCAACCAGTACAAAAGTCTGTCGGATACCATATCCGAACCGGAGGGCACGATGTTACGGATTTTGACTGGGAAGCCTGGATGGATTTTGCAGATATGCATTATGAAAAGTAAACGCCCTGAGGAAAAATCATTCCAGAATTAACAAATAATCAAATCAATTGAAGCTTATTTTGGAAGTTCGATTGTGAATGTAGTACCTTCTTTTTCACGGCTTTTTACCGAGATCTCTCCACCATGTAGTTCTACAATATGTTTAACGATCCACATACCCAGACCAGTAGATTTTTCACCACCGACCCCCGCTCTGGCCGCTTTGGAAAATTTATCAAAAATAATCGGCAATAGTTCTTCTGAAATCCCAACCCCTGTATCTGATATTTCAATTGAAACTTTATTTTTATTAACTGCTTTGGTTGTCAATTTTATTTCACCGCCTGCGGGGGTAAATTTTATAGCGTTGCTAATCAGATTGTAAACCACACGCACAAATTCCTTTTCGTTGATGTTTATGGATTTTATGTGGCCATCAAATGATCTTGTGAATTTTATATTATTATTTGATGCTTTCTGCTCAAATTGTTCAAGAGATTTTTCAAGGAATTCATGGAGATCAGTCGCTGTTTTGGTCAGCACAAATTTATCATCTTCAAGTCGTCCAATTTCCAGTAATTCTGCAATTAAATTGGTCGAATGGTCACAATCCCTGGTCATCATCCGGAATACCTCTTCTTCTTCTTTTTTACTTACCGCTCCAGATTTTATTAGATTCAATAAGGCTTTAAAATTAAGCAAGGGGTTTTTCAGATCGTGCGCCACGGCATAAAGAATGCGGTCTTTCTCATGATTCAATCTTTCGAGTCGTTCTTCATGATTCTTCAACTTCGTAATATTAAACATGATGGCCATATATCCACGCTGTCTTCTATCTGATTCATAGATAACAGAAATCGCTGTTTGCATCCAGACATAATTCCCCTGCTTCTGCTGTAACTTTAATTCACCTCTCCAAACCTCACCAGAATTTAATGTTTGTAACATCGATTCATAAACAGACTTATCGTAGTAAATGAGTATTAATTCAGATAAATGTTTACCTACAAGCTCTTCCTCAGAATAAGCAGAGAGAGATAGAAAATTTTTGTTAACTGCTGTAATATTTTGATGTTCATCCATAAGCAATAATGAAGCAGAGTTGTTAATTGCATTTCGTCCCGCATTTAATTCCGCATTTATTGTTTCCAGGTGTTTACTTGTTTTTAACAATGAATCATTGATTTCTTCATTGATCAACTGCTGGTGATCATTTAAGCGGACAGAATAATAGATGATCGAAGTCAAAAATAAAAAAATAATAATCCGAACAGCATTATATACGAATGGTGTGGTGTTTAGCCTGATAAAAACTCTGCTAAATGTCTCATCTGAACCAGAAAGCATAATTTCATCATGAAAAATGATATAAATGAGGAATGAAAAAAAAGCAATTATCAACCAAATTTTTTCCTCCTTAAAATCCAGTACAAGGAATGGGATAACTGACATGCCCATGATCATAATTGGCTGCCATAAGAAGTGCTCCCCAATGATATAACCTGTTAACGAATAAGAGGTAATAAATAGTAATGGAACAAAAATTACGATGAGCTTAGAAGGGAGGTATTTTCTTTTTTTTGTCAGGAATAAAGCGAAAAGACAGAGGGTCCAAAAAGCGATGACAGGATATTTTTCAAAAGTATATGGTTGTTCTCCAGAAATAGCCAGCACGAGATCGTTGATAATAATAACAGGCACTGCAAAAACAAGAAAATAATTTATGACAACTAATCGATGTATTCGCTTCTGAGTATTGCTGTAATTTGGCAATTGATCGAGATTAAAAAAATATAGTTTTTTAAAGACAGATCCCATAAAAAGTCATCAATTGATTAAAATAGATTTTGCTAATTTAATTGAGTAATAAACTGTTTAAACTCCTTCAAATCAAGAAATTAATGGATAGCAGGAATTATCAAATCACTAAATATTAAAATATTTTCTATCCATTCTCCAGAATTCGGGAATTTTAATCATATTAAAATACCTATTTTAAAATCAACTCCAAAAACCTTGGTAGATTTAATTCAAACCAAAAAATTGAATTGGATTCTTCATTAACAATATTTAGTGTTGATTTACAACTATATAGATTTGGTTTTATGATGGTAATGGTTTGTAAATTCTCTAAAAAAATACTAAAGTTTGGCACCTGGATCAACCGTAAAAAATAAAAGGAACCAACATGGATATATATGCCATTCCCAGAAAATTTATGATTATCGGTTTGATAAATCATGGAATACGTTCCTGATTTATTTAAAAAAATCTCATCTGCAGTCAGAATTGGCTCTGAATTCATCAACCTTTTGATAGAATAATGAGAATTTGCTGTCAATGGCATTAATTGAAATTGAAATCGGGTATAAAGGCATTATTCCCAATTCAACACGAGCAATGAAACGGCTTGTCCAGGCATTTTAATAGATATACTTAGTCTGTTATTTTCGATTGATACCTGCTGAGGTCTGTTTAGCATTTGTAATTTACCAGCTTCTTCCAATTGTTCGTACTGCTCCTGGGTTGGATCCTGGGGTGATCCCATTTCTTTCCACATTTCATATGCATTGCTATGATCCTGGTCGACGCGATAATGGCTCAAAGTAGCCATTGCTATTTGAACTCCTGCTATTGTAATATTTACCTCTACCGGATCACCTGGAATATTCAAATCATGATAATTCCAAACCATTACTGATGCAGATTGATCATTTATTGTGGCAATGGCATTAATATCCGCTCTTTCTCCGCGTACACTTGAGTCTCTGATAGAAATATAATCGTACGCAAGATCACCATCAATAGCTACGCGTTGTCCGTGCATCATGCCGAACATCCTAAATACGTTTAGCACTGGTTTATCCACTCCGTTCGTTGCCAAATCCCTGTAGCCATTAAACCATGGTTGGTTTTCAAATTCAAACGCCCAGGTGACCGCGCCTTTCAGGTTAATTCCAAAGTGATCGGCAAAGTCATATTTTCTGGCAACAACGGCAGCGGTGTAACTACTATACATCGTTCCATTCCGGTAAGCATTTGACGGGTAATCCTGCATTGAGCATGCTGCACAACCTTCCGGATCGGATTCCCCGATGATGATCGGTAAATCCTTCAACTCAGGATAGGACGCCACAATTTCAAATCCCCTGGAAATATCGCGAAGCTGTGTTCCCATATTCATCAAGATCACTGTATCCCCCTGAAGAACCGGCCTCCCTTTGGCATGAAAACCAATATAATCCAATGGCGTGCCTGTTTCCCCTGTCACATAATTTTTCCCCTGAACAACATGATCTAAAAATTCGCGAAGAAATTTTTCCGCTTCATCCCAAGATGGCCCTGTTGAATGTGGCCCGCCTATCTTAGCACCTGGCAGTGCTCTTTTCACCGCATCGGCTGTATAGTCGTATAATTTCAGGTACTCTTCGGTAGTCCCTTGCCAGTAACCAATATTGGGTTCGTTCCATACTTCCCAATACCAGGATTCCACTTCCGTTTTCCCATATCTGTCAACACAGTGAATCGCCCATTGATACACCAGTTCTGCCCACTTTTCATAATCTTTTGGAGGATATGCCCAACCCGTATAAATATCTCCATAAGGAGCTCCCGGCTTCCAATTGTGCCGATAAGGATCCGGTTTTACAGATAAATCCCTGGGCATGAATCCGATCTCAACCAATGGTTTCATCCCATTTTCCATATAGGTGTCAAATATCGAATCGATTATTGCCCAATTATATATCGGTTGACCAGTTACATCTTCGGTATAAGCATTTGTCGATCCCCACTTTAACGCCGGAGTCCCGTCTCCGGTATTCAGCAAGCTATGACAACGCACGTACACCGGGACCGGACTTAGATCGGCAAGTTCGGTGAGTAATTTTTTTCCATCCTTCATGTAGGTGTAGTTTGGCTCGTCATACCCAAACCAGGCCCAAATCGGTTGCATTGGTCCTTTTTTTTTGCTCAGATCAACAATTATGTTCACCTGATTTTCTGAGGAAATTGATTTTTCGTTGGTACAGGCAATAAAAACCAAGAAGGAGAATACGATTATTGTAATTATATGCAAAAATTTCATGGAAAGCTTATTCTATTAACACTATAGAAATATAGGTGATTTATATGTATATATATCAATGGTACTCAATCCTGTAGGAACTTCTATCATGATTGTCAGAGATCATCCCTGATAAAACCTGGCCTACTTGGCTTTTTCCTCAGATTATAGCTAAATCGGCATGTCGCAAAGGACGATGTTTTGTTTATATAAAATTGCTTTGGCAACCATATTTGACGAAAGGCAAAATCCCGGAATCAAAGATAAATAGAATACCCAAGCGCCGCCCCCATAGAGAAAGATTTACCATGGATATACCTGTCAGCAATCGTATCACTCAATCCGTTTATAAAATTCACATCGAGTACGATATCCCCGGGACCCAACTTATATGAAAGGCCAAAAATTGTATGTAGCCCAAAATCAACAGCATGAAATGTCCCGAATGCATGAAAAAATGTATTCCCATCAACAGCAGCAATTTCGGCATTATTGGGCCCCAGAATAGCAAAATCAGATTTAAAACCTGCAGCTCCGTAAAAACCCAGTTTCTTATTTTTCAGCTTGTAATGGTATTTCAACTGAAAGATGATTCCTAAATATTTTTGTTTTGCATCATACCAATAATCACCATTATTGTAGTAAATACTTGGAAATCCTTTTTCGACATATCCAAGTCCGGTACTTAAAAAAAATCCCTTGCCCATAGCAATATCCATCTCAATATTAAGTGTGGGTGAAGCTACATCTGAATCAATCGTAGCGGAATCCAGGTAAAAGTAGTCCAAGTCTCGGTTATATTCAGCTATAGATGTATTTGTATATAAAAATCCTCCCCTAACTCTTATCTGGTCCTGTCCTGAAACATACGCAGAAATCAAACAAAAAAATACCAATAATATATGTCCCTTCATACTCTGTAAATTCATAATTCAGTTTAAAAATATTAAAAAATCCAGGCTCTTACCTGGATTTTATATTTAATCTCCCTTAAGGGATTTCCACTTTTAAAAATTGACCCTAAAGCTCTCTCACCCATATATTTCTGTAACTCACTGGATTGCCATGGTCCTGAAGCGATAACGATGCTTTTCCATGAGGTTCGTAGATGGGGATCGTGTTATGCGAAGTTGGACCTTTTATTTCAAATCCATTTTGAACCAGAATACCATTTTGAAGAACTGTAATCCTTGCAGGGGATTTTAGCGATCCTTTCTCGGTAAAGGTTGGTGCCATAAATATTACATCGTAGACTTGCCATTCTCCAGGTCCTTTACAGGCATTTACTAACGGGATACTTTGCTTGTATATACTGCCAGCTTGACCGTTAACATACGTAGTGCTTTCATAAGAATCCAAAACCTGGAGTTCGTAGCGTTCCATCATAAAAATTCCACTATTACCTCTGCCCTGTCCTTCACCTTTCACTTCTGCAGGAGTTCTCCACTCGATATGCAATTGAAAATCTCCAAATTTTAGTTTCGTTTTAACCTCTCCAGACCCAGCTTTTACAGTCATCGCTCCATCTTCAACGATCCATTCAGCAGAACTTCCCCTAGCATTGGTCCATTCATTGAGGTCCTTCCCATCAAAAAGTACAATTGCATCTGATGGAGGAGCATTATTTTCACCAGGAGTGACCTTGGTGGGAACAGGAGACCAAACCGACAAAAGTTCTGGGTCGATAGTATTTTTTTGTTGCGCTTGAGCAATAAAAAAGGCAAAGACTAATCCCAAGGTGAATATTGTTGGGAATTTAACTTTAAAAGTATTCATCATTTTACATTTTTGAATTGTTAATTAAATTATTTTTGGACCAAGCTGGTTGATCCTTGACACATAAGTTTCACTTTCAATACTAAATTCAGCATATATATTTTTCATCCTCATTCCAATTTTTTCAGCAGTAACCCGGTCTTTACTTAATGCGAATATTGACGGCCCTGAACCTGATATTCCCGCCCCTAAAGCTCCTAATCCAATCGCGGCATCCTTAACTTCGCTATATCCCGGTATTAAGATCGACCTGATCGGCTCTACAATATAATCGTGCATGGACCTGGAAATCAAGTCATAATCCGAAGTAAGTAATCCGGCAACCAATCCGGCAACATTACCAGACTGTTTAACAGATTCCTTAAAGTAAATCTGCTTACGCAAAATCTCACGGGCATCTTTTGTTTTCACTTCTATATGCGGGTGCACCAGTGTAGCAAACAATTTATCTGGCGTTTTAAGCCGAATAACATCCAACGGATCATAACTACGAATCAGGACAAAACCTCCATATAATCCCGGGGCAACATTATCAGCATGTGCAGCACCACAGGCTACGCGCTCTCCTTCCATAGCGTACGGCAAAAGATCTTCTAATTTCCGGGGTTTGCCCATCAATTCATTGATCGCAAAAATAGCTGCCACCGAGCTGGCTGCACTTGATCCAAGACCGCTACCAAGCGGCATTTTTTTCTCCAGAAAAATATCAATCCCCTGATTAATTCTCAGATCCTTTAAAAACATTTTGATGACCACACTGCAGGTGTTCTGGTCGGGATCATAGGGAAGTGCTCCTTCATCACCAGTAATTTCCAGAATTTTTACCTCACTGGAATTCGATTTTTTTAGCGTGATCTCATCTCCCGGGTGATCCACGGCAAATCCGAGGATATCAAATCCGCAAGTGACGTTGGCCACCGTAGCTGGAGCAAACACTTTAATTGAATCACGCATAAATAAATTTTAACTTATCATCCCAAAAAATGACTTAAACTGATAATCTCAGCAAATACACCAGCTGCGGTAACTTCAGCTCCGGCACCTGGCCCTTTAATCACAAGCGGTCTTTCCAAGTAACGGTCTGTTGTAAAGGAAATCATGTTATCACTTCCATCCAGTGTATAGAATGGATTAGTATGTCCGACAGCCTCAAGGCCGACGGAGGCTTTTCCATTCTCCATTTTTGCAATATATCTTAATACTTTACCGGAATTCTCGGCCCTGATCCTCAATAACTCAAATTGGTCATTGGTTTTTTCCAATTCTTCAAAAAAAGTTTCAACGGAAGGGGCTTTCATACACGATTCTGGTAGTATGCTATTTATGGTTACATCTTCCAGGCTCAGGTCCAATCCTACTTCTCTTGATAAAATTAGTATTTTTCGGGCGACATCCATACCATTGAGATCATCCCTTGGATCTGGCTCAGTAAATCCTTTTTCTTTGGCCTGATGGACTATGTCACTGAATTTCGTCCCGGTAACAAAAGAATTGAAGATGTAAGACAACGTTCCTGAAAGCACCCCTTCAATTTTTAGAATTTTATCCCCGCTAATTTTCAGGTCATTCAATGTTGTGATTACAGGCAATCCGGCACCCACATTGGTTTCATACCATAATTTGACATCGTTCCTTTGCGCCAGGGCTTTCAACTTTCTAAAAAGCTGTAAATCTCCAGAACTTGCCAGTTTGTTTGGTGTACAAATAGAAACCGAATGATTTAATACAGCTTCATATCCATTGACTACATCTATATTAGAAGTACAATCCACAAAAACCGAATTCTGAAGGTTCATCTCAATCATTTTTCCAATAAGTCCCTTTACTGATGATTTTTCCCCCCTGTCCATGAGTATATCTTTCCATCCGTTCAGGTCCAATCCATTCTCATTAAAAATCATTTTCCTGGAATTAGCCATGCCGACAATATTGATCTTCAAGGCATGATCCCTGACCAGTGCTTTATTCTGCTTGGATATTTGATTAATCAGGGTACCACCGATCAGTCCGACGCCAACGATGAATACGTTTAGCGTTTTTACATCAGAAAGGAAGAAAACTTCATGGATTGTATTTAGCGTTTTGGAAAGATCCCTTTGATCAATGACAATGGATAAATTTCGTTCAGAAGATCCTTGGGCTATGGCAGCCACATTAATCCCGTTTTTACCTAATCCGTTAAATAATTTCCCTGAAATACCGGGTGTATGGGCCATATTTTCCCCAATAATGGCCACGATTGACATATGTTCCTCAACCGTAACTCCATCGATCTTGCCTGTGTCTATTTCCTTTTGAAATTCTTCTTCAATTACTTTTTTTGCTAAAGCACCATCCTGTGGATCAATGGCAAAGCAAATGGAATGTTCCGATGATGCCTGTGTGATAAGTATCAGGTTGATGTTGTTGCTGGCGAGCACACCAAATAACCGGGATGAAACACCAGCAACTCCTACCATACCACTTCCTTGTAAATTGATCAGTGAAATATCCGTAATGGAAGAAATCCCTTTTACCAGGTAATTCCCTGACTCGGCTATACTTTTAATAAGGGTGCCGGAAAAACGTCGATTAAACGTATTACGGATTCGTAATGGAATTTTCTTTTGAAATGCAGGTTGCAATGTTGGCGGATAGATCACTTTTGCACCAAAGTGGGACATTTCCATGGCTTCCTCGTAGGTCATTTCCGAAAGTGAGAAGGCTTTTTTCACCTGTCGTGGATCCGTGGTCAATACACCATCTACATCTGTCCAAATCTCAATCTCTTCGGCATTTAACGCAGCGCCAATAATTGATGCGGTATAGTCAGATCCTCCCCTGCCAAGTGTTGTTGTTTCATTTTTTGAGGTGGAGCTGATAAAGCCTGTAATTACCTGTATCCGCCGATGCGCATTAAAATAATCCTGAATGTTCTTTACCGTTACCTCCATTTGTACCCGGGCTTTTCCAAACCTGTCATCAGTTTTGATGAGCTCCCGAGCATCCAGCAATTCGGTATCCAATCCCTGTTGATTGGCATATT
>Ga0209536_100008019_pt1 | contig 15923 bp, 14 predicted proteins | sample DeeMarSeWOR28_12_FD_187461 | JGI IMG/M metagenome (GOLD analysis project Ga0209536, IMG submission 187461) | Marine sediment microbial communities from White Oak River estuary, North Carolina - WOR-2-8_12 (SPAdes) (version 2) | ecosystem: Environmental > Aquatic > Marine > Intertidal zone >...
CAACCCAATATTCCACTATTCCAGTATGCCAACAGGGCAACGCCCCTGTCATGAGGAACAATGGCCGAACCCCAGGGACAAAAGCCGCAAGATCAGGCACCATATGGTCTTCCACCGCAGAACATTGAAGCGGAGGAATCCATCATCAGCGCGATTCTTATCGATAACAATGCCCTGTTGGATGTTATCGAAATCCTGGCGCCGGAGGATTTTTACCGCACCGCCCACAAGAAAATCTATGCCGCCATCATCGACCTGTTCGACAAAACAGAGCCCATTGATTCGGTCACGGTTGCCAACCGGCTCAAAGAGAAGGGACAGCTCGAAGAAATCGGGGGTATCAGCTACCTTTCGCGTCTTCTGGATATAGCGCCTCCGGCGGTCAATGCCCCGCATTACGCAAAAATTGTCCATGACAAAGCCTCGTTGCGGCGGCTGATCGAAAAGGCCAATGCGATTGTCAAACGCTGTTTCAGGGAACAGGGCAATGCCGATGAAGTTATCGACTTTGCTGAATCGGCTATTTTTGAAATCACCGAAAACAAATCCCAGCAGGCCTTCTATCCCATCAGCAAAATTATTCTCGGCAATATTGAAACCCTTGAAGAAAACCAGGGTAATCGCAGTCTCGTCACCGGCGTACCCACCGGATTTAATCAATTGGACAATCTGACCTCAGGGCTTCAAAATTCCGATCTGATCATTTTGGCGGCGCGGCCTAGCATGGGCAAAACAGCGCTGGCACTGAATATTGCCCGGCATGCAGCCGTGGAAGCCAACATACCAGTCGCCATATTCTCCCTGGAGATGTCCAAAGAGCAACTGTCGCTGCGGATGCTCTGTTCGGAAGCACGCATCGATTCGTCACGCTTGCGGGGCGGCTTTTTCAGCATGGAAGATTGGCATCGGCTGACGGATGCCGCCGGCATTCTGTCAGAATCCCCCATTTACATCGACGATTCTGCCAGCCTTTCGGCCATGGAAATACGCGCCAAAGCCCGACGTCTGAAAATGGATAAGAACATCGGTTTGATCATTATCGACTATCTGCAGTTGATGCAGGGGCGCGCAGGCGCTGAACGAAGAGATCTTGAAATCTCCGAGATTTCCCGGTCCTTGAAAGCCTTGGCCAAAGAGCTCGAGCTTCCGGTTCTCGCCCTTTCCCAGCTTAACCGGATGCTGGAACAGCGAACCGATAAAAGACCGCGGCTTTCCGACTTAAGGGAATCGGGTGCACTGGAACAGGATGCGGACGTGGTCGCCTTTATATACAGGGATGAAGTCTACAACAAAGAAGAAGACAGCCCCAACCGGGGAATTGCCGAAATCCTGCTGTCCAAGCAGCGCAACGGCCCTACCGGCGACGTATATTTAACCTTTTTAAATTCCTTTACCCGGTTTGAAAATATGGCATCCGAGGAAGTTGTGGCCGGTTGAAAAAAGTTTACGGAAATACCAGCGGTTTAAAAGCGAACCAAATTAAAAGACTGGAAAACCTGTACCGCCGTCGCATCCCGCCCCATTTTTTGCTTACCCCTGAACTCGCCCGTGACCTTTGCACAATATCACGTGACATCCGCCGTCAGATCGGCATCCTGGTCAATCGCCGCAGCAAGGTGGCCTTTGTAATCGTTGGCGATCACAAAAAAATTGTCATCCCTGACACCAGAGAATACCGCGCCGCACCTGGCCGTTTAAAGGGACTGCGATGTATTCATACCCATTTAAACCATGAAGCCCTGACGGCCGACGACCTTACCGACTTGGCGCTGCTGCGGTTGGACTTGATGGCGGTAATTTTGAGCAACCAGGAGGGGCTTCCACAAAAAGTGCATCTCGCCCACGTCATGCCCAAAAACGCCGATCAAAAGCCTTATCAGATTCTGCCGCCTCTGAATCCCGGTGACCTGAACATTGACTGTCTGGCACTGATCCAGGCTCTGGAGGACGAGCTTGCCCGGGTTGGCAGCATATATCGGGCTGATTCCAACAAGGAAAGAGCGCTGCTGGTCAGCGTGTCATCAGAGAGCAAACAAGAATCCCAGGAGTCGATGGCCGAGCTCCGCGAGCTTGCCCTGTCCGGAGGGATCGAAGTCGTGGGTTCGGTTCTGCAGCAGAGAAGCAGCGCCGACTCGAGGCTGTTGATCGGACCCGGCAAACTTCAGGATCTGGCCATACTGGCGTTGCAGGAGACGGCGACCATGATCATTTTCGATCAAGAGCTCAATCCTTCCCAGATAAGATCGATTACGGATCAGACAGAATTCAAGGTCATCGATCGCACCCAGCTGATTTTGGACATTTTTGCGCAACGCGCCCGCAGCCGGGAAGGCAAGCTGCAGGTAGAATTGGCCCAGCTGAAATATTTGCTGCCGCGCCTGGTGCTAAAAAATACGGCCATGTCGCGTTTAACCGGGGGCATCGGTGGCCGCGGCCCCGGTGAGACAAAGCTTGAAATCAACCGGCGCCGGGCCAGGGAGCGCATCGCACGCTTGGAAAAAGCCCTTCATGCCGTCAGGCTGCAAAGAAGCCAGCAGAAGGCTAAAAGGCATAAAAAAGAGCTACCGGTCATATCGATTATCGGATACACCAACGCCGGCAAATCGACGCTGCTCAACACCCTTACGAAAAGCAAAGTGGTGGCCGAAAGCCGCCTTTTTGCCACATTGGATCCTTCCAGCCGGCGGTTAAGATTTCCCAGGGATTTGGAAGTCATCATTACCGACACCGTTGGATTTATCAGGGATTTGCCCAAAGACCTCATGGCGGCTTTCCGGGCGACATTGGAAGAACTGGAAAGTGCCGATCTTTTGCTCCATGTCATCGACATCAGCAACCCCCGATTCGAAGAGCAGATCAAATCAGTTGAAAAAATCCTGGCAGATCTAAATCTTCACAAGACCAAGACGATCAGGGTGCTGAATAAGATGGACCTTGTCGATTCGCCCACCAGCCAACGCCTGGAGCGAAAGTTAATGGGCGCGGCGGTTTCGGCTAAAACCAGATCAACCTTGATGCCCGTCATTGAGGAAATGGAAAGGATTCTGGAGTGTCAAATGACGAATGAAGATTGAGGAATGAAGGAATTCTATCTTTTTTAATTTAGAAAAGAAGGCGCGCAGCGACAACCTCAATTCGACATTCGTCATTCGAAATTCGACATCCCCACGGCATTCGACAATCGTCATTCGACATTCCCCAAAGGGGGTTTGCAAATGAATCTTGAATCCCACAGACAGGTGGCGGTGGCAGCCGCCGAAAAAAGCGCCCGGATATTGCGGAAGCGGTTCGGTAATATATCCCGGATCCACAAGAAGGCGGCGCAGGAAATCGTTACCGAGGCCGATACCGAGTCTGAAAAAGAAATTATCACTGTCATCCGCAGCCATTTTCCCGAGCATGAAATTCTCAGCGAAGAAGCCGGATTAAAAAATGGTGCTGCTGATTTTAAATGGATCATCGATCCCCTGGATGGCACGGTTAATTTTGCCCATCAGGTACCGATATTCTGCATTTCAATCGCCCTCGCATTTCAAGACGACATGGTCCTGGGAATCATTTTAGACCCGCTAAAAGAAGAGCTGTTTTCAGCGATCAAGGGACGAGGTGCCTGCCTCAATGGGCAACCGATCCATGTCTCTGCGGTCGAGACGATCAGCGACAGCTTGCTGGTGACGGGATTCGCATATAATGTCGGAGAAATTTTTGAGCCGGTAATCACCCGATACGGCAACTGCCTCAAGGTCGCACAGGGTATGCGGCGATTGGGGGCGGCCGCGCTCGACCTGTGCTATGTGGCCTGCGGACGCTTCGAAGGCTTCTGGGAACAGCATTTAAAGCCCTGGGATACCGCTGCCGGCGCCCTGATTGTCGCAGAGGCCGGCGGTAAGGTGACCACATTTGCCAATCAGCCCTACACCATCGATGATTTGGAAATCCTGGCCTCCAATGGGCATATTCATGGCGAGATGTTGAGCCTGTTAAAGGTGTAGGGCAAGGACGATTGGATGGATAGCGGGTGGATTTATAAAATGTCGAAGGACGAATGTCGAATGCCGAATGAAGGAATTCTGTCGATTTTGTTTTAGAAGGAGGAACGCAGCGACAACCTTAATTCGACATTCGTCAATCGTCATTGGCACTTCCTAAAACTTGCCGGACTCCAGCTTTTCGCGGAAAAAGCCAACCTGTTTTTTTATCGAACTGTCTTTCTTTATGCCGCGTTCAATGCAGTTTATGGAATGCAATGCGGTGGCATGATAGCGGTTAAAGGATTTGCCGATGCTCTGCAGGGGCGCATCGGTATAGTGCCGTGACAGATAGATCGCTATTTGCCGGGGCCTGACGAGATTCTGCTTGCGCGAGCGCGACATGACATCTTCCAGACTGACATTATAATATTTGCATACAAGCTTTTTGATGACATCGATGGTGATGCGTTTGCGCTGGCGCACAATATTTTTAACGACACTCTCGGCCAGGTTCAGATCAATCGGAATCCCCAGCAGCGATGACTTGGCGGCAACACCGTTCATCCCGCTTTCAAGTTGCCGCACATCATCGGTCAACTCACCGGCCAGATATTGAATCACGTTTTCAGGCATCCGGTAGCCGTTGAGTCCCAGTTTTTTATTCAGGATCCTGACTCTAGTGCGGAAATTAGGTGGATCGATGGTTGAAATTAGGCCGTAGGATAAACGCGATCTTAATTCGTCACTCAGTTTGGGGATGTCGGCCGGCAGATAGCAGCTTGAAAAAATAATCCGCTTGCCGAATTCGAAAAGCGAATCGAGCACCAGGGCCAGCTCAATCTGGGTGCGCTCCTTGCCACTGAGGTAATGCACATCTTCCAAAAGCAAGACATCACACTGCCGGCGGTATTTGCTTTTGAACTTGTCAATGTCGTCATGCCGGTAGGCTTGCACCATTTCATTGCTGAAGTTCTCGGCGGTAATATAATAGACCCGCTCTTGAGGGTAAAGGGAGAGTATATGATTCCCAATGGCCTGGGATAGATGGCTTTTTCCCATACCGGTTTTGGACAACAAAAACAGGGCGTTTTGTTGGGTCTCCTGGCGAGAGGCCAGCGCCAGAGATGCTGAATAGGCAAAATCATTATTGCTGCCGACAACAAAGCGGTCAAACGTAAAATCCCCCCTTAAAAATCGCCCACTGCAGGGACGCGCATTTTCGGTCGGCAACTGCAACTGAGAACTGCCGCCGCTGGTGGCAACTGTCGTGCTGGCTTTGCTGGTTATTTCAAACTTCAACCCACAGTCCTGGCCCATGGAGTCCTGGATGGTGCTTTTAATCAGATCGCCGTAAAGGCCCTGTACCCGCTTCTTTGAAAAGAAATTGGGACAGTAGATCACCCAGTTATTTGGGTCGGTCTGGCTAACATTCAACGGTTCGATCCACATTTTGAAACTGTGGCCTGGAATGCGTCGCTTAATCGCAGATTTTACCTTTTTCCAAACTGCTTCCATAAAGCCGAATTTTCTAACTCATTTAAAAAACTAAGAGATAAAGTTAAAGTTTAATGAATTTGCCAACTGGTTTTAACTACAGGAGTTAAATGGCCGGGAAGGGTTACGTCGGTTATGCACGCACCTGAAGAAAGCTTGTGCCTGTTTATGGCATCAACCGAAAAGTGTCAAACCCGGAATAGGCGATTCTTGAGTAAGCTATATTAGATTTTTGAACAATTTTTATATAACTGTTTTTATTGAAAAATTTTTGCATTTCCCCGACAACCTTCGTTAACTGCGAACTTTGTATGTCGAGATTTTTTTTAAGCATTTTAAGCATATCCACCAATTGGCGCTAGTTATTAACATTCGGTACATCTTACGAAATCTCTTATTTTCTTTTATTATCTTTAATTTTTAAAAAAGATGAAATATAAATTGTTCATAACTTTTTTACTTCATAAACTGCAATTGCAACAGATGGTTAGAGGAATTATATTTGAAAATTTCTCTCGGAACATGTAAGTAAGGGAACGCTTTTCAACAACCCCTGATACTGCTCTTGAGGAGGTTGTTCCAGATTATGGAAACCGCTGGTGTGAGAACTGTAAAATATGTCTGCAAAAAAAATTATCATACGGGGTGCCCGACAGCACAATCTAAAAAATATCGATGTCGAACTGCCGCGCAATAAATTGGTGGTGATCACCGGATTGTCCGGCTCCGGAAAGTCGACCCTTGCCTTTGACACCCTATATGCCGAGGGGCAGCGCCGGTACGTGGAATCCCTTTCGACCTATGCCCGGCAATTTTTGGAGCGCATGGACAAACCCGATGTCGATCTCATCGAAGGTCTTTCGCCGGCCATAGCGATTGAGCAAAAAACGGCCAGCCATAACCCCCGCTCAACGGTCGGAACTGTCACGGAAATATACGACTATCTGCGGTTGCTCTTTGCAAGGGTCGGAACCCCGCATTGTTACCGCTGCGGTCGTCCCATCTCTTCCCAGACGATCGATCAGATTGTGGATCGCGTCATGTCCTTACCCGGGGGTTCCCGGGCGATTGTTCTGGCTCCTGTGGTTACCGGGCAAAAGGGCAGCCAACAAAGCCTTTTGAAAAGATTGAAAAAAGAAGGATTTGCCCGTGTCCGTGTCGACGGAAAGATTTTGGATATTGAAGAGATCAACGAACTGGCGAAAAACAAAAAGCATGATCTGGACGTCGTCGTCGACCGTCTGATCATCAAAGACGGTATCCGCAAGCGCCTGGCCGACTCGCTGGAATTGGCACTGGCCCAGTCCGGTGGTCTGGTAACAGTCGATACGCCTGGGAAGGATAGCATCCTGTTCAGTGAAAAATCCGCCTGCACAACATGCGGAATCAGTTATCCCGAATTTACCCCGGCCAGCTTCTCATTCAACTCCCCCCAGGGAGCCTGTCCGGCCTGCGATGGCCTGGGCTGGACCACCGAGTTGGACCCTGAACTGATCATCCCCAACCCGGAGCTCTCCCTGCGTGAAGGCGCGGTCAGTGTCTGGGCCAAACGCAACAGCATGCATTTCATCGAATTCCTGGATGCACTGACCAAAGCTTTTGGGACCGATATTTATACGCCGTTCAGGGATCTGCCTGGAGACTTTCAGCGCGCCATCCTCTATGGCTCCGGCAATGATGCCATCAACTTCTATTTTGAGCGCAGCAACCGGCGTTATACCTACCAGAAGCCTTTTGAAGGTGTCATCCCTAATTTGAAACGTCGCTACCGGGAAACGGATTCTAATTATATCCGGGAAGAAATAAAGCAATACATGAATTTTAAAACCTGCTCGGTGTGCACCGGCACAAAATTAAACCCAGCCAGTCGCTCGGTTAAGATCGGCGATCTTAACATATATGAAATCACCGCATTGTCGGTGGCCCGGTCCCGCAATTTCTTTCTGGATCTGCGCTTGGGTGGTAAAAAAGAAATAATTGCACGCCGAATTTTGAAAGAGATCGTCGAGAGGCTTGGTTTCCTGCAGAGTGTCGGCCTCGCATACCTGACCCTTGACCGTTCGGCTCAATCGCTGTCCGGCGGCGAGAGCCAGCGCATTCGTCTGGCGACGCAAATCGGATCCAAATTAACCGGCGTCCTTTACGTTCTGGACGAACCCAGCATCGGTTTGCACCAGAAGGATAATCAGCAGCTTCTGTCAACTCTTTTGAAAATGCGCGATCTCGGCAACACGGTTCTCGTGGTTGAACACGATGAAGAAACCATCCGCGCCGCTGATTTTGTCGTTGACATGGGCCCCGCTGCGGGTGTCAATGGCGGAGAGGTCGTATTTGCCGGTCCACCCGATCAGCTGCTGACCCATGAAACTTCTCTGACCGGTCAATACCTGTCTGGACGCAAAGCCATTCATTTGCCCACCACCAGACGTCAGGGCCATCGCGGGCAAATTGTCATTGAAGGCGCTGCCCAGAATAATCTGAAGAATATTGATGCATCCTTTCCCCTGGGGTGTTTTACCTGTGTAACCGGGGTGTCCGGCTCCGGCAAATCAACGCTGATCCTGGAAACCCTCTACCCGGCCCTGGTTCAACGGCTGCGCCATGCTCGCATTATAGCAGGCCGTCACCGCGATCTGCAGGGGCTGGAACAAATAGACAAAGTGGTCAATATCGACCAATCTCCGATTGGCCGAACACCGCGATCCAATCCCGGAACATATACCGGCCTGTTTTCCCATATCAGAGAGCTTTTTTCGCGAACACCGGAAGCCCGTATGCGCGGTTACAAGGCGGGTCGTTTCAGTTTTAATGTGAAAGGGGGTCGATGCGAGGCCTGCCAGGGCGACGGCATCATCAAGATCGAAATGCATTTTTTGCCCGATGTGTACGTCGCCTGTGATGTGTGCCACGGAAACCGCTACAATCGCGAGACGCTGGAGATTCGGTACAAGGGCAAAAATATCAAGGAAGTCCTGGAGATGACCGTTAACCAGGCTTTCAGCTTTTTCTCCCGCATAACCAAAATAAAGTCAATATTGGAAACCCTGCGGGAAGTGGGCCTGGGTTATATCCAGATCGGCCAGGCAGCCACGACCCTGTCGGGCGGCGAAGCCCAGCGCGTAAAACTGTCAAGGGAGCTCAGCAAAAAAGGCACCGGCAAAACCGTTTACATATTAGATGAGCCAACCACCGGACTGCATGCCGATGATATCGGCAAACTGTTGGGTGTGCTCAATCAACTGGTGGAAGCCGGCAATAGCGTGATCGTCATCGAGCATAACATGGATGTAATAAAGACGGCCGATCATATCATCGACCTGGGGCCGGAAGGCGGCGATGAGGGTGGCTATATTGTCGCATGCGGGACGCCGGAGGAAATTACCAAAATCCATAATTCCTACACCGGCCAGTATCTGGCGAAAGTCCTGGGTTCAGAATACAGAGGACGGAGGACGGAGGACAGAGGACGGAGTTAGAAGATTTCGGACTGTCTGTTGTACACCCCCCCACCCCTTAACCCGCACCCCGCGACGCGAAACAGGCAACCCGTGCAACATTAGAATTCGTCTGCCAGAAAAAAAGCATGGGCCGCTTCGATTTCTCCGGCCAGATTGGCATACCAGTCGGAAGTATTTTCCATTTGGACCATTAAAAATTTCACGACCTCCGGGTGCATCGCACCCATGTCAAGGGTGCAATCCGGATGCTCGTCATAGCTGTTTACCAGAATGTCGGCCAGATGAATATTGATCATGAATCCGGCGTTGCCGTTGTTCGGCTGAAAATCGTGGTGCCAGCGAATCGCATCGATCAGCCCATTGGGAAGCGCCCAACGATCGGCAAGGTAGGCGCCGATTTTGGTATGATCCACCGGCAATTCCTGTTGCTCGGCCTCGTGAAAAGGCAGGTATTCGTTTTGCATGCGGCTCCACACCTTTGCGAAATCGTCCTTGAAATATTGAGCCATGATCACTTTGCCGATATCGTGCAGCAGGCCGCCGACGAAACAGTTGTCCGGTGATTCCATCCCGGCCTTCTGAGCGATGTTCTTACTGGTTACAGCAACCGCCAGGGAATGCTTCCAGAAGTCGATCATTTCAAAATCCTGGAACAAAAGTGTTTTGGGCAGGGTGTTAATAATCGAAACCGAAACAATGGCGTTACGGACCGCATTAAAGCCCAGCAAAACCACTGCATTTTTTATGTCACTGACCTTGGATCGAAACCCATAAAAAGCCGAATTCACGAGTTTGAGTATCTTTAAGGCCATGGCCTGATCTTTTTCGATGGTTTCGCTCACCTTGGCAATGGATGTCTCCGGGTTTTGAAGGTGCTGGTTGAGTTCAAATACGATTGTCGGCAAGGTCGGGATTTCTTTAATCCTGTCCAGTTTTTTGTAGATTTGGGCTTCGTCCATAATTTTTACCTCGGGGCCGCTGGTTGGTTTGGTCCAACCATGGTGACGTCACCGTATAGGATAACATTTTACCGGCTAACGCTCGAACGGCATTAACATACCGGATACCGGTCGGGCGCCTGGTGTCTTCAAATTTAAGGGTAATCAGTGGAAAGGCTCCAGGGATTATATCGGCCGGTGACGAAAAAACTAAAGAATTAACTGCGATATGGGAAAAATAATGGCATGGGGGACCCTGCTGGGGGTGTTATCGGGCCCGTTGCGGTTGCAGCGGAATTAAAAAGGGCAGCGTCCGTCTGGCGAACACTGCCCTTTTTGGATGAACGGTTGCATCTTCTGCTGTTAACGTGCAAACAGGGCGGCAATCGAGGCTGCCTGAGGATGCGCAAAGATAAGGATCAAAGCAACGACGAGCGCGTAAATACACAGCGACTCGATCAGAGCAAGTCCGATCAACATGGTAACGGTGACCTTACCGGATGATTCGGGATTTCTGGCGATACCCTCAACAGCCGAGCGCAGCCCGATACCCTGGGCGATACCACAACCAAATGCCGCGATCGCAATTCCGAAACCGGCCGCCGTCACACACGCGATAAAAAACTCCAATGCTTTTGTTTCCATACTCTAGTCTACCTCCTTTGGTTGATATGTTGTTGGGCTTCTTCCAAGTCACCCATTGTTGAGCAATGAATAATGACCATTTGAATGTCGAATGATGAATGACGAATGGCGAATTGTGGAATTCTATCAATTTTATTTTATAAGCAGGAGCGATGCGACATCCTTAATTCGTCATTCGCCCTTCGACATTCGCCATTCCAAAAAAAATTTAATGTGCTTCTTCCATGGCGCCGGCAAAATACATGATCGACAGCAGAAAGAAGACAAAGGCCTGAACAAATGCCACGAAAATACCCATGGCCATAATCGGCAGCGGAGCAAAGAAGGCACCGGCCAGCATGAACAAAATCGCCAGCACCAGTTCATGTCCGGTGATGTTGCCGAAAAGCCGGAATGAAAGGGATAAAATTCTCGCCAGGTGCCCGATGAGCTCGATGGGCAGAATAATCGGGATCAGCCACCATACCGGGCCCAGAAAATGTTTGATATATTTAATGCCATGGTACTTGATTCCGATAAAATGCGTAAACAAAAATACCGGTATGGCACAAGAGGCAGTCGTATTAATGCTGGCGGTGGGCGGGTAAAAACCGGGAACCAGTCCCAGCAAGTTGCATGTGGCGATATAAATGAAGATGGTTGCGATAATCGGAAAAAACCAGCGGCCCTCCTCACCGGTGATATCCACCATGAATTCTTCCATACCTGAAACGACAATTTCAAAAAAGTTTTGTGCCTTGGTGGGAATCATTTCAATTTTGCGGGTTGCCAGCACCGCGAAAAGGATCAGCAAAAGGATCACAAACCAGGTATAAATCACATGGGGGTAGGCATGCGCAAAATGCCCCAATCCGACAATCTCAAAAAGCTTGACTAAAAAAAGATAGGGATGTTCCATCCTTAGACCGCCTCCTTGAAAATAAGTTTTTTAAGTTCGCTCAGGGTCGCAAGCATGATACTGATAACCACAACCGAAAGTCCGATAATGAGCCCTAATGGATTTACATAATGACCGGCAATGAGAATGAAAATTATAAATCCACTGGCGATAAACCGAATAAAATACTTGGCGATAACGACATTGTGGGAGGTAAGATGCGGTGGGGTCAGCGCTTTTTTTAATGTCCGTGCCAGCAGGTGGAAATTCGCCGTAACCAGCAGGCCCCCGCACAGGATGCCGACGGCAAAATCGGCGGGCATGAGCAAAAAGCCGATAATACTGGCAACAGCAAATAGAATCCAGTTGGTGCGGGTTACAAATGTAAGAATGCGCTGCTGAATTTCCACCTTCGCTCCATCCAGTTGCTTACAATTTTCGGACTTTTTTGATGGCACGTCCTATGTTTCTGAAACCGGCGACGATACCGAAACCCAGAAAAATCAACGTACACCAGGGTGATGTTTCAAATTTGCGGTCCAACAACACCCCGATACCCAGACCAATGAAAACGGCAAACGAAACGGAGAGGCCCAGACTGCTGTAATAAGCCAACTCTCTGAATGTACGCCGGGTTTCTCTTTTCATCCATTTCCTGCTGGAAAAGGCACTGAATCAGATCGATTTAAAGGTTCAGAACCTAACAGAGGATTGGGGCCAAGTCAATGCAAAATTCATACTTTTTAAATAAACGCCTGAATTTTGCAGGCGTCGGAAGCTTTCAGTATCGCCTTGATTATCAGGCAAGATTCAGGTAATAATCCCGTTGCCGGTAACAAGGTTTAAATCTGCAGCATCAAAGACGGGGCCATCGAGGCAGGCGTGTAAATATCGATCCTGACCCGCCCCACCCTCAACGGCACATCCCAGACAGGCGCCCATGCCGCATCCCATCATGGTTTCAATTGAGACTTGGCAGGGAACGTGATACTTTTCAGCGATGCCGGTCACGCACGCCAGCATTGCCATCGGACCGCAGGCAACGATCAAATCCGGTGGATGGCGATCAACGGCCGCCTCCAAGGGATGGGTGACCAGACATTGATCGCCGGCGCTGCCGTCATCGGTGGTGGTTTCCACTCTTAATCCCAGGCGAACAAATTCATCCAGGCACAAAAGGTCCTCCCTGGTGCGCCCCCCGATAAATACGCGGCAATTTGAAAAATCGAAGTTTTTGGCATGCAGTTGAATGGCCAGAAACACCAGGGGTGCGACGCCGATGCCGCCCGCCACCACGTGAACGACCCTGGCCGTGCGGGGGATTATGAACCCCGTTCCTAAAGGGCCGAGAACTTCCACCCTATCGCCGGGCCGTTGGCGGGCCATAATTGCAGTGGCTTTGCCCACGACTTTATACAACAGCTCAAAACCCTCGAGCTTATCCTTTGAAACGATCAGCCTGTGAATCGAAAAGGGACGGCGCAACAGGGGGTCCGTCTGACCGCTGAAACCCAACATGATAAACTGGCCGGGCTTGGCCACGGCATAGTGTGCCGGGCATGACAACCCGATTCTGTAATAATCGGTGCTTAGGTTTTGGTTCCATAAGACTTGCGCTTGATGCTGAAACATGGCGTTTCCTTTTGAATGTCGATTGACAAATGACGAATTGTGGAATCCTATCGATTATATGTAAAAAAGATCGAGCGTAGCGCCAACCTTAATTCGACATTCGACATTCGTCGTTCGTCATTCCAAAGTCATTCGTCATTCGTCATTCCCTTGAGTCCTATCACCGCCGCAAAACGGCCTGTGGTTCTTTCGGCGCGATAGGAAAAAAATTCATCCGTCCGGCACCGGGTGCACATGTGGCTGGATTCAATATTTTCCTGTAAAACACCGGCATTGATCAGCTGGTCGATGCTAAGAGCCCAGAAATCGAAATGGTCGTCCGAATCTTTATAGTGCCAAAACGCTTTGGGAATCTCGGTTCTATAGTGGATAAATTCCGCGCAACAGGGTCCCAAAGACGGACCGATTCCAGCCCGAATAAGATCCGGACGACAGGCGAAATTTTGTTCCATGGCCTCAACGGCGCGCCCGATGATGTTGCCGATACTCCCGCGCCATCCGCTGTGCACATTGGCCACAACTTGCCGCGCAGGCTCATACATCAAAACTGACTGGCAGTCGGCCACCTGAATTGAAAGATAGTTTCCCGGCCGGTCCGTCATCGCCGCATCGGCAGTTATAGGTTCGGAATTGGCCGGTTTATAAATAGGTTGCCAATGGCGGTCCAGCACGGCAATATCACAGCCGTGAACCTGGTTGAGGTAAGTCATTTCGGCCGCCCCCATTATCCCCGCAATAATATCACGGTTTCTATCAACGGTCTTCTCCTCGTCGCCGATACCATAACTGATATTTAAACTGGCAAAGGGTGGTCGGCTGTGGCCGGTGTTCCTGGTAAAAATCCCGTGATCTATGGTCGAGAACCGGGCCAGGTTGTCAAACTGGTAATAGGTTGCCCCATTGCAGGTCGCGGATATCATCACCTCAATCTCCCTGATGTAGCCGCAATATGGTCTGAATAATACCGGTCGTGGAGCCTTCCTCGACAAATGCGATGCGCACTATTTTTCCGCCCCCTGATTTAACATCCTCTGCGCCGATAATCGCATCCTCCGCCCAATCTTCGCCTTTGACCAGCACATCGGGTTTTACGGTTTGAATGAGCCTAAGCGGGTCTGGTTCCTCAAATAAAACGACGTAGTCCACACACATCAGACTTGCCAGAACCTCAGCCCTGTGCTTCTGGCGAACGATCGGCCGCTTGGGGCCTTTGATCAACCGTACGGAAGCATCGCTGTTCAAGCCGACGATCAGCAGATCCCCCTGGGATCTCGCCGCTGCAAGATACCTGACATGGCCCACATGCAGTAAATCAAAGCACCCATTGGTGAAGACAACCGTTTGCCCGGATTCCCGAACCTTTTCCAGCCGGGCCACAAGATCTTCAAGGGTCACTATTTTTTCAGATGCATTCATCATTTCCCAATTCTTCCCTTACGCGGTTATAAACAATTATAAAGGGGACTAAAATCCAGCATCTGGCAACATGATATTTTGGCGTATTGACGCAATGCGTATTGGAATCGGACAACAGCACTCCAATACTGCACTGTGCCAGCACGCCTGTATCTATGAGCCGAAACCGCAGGGGCTTCCACCTTAACACATAAATGGTTCAACGGTCCATGCTCAGACGGCGCGGGCCAATGTCAATACATCAACCTGCCGCGCTCCGCCGTTCAACAGCAGCCGGCTGCATTCGCTCACGGTAGCACCGGTGGTATAGACATCATCGATCAGCAATATTTTTTTGCCGCCGATCTGCTCCTTACCGCCGAGGCCAAAGGCGCTTTGTATGTTGCGCCGGCGCTGGACGCGCCCGAGAGCCGATTGGGGTGCCGTTGGCATGCTTCTGATCAAAAGGTCGTCCGCAATCCGAATATGGGATAGATCACAAAAATGACGGTCCGCAATTCTGTACCAGTTTCGAATCAGCAGGCTGGCCTGATTAAATCCCCGCCGCCTGAGCCTGCTGGAATGCAGCGGTACAGGCAAGATCATATCGATAGTGTTGATATCCCAAAAACGGTTAAAGGCCGTCAAGAGGAGTTCACCGAGCGGCCGGGCCAATTGAATTTTGCCCTTGTATTTAAAGCAATGAATGAGCTTCGTGACGATTCTGTCATATACCAGCGGTGCCCGGGCGATTCCGAATTCTTGACCGGAACCCAGACAGGCACCACAATAGTGATCCTGATCCTGCCGGCTGTTAAACGGCAGGCCGCAGCAGATGCAAAGCGGCGATTCAACCGTTGCCAGCTCGGCCAGGCAATCTGGGCACAGACAAGTTGCCAGCGATATCGCCGCCTGCGCCTGGATCGACAACGGCCCGGCCGTCTCATCAGGACCGGCATCGTCTGAAATCCCACCGCGGTAGTGTAGCGGAATCCGATAGAAAGTTTCACATACCAGGCATTTGGGCGGAAAGACGGCCTCCTGGATGATCTGGTAAACTCTGTTTAATAGACGATGAACCACCTGCTGCCTTTGTATTTCTGGGAAAAAGGTTCAAAGGTTCAGGGTTCAAGTTTCAGGGTTTTCAAAAGCGAACCACAGAACTTTAGAATACTGAACCGCAGAGAATCGAAGGGTGGTTTCGCTTTGCTCAATCTCTTTGTAAAAAAGATAGAATTCATTCCTTCGACATTCGATATTCGACATTCATTATTCGATATTAATCCGCCTTCAGGGGATTCACAATTAGAAATAACCGTTGAACTTTGAACCTATTTTGTTTGCCGCTGCCGCAGCGCCTCATACATGGCCACCGCTGCTGCCACCGAGACATTCAGCGAATCCACCGCACCCAGCTGGGGGATGGCAACCAAAAAGTCGCAATGCTTTTTTACCAGCGGTCGTATCCCTTTTTGCTCACCGCCGAGAACAATGGCAAGGGATCCCGTCATAT
>Ga0209536_100008020_pt1 | contig 15923 bp, 15 predicted proteins | sample DeeMarSeWOR28_12_FD_187461 | JGI IMG/M metagenome (GOLD analysis project Ga0209536, IMG submission 187461) | Marine sediment microbial communities from White Oak River estuary, North Carolina - WOR-2-8_12 (SPAdes) (version 2) | ecosystem: Environmental > Aquatic > Marine > Intertidal zone >...
ACCCACTTAGGAGGCGTTGTTCTTGCAGCCGGCCTGTGTCGTCCCGGTCGCCGAGGGAATGGAGGTCAGGACAGAGGGTGAACGGGTGCAGACTGCCCGCCGGGTCATTCTCGAGCTGCTAGACTCCACCGTCGATTTGCGGGACGCGCCTGAGATCAAACCGTTGCTGGATAAATATGGAGTCAACAGTGACCGGTTTGCCGGCGGAGCGACCCGCCAGTTTGACGTATTTGTGGACAACCCTTTCTACATTCGAGATTATTCCCAGTGTGTGATGTGCTGGCGCTGTATTCAGGTTTGCGCCGATGACGTGCAGTACACCTACGCTCTCACCTGGGGCAAACGGGGTATTCACAGCCACGTGGCCACCTTTTTTGATGAGGATATGCCCGATACCACCTGCGTCTTTTGTGGTAACTGTGTGGGCGTTTGCCCGACCGGGGCGCTGAAAGGTCTGGTTGAGTGGAACACGGAGCAGCAAGATGGATAGCATCGAAACGATTGTCTCCGATTTGGAGTATGGTCGTTCTCAACTCCTCAAATCCATTGAGGGTCTCTCCCGGCGGGAAATGACCGAAACCCCCATTTATGAGGGCTGGACGGTCAAGGATGTTCTGGCCCACATTGTCGGCTGGGATCAACGCACGGTCAAAACACTACCCCTTATGCAGCAAAATAGAGCCGGCGAAATCGTCGGGATCGAGGTTGAGGCGCACAATCGGGTCTCGGTTGCGGACTGGGAGGACAAATCGTTGGCCGAGGTTCTGGCGGCGTTGAAATCGACTCACCGGCAGATCCTGGATATTTTGTCGACAATGGACCACGTTGAAATCGATATGCGTCGCCAGCGCAATGGCCGGATCATTACCATCCGTAGTTATGTGATCGATGTCATGATGGAACATGACCGGCAGCACGCCGTGGAAATCGAGCAGTGGCGCAAGGAACTGGAACAGAATATCGATCCAAAAGCTGTCGGTGCCAAATTGCACCAGAATCAGGCTGAATTTTGGTCTGCGCTGGAGGGCCTGGAAGAGGCCGCCCTGGTCGATAAGCGGGCTGTCGACGGCTGGTCGCTGAAAGATGTCGTGGGACACATTGCGGCCTGGGAAGAACTGATGATTCAGGCCGCCTATCACATTTACGATCCGTCCCGTCCGGCTGTGTCCCCATTTGGGCAGGATATTGAATCGATGAACGCCATTATGGCGGCTAAACGGGAGGCCAATTCCTGGCCGACGGAGCGGCAATCTTTGCTGGACACCCAGTCCGCGATGAATGAATTCTTGGCGAAACTGCTGCCGGGAGATTACCGGCTGCGCGGCCCATATCCCTGGCCGGGGGACCAGGGTACTCTGGCTGAGTTGATAACCCACGCGGCCGAGCATTATGATGATCACTTGCCCGATATCGAGCGGTGGCGCAACGTAAAGTTAAGTTGAATGAGTTGAATATATTTATGTCGAGGTGCAATTATGTTTCAAGTTAGAGTTTATACCCCGGCCTACCTGTTAACCGGAGAAGTGGAGGAAACCCACTCATTTTTGGGCTGGCTGAACAACAAAGACAAAACCACGCTTGATCTCCATAATGCAGAAGCCTTGTTCTTGGATCCCAAAAGCTCGATTCCGGCTACTGCAGCCGGCCAGGTGACGCTCCATAAAAGTCAGGTGGTGGGCATTGATATGTTTTCACCATCGGCCCAGCAGACCCTAAATGTGACGGGCCGGGCAGAGCTGGCGGTCCTCTATACCGCCCGCTTCATCATCCAGGCCAATTTACATCCAACCGGTGAAATGCCCATTAGTCGCATCCCTGATGTGGTCAAGAGCAATTTTGTAGCGGTCACCCAGGCTCAACTGCATCCTCTGTTGCCGACACGTCGGTTGCCGGCGCTGGAGTCTCCGGTCATGGTCCTGAATTGGCACCATGTTGATTTTTACCACGGGCGTTAAGATTTGCTTGTTTGCAGATGAATTTGTAGCATGTAGCACATAAACCTAATGTCCGAGGTGATCGATCGTGGACCCTGTAGTTCGTTCTAAATTGGACCAACATATTCTGGCCGCGGAAGCCGAACTCTATGGTACGATCTCCGGTGGAATGTTTGAAATGACGCCGGCCTGGGCTCGTGGTTATAGCGGATTGCGCTGGCCTCATTTCAACGTTTTTCTCCCGTTGACCCAGAGGGGCCTTACCGACGATAATTTGGCCGATGCCGCCGCATTTTTTGTCGACAGACGGGTCTACTATTCGGTGGAGTTGGTGCATGATTGTTTCCCCGAGGGACCCGACTTCCTGGATAAGCGGGGCTACCAAGCCCTGCCCCCTCAGCCCGCGATGTTTCTTGAGCAATTTCCGGCCGATATACAGCCTAACGCTGAAGTCACGATAGAAATCGTCAAGACCGTTCCCGCTCTAACTGCCTTTTGCACGATCTTGCACGAGGTGTTTGACTTTCCGTTAGAGGATATGATCAAACGGACGCCGGTCAGTCATCTAAAAAGTGAGATGGTGCAACATTACCTCGCTTTTGTGGATGAACAGCCGGTTGGGGCCGGGACGATTGTTTGTACCGGGGGTGTTACCAGCATTCGGAATCTGGCCACGATTGATCCATACCGGCAGCGTGGGGTTGGTACTACCTTGCTATACCGGATGTTGTCTGACGGGCGGGAGAAGAGACAATGCGGTTTGGCCGTGCTTTACGCTACCCCTCAAGCATACCACCTGTTCAGTAAATTTGGCTTTGAAATCTATACCCAGCGACAATGGTTTTTGCCGCCAGGTATTGATTACGATGACGAATGACCTTTTTTGTTAGCCTGGCCTGAAGGAAAAAAAATATGAAGCCGCTCTATTTGTTTGCCCCATATTGGATGGGAGAGGTGAGTTTGTTCAGGGTGGCTGTTACCCGGCACAACTGGCGGTTGCTGACTGCTCCTCTACCGGACAAGGCTGGCCCAACTGAGCGGATGGGCCGGCTGAACCGGGCCCTAGCCGGCGAGATCGCCGGTATGCGTGAGGCGAAAAATTTACCACTGGTCATTGTTGGGGATTGCACCTTTAGTATTGGCGTTTTGGCCGGACTGCAACGTGAATTTACTGAGTTGACCCTGGTTTGGTTCGATGCCCACGGCGACTTCAACACCCACCAAACAACCCCCAGCGGCTTTATCGGCGGGATGCCGTTGGCGATGCTCTGCGGCCGGGGTGAGCAAACCATTGTCGAGGGCGCCGGGGCCAGGGTGCAGCCAGAAGCCAACGTAATCCTGACCGACGCTCGCGACCTCGATCCGGAGGAAAAGGAAGCTGTGGCTGAAAGTGCCGTCGTTCATCTCCCGGATGTAGCGGATTTGCTCTCGTTCGACCTGCCGGACCGGCCCATTTATATTCATTTTGATTGTGATGTTTTGCGTTTGAGCGATCTCTCTGCAGTGAGCTACCCGGCTAAAGGCGGTCCTTCTCTTGAAACCATTGACGCCTCATTAGCCCGTCTGGCCGATACGGGCCGGATTGTGGCTGTGTCGGTGACAATGTGGAATCCGGAGATGGATGTCGACGGCAAGGCAGAGGAAGTGGTGCTGGGTTTGGTTGATCGGCTGGTTGAGCGATTGGGGCAGTGTTAGCCGGTTTCACTGAGCCCCAATCGTTCCAGGGTCTCCGGTAAAGGAACGCCCTCTCCGTCCCAACCACGGGCAGCATAGTAATCATCCAGTAACCGCTCGATGTCAACAGTGTGCAGGTGCCCATCTTTGCCCATTATAGCTTCTTTTAACAGACGCTTCGGAAGTGTGTCATCTCTCCGGGTAAAGCCCTCCCTTAAATTAAATAAGCGCTCAAGGTTGCAAATCCTTTCTCCGGCTCGACGGAGAGAGCGTTCATCCATATCTATGCCCGTACTCGTTGAGAAAAGCTCTGCCAAATCAGTGAACAACGTGCCTGCGCTTGACAGCACACAGAACCCCAAGGCGTCCTTAACTGCAATCTCGTCCTGTTTCGTCTTGACGTATGCGCCTTTGTCTTCATATTTGTAGCGGTCAAATTTTCGGTCTGTACCCAATATTTCTTCAAGGGTATAGCCCCGTTCGTGACAGCCGCCCCTGGGGGAAGTGGCATAACCCAGTCCCATACCTTTGGCAGTCCGCGGTTCGTAACCGGCTAACTCAAGGCCTTTAACGTGGATGGCATAGTTTTCAGCCCCGCCGCCTATTTGCCGGGCGGCCTGCTGCGTTCCCTGCGCCAGCAAATCTCCAAATCCATCTCGTTGAGCAATTTTTTGAATCATCTCAACCATTGTCTCGTGATTTCCAAATCGAAGTTCCACACCATCGGTATGGTCTATCGAGATTAAGCCACGCTCAAAACATTCCATCGCAAAGGATATGACCATACTGGTTGAGATGGTATCCAGGCCATATTCAAGGCAAAGATCATTGGCTGCAATGATGGCGTCTAAAGAGTTGTTCCCACAATTCCCACCAAAACCCCAGAGCGTTTCGTACTCCGGTCCTTCTGTATGCACGGAGCCATAGCGACCATGATCAATGACGGCCTCGCGCCGACAGCGAACCGAACATGCATGACAGGTGACCCGTTTTGTAACGTACGTGTCGTACAGCGACTCGGCGTTTATCTCTTGATAATGTTCGAAATTGCCTGATTGGAAGTTACGAGTTGGATAGATGCCCTTGGCATTCAACCCATCGACGTGCCGGGTGGTGCCCCACTCGCCAAACATTTCAATAGCCAGGGACTCTTTGTAACCATCGGCGATTCGTTTTACCGTTTGCTTGTAGCGATTAGGGTTTTGTATCTTGGGCCGCCTGCGTCCGCTGGCCACAATCGCTTTTAATTTTTTCGATCCCATCACTGCGCCGATCCCGCCCCGGCCCATAGCGTCACCACCATGCATGATCGAGGCGAAAGAAACAAGGTTTTCACCGGCCGGCCCAATACTGGCGACGTGCATCTTTTTGAGCTTCAGTTCATCTTTCAAAGCACTTTCTGTCTGGCGGGTCGTTTTACCCCATAGATGTCCGGTCGGTTTCAATTCGGCCTGGCCATCCTGGATAAGCAGATAAACCGGTTCAGTCGCGACACCTCTCAAAATCAAGCCATCCGCGCCGGCGAACCGCAATTCAGGTCCAAAATAGCCACCCATCAAGCTCATCAAGATGGTGCCTGTTGCCGGTGATTTTGTGACGCCGCAAATCTTCACCATCGAGATTGCTCCGGTGCCTACCAGCGGGCTGGTCCAAAAGGTTAATATGTTTTCTGGACCAAGCGGGTCAACTCCAGGCACTAAATGGTCATAGAGGTAACGTACACCTAAGCCTCGGCCTCCCAGGTATGCAGAAAGCTCTTCATCACTTATTTCCTGCCATGTTAATTCAAGTTGTGATAGGTCAACGTTAAGTACTTTCACGAAAATCTCCTAAGCTTTATGAAATCACGCGGGGTTGTAGAATTGCGTTTTTGGTGGATTTTGGGCCCAGTTACCACGTTGAGCGATCTAAAATACAGGTCATTACCGCAGCTTCTCGGCCAGAGTTATGATCCGGATTAATCCCCTGTTGCTCGCCAAGACAGTAGCGACACCTTGTTGAGAACATAATCATTATACTTCTTGACAAACATTTGCGCCAGTGGTAGAGTAAGCCGGAAAATTGTACGACTGTTTTGGATTTGTTTTAGTTAGCCGGAGTAACTTGTTGCCGCCAACCGGCAAAGGAGGTGATAGCCCTAAAGAGTGAAACCAAAGACTAATTTGCACGTAGTAAGGTAATCCCTGTTTGCCACCAATGTAGCTGTTACCATTATCTTCAAATGGAGGAGGAACAATGCCCAAACGTATATTCTTAATTCTTGTCGTGGTATTACTCCTTGTAGCTTGCCAGGGGCTTCCCCCACCAGTCACTGCTCCGACGCAAGAGCCGGTCAGCCAGGAAGAAGCGCAACCAAGTGAGATGGAAGCTGAAGCGGAGGCCGAACCGGCAGAAGTAGAAGAAGAATTAGCAGAGGAAATTACTTTACGCCTATTTATCCCGGATGGCGGCGGACGTCCTCAAGGGTACACGCGTGTCCTTGAAGCATACCAGGAACAGAATCCTAACGTCAAAGTTGAGCTTGAAGTGGTGCCCTTTGGGGACTATTATGGCCAACTGCCGGTGATGTGGGCTTCGGACAATCCAGCTGATCTGGCCTTAGTTGACAGCGCCGACATCCAATCACATGCCTATAACGGCGCGCTGGCCACGTTGGATGACGTCTTCACCGCAGAGGACATGGCAGATTTTCTGCCCGCGGCCGTGTCTGAAGCCAGCTTAAATGGCCAGCTTTACGCCGCCCCCCTGGGCGTGACCACGCAGGGTGTCTTCTATAATGCCGATATGTTTGCGGACGCAGGAATTGAACCGCCGAAGACGATAGAAGAGGCCTGGACCTGGGATGAATATATTGAAAACGTCACGGCCGTGCTGGAAAACGAAGCGGCCAAGGGCAATGAGGACGTCTGGGGAGTGGTCTATCTGACAAATCCGCCTAATATTGACATGTGGACTCACCTGGTGGTCCGTTCCTTTGGCGAAAAGGACTCACCCACATTTGCTGGAATCTCCCCTGATGGCACGACAGCCTCCGGTTACCTGGACACGCCGGAAGCCTTTGAGGCCTATCAATTCTGGCAAGACCTCTACGTGGATCTCAAATTTGCGCCACAGTCGACCGTGCCAGATGCTTTTGGCACAAACAAGGCCGCCACTATGATCTCTTTTGCGGCCTGGGGCAGCGTTCTGAATGCGGTTTTCCCCGATCTTAACTGGGGCGTAACGCCATTACCCTATAAAGTAACACCCATTACCCAGACCGGCGATTTCACGCCTGTGGTTTCTGCCAACGGCAAGCAAGTGGACGAGGCCAAGAAATTTATCCAATTTCTGGCCAGCCCCGAAGGAGTCTTGCTATACAATGAAGTCACCGACATGATCCCGGCTCGGCAATCCTTGCTAGATGACCTGCCGGCTTTCCAGGAATATCCATCTAAGATCTTTGTCGATGAGATGGTTGCCTGGGGCGTGCCCCGACCGGAGACTCCCGGCCACGCCATCTACAATAGCATTTTTGGCAAGATGATGGTTGATCTGGCTCAGGGGGCAGACATCCAGTCTACGGTTGAAGCTGCGGTCTTGGAGATCGACGCGCAATTGGAGCAGTACAAGTAATCAAGTAAACCCGTATTGCCGCGGTTTTACGACTAGAAAAGTGTGGGTGGGGCAGGTAAAGCGTTGAAGCCGACGTTGGGACGCACTCTGAAACAATATCGGGCAGCTCTTTTCCTACTCCTGCCCGCACTTTTTGGGCTAGGGCTCTTCCAACTCTGGCCTATGATCCAGGCGGTGTGGGTTAGCTTTTTCAGCTACAATCTTATAACTCGCACCGGCGAATGGCAGGATATTCAAAATTATCTCCTCGCGGCGCAAGACCCTCTTTTTTGGCGAACAATCAAAAATACTTTCATCTTTTTTGTGCTGAAAGTGCCTATTCAGATGGCGTTGGCGCTTTTGCTGGCGCTGCTGGTTCGCCAGCCGTTTAGAGGGGTTGGGGCCATTCGCACGGTCATCCTCATTCCAACAATCACTTCTATGGTGGTTGTCTCAGTTATCTGGGGCCTCATGTATCACCCCAACAATGGGTTGATCAATGGCATTTTTGAAACGGTAGGCTTACCTCCCCAACCTTTTTTGATCAACACCAAGCAAGCGATGCCCTCCCTGGCCTTGATGACCATATGGAAGGATGTCGGCTTTAATATGATCTTTTTTCTGGCTGGCCTGATGAGTATCCCCGACGTTTATTATGAGGCAGGTATGATAGACGGAGCTAACCGCTGGCAATTGTTCCGTCATATTACGCTCCCGTTGTTACGGGGGACGACGATTTTTGTTCTGGTGACGAGCATGATCACCGCGTTTAAAGTATTTACGCCTGTTTTCTTGATGACTCGGGGAGGGCCGGCCAGCTCGACCCGGGTTATCGTCCTCTATATTTATGAAAATGCATTTATTTACAACAAGATGGGGTATGCCGCAGCAATCTCCGTCATCCTGGCCCTGGCTTTACTACTCGCCAGTCTATTCCAGCTTCGCTATCGGGCCGGCTCTTGAGGACCACTATGGACAGTCTGCATTCTGGTAATAGGTACAGATCGCTCTTTCGTTTTATCATCAAATGGTTAGGCCTGACCATCTTGATCCTGATATTTACCGGTCCTTACATTTGGATGGTCTCTTCAGCCTTCAAGCCGCGCGAAGAGATTTTTCGCTATATTAGCCCTATATCGTGGCGGACGTTTGTGCCCCTTGAGCCCACGTTTGAAAATATTCAAAGGCTTTTGGTGGAATTAGAATTCTGGCGGCCAATCTTGAACAGCTTAGGTATCGCCATTGCCACAGTAACTATCTCGCTATTCATCAACAGCATGATTGCCTTTGCCCTATCACGACTTAAATTTCCGGGCAGAGATTTTTTGTTCATTCTGGTACTGGCCACGTTGCTTATCCCCTTTGAAGCCATCATGGTGCCTATGTTTCTGGTGGTTCAAAATATCGGATTAGATGACACCTATTTTGGCATCTTTTTGCCTTGGGTAGCAGACGCCTTCATTATTTTTCTTTTAAGGCAGCATTTCGTGGAGATCCCTGATGATCTTCAAGACGCCGCGATCATCGATGGCTGTACCCCCTTTCAGATTTTCTGGAAAGTTTTCCTGCCGAATATTCGTCCGGCCCTGGTCAGCGCTGGGTTTATTAAATTCATTTACTCATGGGATGCCTACATTTGGCCGCTCATTGTAACTCGCGACCCTGACAAAGCGGTGGTTGCAATCGCCATTGCCAGGTTATTTACGGACCAGGATATCCTATGGGAGTTCGTTTTTGCCGGTTCATTCCTGGCAACCATCCCTATCGTGCTATTATTCCTCTTTTTGCAGCGATACTACGTTCAGGGGATCGCCACCACAGGTATTCGCGGTTAAGCGATTCGGTCAATGCTTTAAAAACATAAGCCCCTCACACGATGGAGGGGCTTTACGTTATCCGATCCGGTCATTTCGAGGCTGGATCGATTCCTGTCGCAAAACTTCGTAGCCGGCGATGGGCCGATCTTATTCTTCTTCGTCTTCTCGGACAAAATTAATGACCCGCTTCACCCGAGTCTCAGGGAACTGCCCAATCACCTCTTGATAAATTCGTTCCGCTTCGGCCATAGAACGCGTTTCCTTGAGCGCTTCTACCCCGGTCGACACTTCATTGACCATAATTTGCGGATCCAAAAACATATAGATCGAAGACAGCGGCGTGATGTACGCTCTCCGGCCCCAGGGAGCCATAACCGGGATACGTTTTAAGCCGAAATCCCCGCGAGCGGCGTGGGCAACAAATGGCTCGATGGGATCAGGAAATGCTTCGCACGCGGCCAGGTAATCCCTCACATCCTTCTGCGTCAAGCCATAAGCGCCCAGGTATCCCCCCGCGCGCATAATCCGTCCCACCCGTTCGTCGAGTTCTTCGATCTCCATTTCTGCATCGCAGGTATACCCCGCAAAACCGAACACTACCGGACAATCCAATTGGATCATAGCGCTCAATGACATTAGTGAAACCAGGGTGGTAAAGGGAGGACTGGTTTCCTGGCCGTCATGAAAGGAATGGGCGCCAATATCCGCCCCAATAAATAGGTCAATGTTCCATTCCGCAATCAGTTGATTCAAACTGTCGCGCAAGCCGACGACGCCTTGTGACAGCCCGCCAATAAACACATCCCAGGGCACAGCCTCGCTAACAGCAGCTTCCGCCGGACGGTAAATATCATACCTGCTTTTTGGATTCACTCCTGCCACCAGCGGCGCCCACAATTCTGCATTCTCCAACTTGGTCACGTCATACACTTTTGGCCCGATCACGAAGTTATCGACTCTAGATCCGCCTTCAGGGTTCCACCACTGCGAGCTAACCCCGCCTACAACGATGTTTTCAACACCCAAGAGTTCCAGATAATTCGCCAGAGGGATCGTTAAAATGACATCCCCGCCTCCCCCAACGCCCATGATCATGGCGTTGTTAGATGTCAAGGCAATCTCTGTCAGTGATGGTTTTATTGTATCTGTCATTAGTAACATTCCTTCCTGATCTTGATACGTGGACAGCGGCCGCTCATTGCTTTTGTCAAGAGGAATAATGCCGGATGGCGTCGATGCCCGGAATTGGCGGCAAGCCGGCTTTTTCACGCACCTGATAAACCGTATCCTTTAACCCTTCCTCCAAACTGTATTTTGGCTTGAAGTCGACTTCTTTTTCCAATAGGCTGCTATCCAAGTTCCAATTGGCGTCAATGTCGCCGGGCTTTACCTCCAACTTTGTTTCTGGAAGAATGCTCATCAGGAACTCAGCCGCTTCTCGGACAGACCGGAGGTCACTGTAGGTATTGTAGACCCGGGTTGGCGTAGTCGGCGCATTGAGGGTTTGCACGATCAGGTGAGCCGCATCTTCAACGTAATACCAATCCACAACTGCATCTCCACTGGCTACTTCGCACGATTCTCCCAAGGCGGCTTTTACAATCATATCGCTGGCAAAGGTGCTGGCCCCCCGCAGCCGGCCATAGCCGTATACTAAACAAAAACGAAGACCAATACTATCCACGCCGCGATGACTATAGTAATGTTCGGCCATATATTCATTGAGTGATTTCAGCGCGCCGTACACCGTGTTTGGTTTCTGGAAAGCATCGTTTGGCACCCGAGCTTGCGCCTGGAACTTTGGCGATCCAAAAACGGCATTGGAGCTGATCCAGACCAGGCGGCGGAGGTTGAGCGAGGCCATCGCTTCCAGGGCGTTGTTGAAACCAAGCGCGTTTATTTCTATCGCTTTGGTCGGATTGTGGTGGGAGGCAGGGATTTGCCAATAGGCGAGATGCACGAGCGAATCGATATCGTGTTCGCGGATAACCCTGATAATATTGGCCAGGTCGGTTACATCCCCGGAGGTCATGGTAAGTTGGGCCAATTCTTCGGGGTCAAGAATCTTGTTCAGGGTATTATCAGCAAGCATTAAATCATAAACGACAGCTTGTTCTCCTGCGGCTAGGAGCGCCTTTACAACATAAGCGCCGATGAAACCGGCGCCTCCAATAACTAAACATTTCATCGTGGATCTCCTGTTCTGGTTCTTGATGGTAAATGGACTTGTCTTCTGATTTCAGCCCTGCTTGAAATCGCCCCGTTCCTCACCCAATCTCCGTAAATTCCAATAAAACGCCATCTGGATCATAGCCAAAGGCAATGGGGGGGCCGTCCGGTTTTTGGAAAGGAGGGTCTTCCAACATTGGCACCCCTTCCTTTTTTAGCTTGTCATACACCGCAGAAACATCCGAAACGTGGAAGGCCAGATGTCTCAACCCCAAAATTGTGCGATCTTCAGGGACCAGGCGAGAGGCATCGGTGGCGTCATATCTCAGCAGCTCGAGTTTAGCCGCAGATTTCTCACCCAAGGAGAGTAACACCAGTTCACGGTCAGAGAATTCAAGGCGGCGTGAAACCTGAAAGCCCAACACCTGGGTGTAGAAAGCTATCGATCTTTGCAGGTCGCTTACGACCAACGCCGTGTGATCAATTCTTTCAATCATAGGACTGCCCTGTTATATTTTAACATTTGGGGTGCTCTTATCATCGGTGATGATATCTAATACAACCGGTTTTCTTAATTCCAGGGCGTGGGATAAAGAGGATTCAAGTTGAGTCGGGTCCTCAACTCTCATCCCTACACAACCCAAGCCCTCGGCCACCTTCGCAAAGTCAACAGTTTGCAGATCTGAAACACTCAAACTTCCTTGATACCAGGCCTGTTCAGCCCATCTGACCCAGCCGTAGGCGGAGTTATTGAGCACAATATTGACAATCGGCAGATTGAGCTGGGCCTGAACGGTTAGCTCACTCATATCGTAGCTGAAGCCGGCGTCCCCGGCGAGCGTTATAACTCGACTCTCTGGCGCAGCCAGTTGCGCCCCGATCCCGGCGGCCACAGAAAAACCCAGCCCGGCCAATCCACGGGGGAACAGACTCCGCCGCCCCGCGCTTTGTTGAGAAAAATATAAGGCCCCCCAGCCACTCGCAAAGCCGGCGTCACATACCAGAATATCCTCAGGTTGCATAAACTGGTTAAGGGCGGCCATCACCCGATAGGGTTTGATCGGTACATCATCCGAGGCAAAGAGTTCCGCTTTTTTGGCTTCCCAAGTGGCTTTCAGCTCCGTGAGTTTTTGGATACGGTCATGATTGACCGGGATTTCTCCACCATTTTTAAGTTCTTGATAAAGAGCTTCTAACCCCAGTTTTGCGTCACCGACTAGCCCAACGTCAGTCCGGAAGATGCGTCCCACTTCACCCGGATCGACATCCAAATGAATAAATTTTTGCTCAGGTTTGGGCACTGTCCACAAGAATGAGGAACTTTGCGCTGACTTGCTACCTGCTGCAAACACCAGGTCGGCTTCTCTGAGGGTCGCCTCGGCGCAGGGGGCATTGGCAAAGACTCCGACCACGTCCAAATTGAGCTCATGACCGGACGGCAGTATGCCTTTGCCGGTAATTGTGTGCACCACCGGCATCGACAAGAATTCGGCAATTTTACGGACTTGCTCTAGCGCGTCTGAAATGATCGCGCCTCCTCCCACCAACATCACAGGGGATTTTGCGGATCGTAACAGCGCGGCTGCCTCGGCAATTTGAGCCAAATCAGGCCCGGTTCGGCGGATAGGAAAATGATTCAGCTCAGGATCGATGTAGCGCTCTACCTCGGCCGGACCTCCCTCCTGGCGAAAAACATCAGCCGGGATGACCAGAGCGACAGGCCCTGGCCGGCCGGTTGTCGCTTCCAGGAAGGCGGTTTTCACCAGTTCGGGCAGACTCTCTTGGGTGGGCACATAGAGAACTTTCTTACTGACAGGTTTGAGCATACTAATTTGATCAATACCTTGTGAAGCCCGACCGTACTCAATTTTGTTGACCCACCCGACCGGGTGCTCGCCCACAATGGCCAGGAACGGCGTTGATGAGTTCAAGGCCTCGCCCAGCGCACTAACGAGGTTGGTAGCGCCCGGGCCTACTGTGGCATCACAGACCCCAAGCTTGCCGGCGATGCGAGAATAGGCGCAGGCCGCGTGTCCGGCGTGGCGTTCATCCCGTACGGCAATGTGTTTGAGTTTCTGACTATGGGCGTAACTGGCATCATAAAGCGGCAGGGTTTGCCCGCCGGGGATGCCAAAGATATATTCAACGCCGTAGTCGATCAACATTTTGGCTAGGGCAAATCCGGTGTGTTTGTATTCCATTGTCAATTCCAGTCTTTTCTATAGAACTATTTTGTGGTGCCTTAATTGTGTGTTTTGGCAAGGCGTCAAAACGCCCTGCCGGGAGGCGAAACCTGTTAACAGTAGGTTACACATCTGCCGTTTCGACGCGTTCAACCCTGTCTTTTGCGGCCGTTGATTTCGAACCTTGGCCAGGCATAGGATGCTACTTTTCGGAAAGCTGGGAACAAACCGGTTAAAGATAACATTGGCGCAAACGTTTGTCAAGCCAGTCAGCCTCCTTTTGGAATTTGAGAAATCGATCACAGTGGCCTATGCTCCCCCCGGATTTAGCACCAAATAGAGCGTAAATATCCCAATCGAAACTATGGTGTAGATTGTCAGCACGTTGTTGACGTAGCGCTTTTCGCCGGTCAGATCCGGCCTGATATAGAGTGGAATGATAAAGGGCGGCGGCAGAATAAACAGGGTAAATAGGGCAATCTCAAACGGTTTCTCCAGGTGCAACAGACCCCGAATTAAAACGAGGTTGACCACTAAGGCCAGGGGGATCAGGATTGCCAGACGGACCAGGATGACCGTCGAAGCCTCCCGAATTCCGGACCGGTCAAACTAAATGCCATATCCGATGATAATCAAAATGAGCGGGATAGTCAGGTTGGCCAGATATTGGAGCGTGGTCATAAGCCCGGCTGTGATCGGGAAGTCGTAGAGAAATTGCTGGACTCCGGCTACGTTCAGAGCGATTCCCAACAGGATACCAATCACCACCGGCGATTTGAAGAAGGCCCTGACCAATTGGCCGGCGCCTTGAATGCCTTGCCGTTCCTTGAGCAACAGGGCTAAAAACACAAACCAGATAAAAATCTCGTGGCCCAAATCCATGACGGCGATGTAGCCGATGTTTTCCAGACCATATACACTCCCAAACAGGCTGATGCCCAACATGCCATACTCAAAACCGGTCATTAGAAATGGAAAATAAGGATGGGGAATATCCCGTTGTTTTTTTAGAAATTTACCCAGCCACAGCAGGCCGACGCAGACCAGAAAGGTCAAGGCAAAGATGGCTAGGTAGGCTAACTTGAGCTCGGTGTTCAGGAACGATACAAACAGGACGGCTGGCAGGGCCAGGTTAACGGTTATCTTTTTTAGATCTTCGAGGGTGGCTTCCGGGAGGAAATTGGCCTGTCGAATCCAGTATCCCAAACCAAGCAAAAGGAATACAGGTAGAATTCGACTGAGGATTTGGGCGAAGGAATCCATCGTGAGTCGTCTCCTGCAAGTACGAGTTATAACATTGACGAATTGGTGGATTGGCTCGGCTTGTGTTCAACCCAGGGCGAAGTATCCTTTGGGAAAACGTCCTCTTGTGCCCCATCTACTATGTGGCTTAGTCGGCTTTGGGCCGACCTTCACCTGTATTAGCCGGGGGTTTTAATCCCTGGCGAGGGCGGCTGGCCGTAGAAGAACGCCCCCGGAAAACCCGCTTCGACCTGCTTCTGCTTGCCGCTCCACTGCTCGATATCGAGGCGATAGGTCGCGGTCTGGCGTAATTCTTCCGGGGTGATGGCTCGATAATCCTCGCCGGGGCGCAAGTGGGGAAAATATTTATCGAGCAACATTTGCAGGGCGTGGCGCTGCTCTGCTTCATCGGTCAACACGGTGGCGGTCCCAAAAACGGTCACGCCGGCATACTCCACGCTGAAATCGAGGGCAACGTCGGCCGGCAGCAGCCGCCCCATCTCGCTGATGCTGAAACAGACCCGTCCATTAGCTTCGATATTGGCCGGCGTCCGGCCCACCCGAGCGGTGTGCAGATAAATCGCATTGGCCGCTTCGTCGTACACAAAAAGATTGCTGTTGATGAATGGTTGCCCCTTGTGGCTGGTGGCCAGCACCCCGTAAGGGGCCCGGTGTAGAAACGCCTTAATCCACGCCTCGTCGGACACGGCTCGGTCCTGTCGCCGGACCTGAGTGTAAGATAGGGCGGTGTGATCTTTGGTCATAACACTCCTCGAAAATAGCCGATAGGCCGGGGGGCAGCCCAGCAGAGCTGGATTCTTCGCGAGGGGGTGTCCCCCCTTCTACCCCCTATTGTCATCTATCGGTGGTGAGCCGTCGTCTTCATGACGACTCCTCTGAATGACGCTGAATTTGGCAGATCGGCTAATAGTAACGCCAAACGCGCTTAAACACAAGAGCCAGTCAACTCCTTCCAGCCAGGATTTGACAGCTTATTTGATCTATGATACTATTTAAGGTACGCTTTGGGAGCGCTCCCAAAGTAGTTGTTCAGCCAATGGAGAAAAGCTTATGCGTTATGGATATTTTGACGACGTTAACCGGGAGTACGTCATCACCCAACCCGATACTCCGCTGCCCTGGATCAATTATCTGGGCTGCGAGGATTTTTTTGGCTTGATATCCAATACGGCGGGAGGCTACTCCTTCTATCAGGATGCTCGCCTGCGCCGGCTGACCCGCTACCGTTACAATAACGTCCCCCTGGACTCAGGGGGACGTTATCTTTATCTACGGGATGACGACTCAGG
>Ga0209536_100008021_pt1 | contig 15922 bp, 15 predicted proteins | sample DeeMarSeWOR28_12_FD_187461 | JGI IMG/M metagenome (GOLD analysis project Ga0209536, IMG submission 187461) | Marine sediment microbial communities from White Oak River estuary, North Carolina - WOR-2-8_12 (SPAdes) (version 2) | ecosystem: Environmental > Aquatic > Marine > Intertidal zone >...
CTTTATTTTTATTTCGGGGAAAACCTGGAATGATTTAACAAATGAGATTGAGTAGTTTTAAATATTATTCGGAAATAATTTATTTGGAGATTCACAATGAAGTTTTTTATTGATACTGCAAACATCAAAGAAATAAAGGAAGCCGCAGCGCTTGGTATTCTTGATGGAGTAACCACAAATCCTTCACTTGTTGCAAAAGAGGGGAAAGACTTTCGAACCTTATTGGATGAAATTATTAAAATAGTAGATGGCCCTATCAGTGCCGAGGTTATTTCAACTGATTATGATGGAATTTTAAAAGAAGCAAGGGACTTGTCGTCGATACATAGAAATATTGTTGTTAAAATTCCTTTAATTAAAGAAGGATTAAAAGCGGTAAAAACTTTAAGTGAAGAAGACATAAAGGTGAATGTAACTTTATGCTTTTCTCCGACTCAGGCACTGCTCGCTGCAAAAGCCGGTGCAACTTATATAAGTCCTTTTATAGGCAGGCTCGATGATATCAGCACAAACGGTATGGATTTAATTTCACAGGTTGTTCAGATTTACAGCAATTACAATTTTGAAACGCAGGTACTCGTTGCTAGTGTAAGACATCCAATGCATGTCGCCGAAGCAGCATTAATTGGTGCTGATGTCTGCACAATCCCTTTTGGAGTGATTAATAAATTATTCAATCATCCACTTACAGATATTGGATTGGAAAAATTCTTAAGCGATTGGAAAGGATTGAAAACTTAAACCGAACATTTTTAATTAAACTTTAATTTAGATAAATGAAAAAAACTGCTTTTAATAATATTCATAAAAATTTGGGTGCAAAGCTGGTTGAGTTTGCTGGATTTGAAATGCCCCTTCAGTATTCCTCGATTATTGCGGAGCATAAAGCTGTGCGTACATCTGTTGGATTGTTCGATGTTTCTCATATGGGCGAAATATTAATTTCCGGCAGTAATGCTTTGGAATTCGTTCAGCTCCTAACTGTTAACGATGCTTCAAAATTATTTCCCGGAAGAGTACAGTATTCTGCTATGTGCTATCCCGATGGCGGCATAGTTGATGATCTGCTGGTCTACAGGTTGGGTGATGATGAATTTATGCTTGTAGTTAATGCTTCCAATATTGAAAAGGATTGGAATTGGATGGTTGATAATAATAAATATGATGTTAATATTGATAACCAAAGTGATCATTACTCTCTGCTCGCAGTTCAGGGTCCCTATTCTGATAGAGTAGTACAGAAAATTGTTAGTCATAATATTGATCTGGAATATTATCACTTTAAGAAAGAAAAAATTGCTGGCACAGAAGTAATTCTTTCAAGAACCGGTTACACGGGTGAAATTGGTTATGAAATATATTTTAGGGGAAGCGAATCGGAGGCTGAAAATATATGGGATGAAATTTTTAATGCAGGAAAAGAATTTAACATTCAACCTGCAGGGATTGCTGCAAGAGACTCATTGCGATTAGAAATGGGATTTTGTTTATACGGAAACGATATTGATAAAACAACAAATACTATTGAAGCCGGACTTGGCTGGATAACAAAACTTGATAAAGGTGAGTTTATTGGCGGCGACTCACTGAAAAAAATTAAGGCAGACGGGGTAAAAAGAAAATTAGTTGGAATGATTTCCAATGAAAAGACTTTTCCCAGGAAAAATTATCCGATTTATGTAAATGGGAAAAATATTGGCTCGGTTACCAGCGGAACTGTAAGTCCTATTCTTGAAAAACCAATTGCGCTGGGATATGTGGAAAAAGAGTTTAGCAGACCGGAGACAGAAATTATTTTTTTGATAAGAGAAAAAGAAATTCTGGCTAAGGTTGTTAAACTTCCGTTTATTAAAAATTAAAACACTAACTGCCGTATGAAATTAAATGTTCTTTTTTCCCCTGCTAATATAGATGAATTGTATTTTACCGGTAAAACCACAGTTGTAATTGATGTGTTAAGAGCATCTACAACTATTGTAGAGGCATTAAAAAATGGAGCTAAGGATGTCGTTCCCGTCACTCAAGTTGAATTTGCGGTAAAAATCTCTGGCGGAATGTTTGGCGGGCAGACACTTTTATGCGGCGAAAGAAATACAAAAAAAATCGAGGGTTTTTCATTAGGAAATTCTCCACTTGAATACAAAAAAGAAATCGTTAAGAACAAATCAATTGTGTTTTATTCTACCAATGGAACCAAGGCTATTGTTAAAGCAAAATTTTCAGAAAATTTATTTGTCTGTGCCCTTTCAAATATGAGTGCAGTTGCTAAATATTTGGTTAAACTCGGTAACGACTGTGTCGTATTGTGCGCGGGTAATAATAACTTATTTAGTATTGAGGATTCTGTTTGTGCCGGCGCCTTTATTCAGGAAATAGTTAAATTGCAAAAAGAAGTTAATTTGTCAGATTCGGCTAGGGGGGCATTAGCACTTAATAGTACTTTTGGAAAAAATAAATTAGATCTTTTTACAGAATCAGAACATGGAAAAATATTAGCTAAAAATGGTTTTCTTAAAGATTTAGAATTTTGCAGTGCGGAGAACACCACTAATATTGTAGCATATTATAACAACAGCGCATTGAAGGCTTTGGGTTAATTAATTAAATGGCAGCAAGACGAAGAAAAAATACTCTCAAAAAGAACAACGCTGAAGGCAGGTACTTCAGTATATCCGCAGATAAAAAGAGAAAGATCATTGGCATTTTTTTAATACTGTTTTCAGTTTTTCTTTTTCTTTGTATCATTTCTTATGATAGAAGAGACGAAGTTTACATTGCCTATTCTATTTTTCACGGTGGTATTGATACATATAATTGGCTGGGTATAGTAGGTGCAAAATTCTCCCACTTTTTTATTAAGCATACCATTGGATATTTCTCAGTTGTTTTTCCTCTGATTCTTTTATTCTGGGGAATTTCCTTTTTTAAAAAAATATCATTCAAGGTTTTAATACATTCTACAAATCTTTTGATCCTTTTCGGATTAATTCTCGCAACATTTTTTACTGTGGTTAAATCCAGCTTTAATTTTTTTATTGGCACGTATGAATTGAGAGGAAATCTGGGAGAATATATCGGCAACTGGTTAATTGGATTGGTTGGTGGAATAGGGAGTATTCTTTTACTCAGCTTTATTTCTGTTTCTATTTTGATTTTTGCATTTGATATAAAAATTGAGAAAGTATTTCATTTCATTAAAAGCATATTTGAAAAGCAACCGGAAAGCGATGTTAAAATAATTAGAAAAGCCGGTGAATCATCTAATCTGGAAAAAATTAAAAAATTAAGATCAAATAAAAAGAAGAACGTTGATGGAGAAGATACATCCTTACCAACCGCTGAAGATTTAATGCAGGAAGAGGCTGAATCGCAGACAAGCATTAGAATTATTAGAAAAGATGAACCCGATGCTCCTGAAGATGATGAGATAATAGTTGAAGAAAGGAAAAAAGTTGATCTGAAAAAAACCGGCGAAGCACCTCAGAAGGATCCCACCGAAAATAAAGAAGATAAGCTGCCGGAACCGTGGGAGGAAGAAATTGAATACAAATTGCCTGATCTTGATCTCCTGCAGCCTTCAGCAACGGAAAATATCACAGTTGAAGAAGAAGAGCTGACAAAAAATGCTAATCTACTGCGGGAAAAGTTAAAACTTTTTGATATCGATATTCAGGATATTTCAGTAACACCGGGTCCAGTTGTTACACTTTATGAAATAGTACCTGCTCCCGGAGTTAAAATTAGTAAGATAGTCGGATTGGAAAATGATATTGCTCTCGCCCTTGCAGCTAAAGGAATCAGAATTATTGCACCCATCCCGGGTAAAGGGGCGATAGGTGTTGAAATTCCTAATGCCGAACCTGCGATCGTAAAAGCAAAATCGGTGTTAAATAAAGTTATTGATTCTAAAATGGAATTACCACTTGCACTTGGTAAAACTATCAGCGGTGAAGTCTACCTTGCAGATCTGTCTTTAATGCCTCATCTGCTAATTGCAGGTTCAACCGGCTCGGGTAAAAGTGTTGGGATAAATATGATTATAAGCAGCTTGCTTTATTCAAAAATTCCCGCAGATGTAAAATTTATTCTGATAGATCCTAAAAAAATTGAACTTTCATTTTACAATAAACTCAGAAGACATTATTTAGCCGTATCGCCGGATCTGGATGAAGATATAATTACTGTTCCGCAGAATGCCGTGCTTGCTTTAAAATCTGTTGAAATTGAAATGGAAAAAAGATATGATAGATTGGCAAAAGCAGGTGTTCGTAACATAGTTGATTACAACAAAAAGATACACAACCCTAAAACCAAACCGCACGATTCAGAAACAATCAAGCATCATCATCTACCTTACTTAATTGTTATTATTGATGAGCTTGCAGATTTGATGATTACTGCCGGTAAAGATGTTGAGGGACCGATAACAAGATTGGCACAGCTTGCACGTGCAGTTGGAATTCATCTGGTACTTGCAACGCAGAGACCCTCGGTCAATGTTATTACGGGTGTAATTAAAGCAAACTTTAGCTCAAGGGTCGCATACCAGGTAGCAACAAAAATTGATTCGCGAACAATTTTAGATTCAAACGGGGCAGAACAACTGCTCGGAAGGGGTGATATGCTCTTTCTTCCAACCGGCTCGCCCAAACCTATCAGAATACAAAATGCATTTATTACTACTGATGAGGTTGAAATTTTAGCAAACCATGTCTATTCGCAGCCATCTTATTCGAGGCCGTACTATCTTCCTTCTATTTATGAAAAGAAAAAAGATTCATCTACTGGTTTTTATGCTGATTTAGATCCCATTTTTGAAGAAGCGGCTCGTGTAATTGTGCGACATCAGCAGGGATCTGTTTCCTTGCTGCAAAGAAAATTGAAACTTGGATATTCCAGAGCCGCAAGAATTGTAGATCAGCTTGAAGATGCGGGAATTGTTGGCCCAAATGACGGAAGCAAGGCTCGTCAGGTTTTAATTGAAAATGAAGAACAACTTGAATCGGTTCTGAGAACATTATAAAGGCTAGAATTATGAAAAGTATAATTTTGTTTACATTTTTTTTGTTTATTATGTGCGGCATTATTATTGCGCAGCCCGATGCACAGGAAAAATTAGCAGAACTTCAATCCAAATTTGATTCCATTGATGATCTTTCCGCAAACATTACACAATCAATCAGTGGAAAAACAAATCTTACCGGAAAAATATTCTATAAAAAAGAAAACAAGCTAAGATTTGAATTCAATAATATTTTAGTTGTATCGGATGGCGAAACATCGTGGAACTATAATATGCGCGATAATAAAGTTATAATTACAAATTACGAGACTGAGGGAACAAATATTCTTTCAATAAACCAATTAATTTATGAATATCCAGAAGAATGTGATATAAGTGCCTACGAATTTGAAGGACAAACAGTCCTGGAGTTTATCCCAAACACATCAACTTTAAATTTTAGTTCTGTTAAACTTTGGGTGGATGATGATAATCTAGTAACACGCGCACTGTTCGAAGATCCGGCAACCGGTTTAGTTCAAGTTGATCTTTCAAATTATCTGCTAAACTCAAATTTACCGGACAGCTACTTTTCATTCACACCACCTGCAGGAAGCGAAATTATTGACCTCAGATAACACAAAAAAAATTCCGGCACTCAGAGGCATTTTTAATTTTTTAGTTTCTATTGGATTAGCTGCTCTCTTCCTTTATTTAGCCTTTTATGATGTAAATTTTAGCGAAGTTTTGCAATTGGTTTCTCACGCTTCCGTTTTTTGGACGGTAATTTTTATTCTCTCATCTATGCTGGGTCATTACGTTAGAACCGTTCGCTGGAAAGTCATTCTGCATACAGTTAAACCTGATGCAAAAGTCAAACACCTGTTCGGTGCCCTGATGGTAGGTTACGGAGTAAATTGTGTTACCCCCAAGCTTGGTGAAGTAACCCGTGCAATATTAATTGGTAAGTGGGAAAATTTATCCCGCTCTTCAATGTTTGGAACAGTAATCGTTGAAAGAGTAATAGATATTTTAGCATTGGGTTTGGCGGTTTTAGTGTCTGCATTTGTCTGGAGTTCAAGTTTATACGAAAGTTTTCCATGGTTAAAATCCACACTTTACATTTCAGCGATTTTGATGTTAGTTGTGGTGACTTTAATATATCTTTCCGTAAAATTTAAAGAGCGTTTTTACGGTGCCATTCTAAAGACTATTGGTAGGCTGTCTGTTAAATTATCCGAGCGGATTGGTTACATTTTTGAAATGCTTATTCAAGGTTTTACAAGTTTAAAGGGGACTAAAAACTATTTCTTTACAGCGTGCCTTACAATTCTTCTGTTGCTGGTTTACGCCTTAAGTGCCTTTGTTGGATTTTATATCCTCGATATGCAGGGAACAATGAATGTAACTTATACAATGGGCTGGGTGCTAATGAGCATAAGCGCCATTGGGGTAGTTATACCAACACCCGGAGCTACGGGTTCATACCATGCACTTGCCAAAAGCACTCTTGTTTTGTTATTTGGTTTCGGAGAAACAATTAGTGCGGCTTATGCCTTTTTAACACATATCATCTCTTATTTTTTATTTATTTTCACTGCTTTAATAATGTTTTTAATCTTAAATAAACAACATATTAATTTCTTAAATCTAATTAGAACAAACTCGGAAAAAGAATGAAAAAAATAGTCTTACTACTTTTATTAGTTCTATTTGATGTGAATATTTTTGCTCAGGTTGAGATTAAGGGATCAATGGGAATTAACTTTTTAAGTATTCCATCTTTAACTGATTATATTAATCAGGGTGATTTAACTCCTCCGAATAGGGAGCTTGGAACATTCAATTCAGCAGTTATTTTTTCAGGAGAGATTGGAACATTTATAAATAAAGATATTGAAGTATCGCTTGAAGTTCCCTACCAAATATATTCATATACGGAAAATATTGGGTTGGGGCAATATGAATTAGCATATAATCTAGTTTCACCTTCTCTGTTAGCCTATTATGTGATTTCCGGAAACGGATACAACTTTAAATTTGGCGGTGGTGCTGGACCGCGATTTGTTAGCCTGACAGAAAAAAAGAAATGGCAGGGTACTGAAGTTTCTTTCAGTTCGATAGGTTTTGGTGGTCTCTTGCGCATTGAAGGAAACACGGTGCTAAGCGATAACGTTTATGCAAACATTGGGCTCGATTTAAGATATGATTTAAATGGTGAACCTGAAAATGGCAGTGGAACTAAACTCACCAATGTTGTTCAGAATGAAGTGGTAAACATGAATACTTTCTCTATGGGACTGAGATTGGGTATTTCTTATTTAATCGGTTATAATAATTGAACATTTTTGAATCAATTCTCTTGGGAATAATTCAGGGATTATCTGAATTCCTTCCGATCAGCAGCACCGGGCATGTCACTCTTGCGGGGAAATTGCTAAACCTTGTTCCGCAGGATCATCCTGAAAGTTGGACTGCTTTTATTGCAGTTATACAGCTTGGCACCATGGCAGCTGTGCTTGTTTACTTTGCAAAGGATATAATTAATATTGTTAAAGAATTTGTTAAAGAAAATCTTTTTGAAAGAAAAAAATTTTCAGCCCAGAATATTCATGCACGGCTTGGCTGGCTTGTAATTATTGGAACAATTCCGGTCGTATTTATTGGATTGTTATTTGAAGATATAATCGAAGGTTCGCTCACAAAGAATCTTTATGTAATTTCTTGTAGTCTTATTGGATTGGCTCTGGTATTAGCATTAGCAGAGAAAATATCAAAATTGAAAAAAGACATGGACAACATTACCGTAAAAGATTCAATAATAATTGGGATTGCACAAGCCTTTGCACTTATTCCGGGTTCTTCGCGTTCAGGAACAACAATTACTGGCGGTTTATTTTTGGGATTGAAAAGGGATGTCGCAGCAAAGTTTTCTTTTTTGCTAAGCATACCCGCAGTACTTGCAAGTGGATTGTTTGAGCTTATTGATTCTTTAGATTATTTAAGTGAATCTATGGTGACCAATCTTGCCGTTGCAACAATTGTATCCGGAATAAGCGGTTATCTTGCAATTGATTTCTTGCTTAAATTTTTGAAAAAGCATACAACCTTTCTATTTGTTTACTATCGAATCGCAATTGGAGTTTTTATTTTAATTTTATTATTCACACATACAGTCAAACCATAAAGGAGCAATTATGATTAAAATTTCCTTAGTGATGTTAATGTTAATTGGAGTTTTGGGTTGTCAAGGTTCCGAAACAGTTAAAGATGAATCAAATCAAACTGAAAAAAAAGAAGAGGAGATAAAAATGAGCAAAGAAATGACAGTAGCGGTAATAAATACAAACATGGGAACAATTGAGATTGAACTTTTCGCGGGTCAAACGCCCAAGACAGTTGAAAACTTTGTTGGTCTTGCTGAAAAAGGCTATTACAACGGAATAATTTTTCACAGGGTTATTGCAGATTTTATGATTCAGGGCGGAGATCCTACAGGTACCGGAAGAGGCGGAAACAGCCTTTGGGGCGCACCGTTTGCCGATGAAATTGTGCCATCACTAAAACATGAAGAGCCAGGTATTCTTTCAATGGCAAATGCCGGACCGAACACAAACGGAAGTCAGTTTTTTATAACTGTTGTTCCTACTCCCTGGCTGGATGGAAAGCATACAGTATTTGGAAAAGTTATAAACGGAATGAACGTTGTTTATGATATCTCCAAAGTAAAAACTGCATCGGGAGATAAACCGGTAAATGATGTGGTTATGGAATCTGTAAAAATAGAAAAAAGAACAGTTCAATAATAAAATCTAATTCTTAGAAAAGTGAAACAGCAGGAATTTTTCTCCTCCCGCTGGGCATTAATTATTGCATCAATCGGAATTGCCGTTGGTACGGGTAACATTTGGCGGTTCTCACGAATAGTTGCGCAAAACGGGGGAGGATCATTTCTTATTCCATGGGTAATTTTTCTGCTGATCTGGTCCGTCCCATTAATAATTGCTGAATTTGCAATTGGCAAAACCGCAAGAATGGGACCCGTTGGTGCAATTACAAAAACTGCGGGTAAAAAATTTGGCTGGATGGGTGCATGGATTGTTTTTGTTTCCACAGCAATTATGTTTTACTATGCTGTGGTTACAGGTTGGTGTTTGAAATATTTTCTTACTTCTGTTTCGGGTAACCTTTTAAGTACATCGGAACATTTGAATTACTGGAATCAGTTCTCATCAGGCTATCAGCCGCTCTTATATCACTTTATTGCAATACTGCTAGTAGCACTAGTTGTGAAAAGGGGAATAGCAAGAGGTGTAGAAAAAGTTACTAAACTTTTAGTACCTGCATTACTAATAATACTTTTAATTCTTTTTATTCGTGCCGTAACACTTCCTGGGGCAATCGAAGGGATCAAATATTTTTTTACTCCGGACATTAACGTAATATTAGATTACAAAGTTTGGTTGAATGCTCTTACTCAAAATGCCTGGGATACAGGTGCCGGCTGGGGCTTAATTTTAACTTATGCAATTTATATGAAACAAAAAGAGGATATTTCTTTAAATGCAGTCTTGATTGGTTTTGGAAATAACAGTATTTCTTTAATTGCAGGGATTACAATCTTCTCAACCGTATTCGCTTTATCTTCTGTTGATGCAATGCAACAGATTTCACAGTCCGGTCCGGCAAACACAGGATTAACTTTTATATATCTGCCACTTCTATTTTCTAAATTATCTGGCAGCCAGTTTATAAATACTTTCTTTGCTTCCATTTTCTTTCTGGGTCTATTTTTCGCAGCATTTACTTCTTTAATTTCAATGGTTGAACTTTCAACAAGAACACTAATTGACTTTGGATTTAAAAGAAACCGTGCAATTGTTATAGTTTCAGTTTTGGGATTTTTACTCGGACTGCCCTCTGCTCTTAGCCTTAATTTCCTTGTTAATCAGGATTGGGTTTGGGGAGTCGGTTTGATTCTTAGTGGTGCTTTCATATCTTTTTCAATAATAAAATATGGAATAGATAAGTTTAGAACTGAAATTATAAATGGGTTTGGCAGCGATGTCAGAATCAGTAAGTGGTACAATTATGTGATTGGATTACTGATTCCAATTCAGGTTGTTGTGTTAATCGGTTGGTGGTTGGTTTCATCAATTGGATGGGACCCGCAATGGTGGAATCCTTTCCGTGCGGAAAATTTTGGGACGGTAATTTTTCAGTGGTTTATTGTTTTAACATTACTAGTACTGGTAAATAAATTTCTTGTTAAAAAAGTATTAAAAGTAAATTCCGATAAACAAATTACAAGTCCCAAATAATATTCAAATTCAATATTCTAAAAACCGTTTGAACATTTGGGATTGATAATTGGAAATTAAAGTTACACTGGATTTCATTCTGGCGATTCCGCCTTTAGCGGAAGAGTCCACTTCGGTTACTATGTGTTAGATTCTGGACAAGCCGGAATGACTATTATTTGAGTAGTTGCTTAGTTTTGATAATATAACAATTTTTAATTGAAATAACGTTATTGAAATGAACACGTTTACAATCATAACAGCCGTATTAGTTTTAGGAATAGTATGGGGAGGATTAGCAGTATTTCTTTTGAAAGCCTACAGATCTGAAATCAGAAAGATTAAAGATGGCAACTGCTAAAGCACCATCAATATTAGAAGCATTAAAAGAAATCAAAAGTGGAAAACTGCTTCCGCTTTATTATCTTTTTGGGGAAGATGCTTACAACCTTACTTTTACCTTAAAATCCATCCAGGAAAAGGTTGAACCTTATTTGTCTTCGGAATTTGACAAGGAAACATTTTACGGTGATAGCGCAACAATAAATCAGGTCCTGGATCTTGCTTCTACTTTTCCGTTTGGATCAGAGAAAAAATTGATTGTTGTCAAAGAAGCTGATAAGATTAAAGATAAAAAACAGATAAAAGAGTATGCAATCTCGCCGACAGATTTTACAATCCTTGTTTTCATTCACAATGGTTTAATTACAAATTTAAATCCGGAGCCGTTTAAAACTCTGCTTGAAGAAAACTTATTATTTGAGGCTAAAGAATTAAAAGGCAGGTATCTTATCAATTGGCTGTTAAACTATTGTGATGCCCGGGGGAGAAATATATCAGAAGAAAATGCACAGGTTATGGTAGATATGGTTGGGGAAAATAGAAGTCTCCTGGAAATGCAGATTGAAAAACTTATAACATATGAAAAAAGCAAGAAGGAAATTACAATTGAAGCAATTCAGCAAGTTTCATCATTTATAAAACAAAATACTATTTTTGATTTACAGAATGCTATAGGAATAAAGGATAAATCAAAAGCACTTCCAATTGCATATAATCTTTTAGACAATGGTGCTGAGCCTGTTTCCATTGTTTCCATGCTTACACGTTACTTTACTGCCATCTCAAAAATTAATGAACTTAAAGCGAAAAAAATACCCGATAATACCGTGGCTCGGACAATCAAAGTCCATCCTTTCTATTATCCCGGATATGTTAAAGCTCGTAACCTTTATTCTGATAAAAAGTTGATCGATGTCTTCAGGGCTTTGCTTAAGGCTGATGTTTCTATAAAAACAACCTCAATTCGAAGCAAAGAAATAATTACTGTTCTTATAGCAGAAATTCTGCAATAATCGAACCTTTTCGTTAAAATTTTATTTGTTTTTTGGTTAATTTGCTGTTGTCTAATGGAAACAAATTTCAATTTATTCAGGTATAAAAGCAGCTAATGGCCAAGGACCTCAGGGAGCTATCGGATGAGGAGTTGATTATAGAATTTCAGCAGAATGGAACCGAAGAAGCTTTCGAGATTATTGTTCAGCGCTATAAAAATCCTTTAACCAATTATGTGTTTAGATTTTTAGGCGATTTTGAAGTTTGCAGCGATGTTGTGCAGGAAACAATGATAAAAGTTTACAGGTATAAGGATACTTACAGCTCGGTTGCAAAATTTTCAACCTGGATTTACACGATTGCAGGAAATCTTGCAAGAACTGAATACAGAAGGCAGCGCCGAAGAAAATTTTTTTCAATTAGTGATTATGGAGAAGAACATGGACAATTCGAACTGCCGGATGAGGTTTACAGACCGGATGTGATGACGGACAGCGGAATTAAAGATGAAATAATTCAGAATGCATTATTAAATGTGAAAGATGTTTACAGAGAGGCGGTAATTCTTAGAGACATTGAAGGAATGTCATATGAAGAAATTGCGGAGGTTTTAGGAGTAAATGAAGGCACAGTCAAATCAAGGATAAACAGAGGAAGAGCACAATTACAGGAACTATTGAAGGATATCTATAAAGATTAGGTGAAAAATGAAAACGAATGAAAAGAAATATGAAAAATTAGTCGGAGATCTTAAAAATCTTCAGCAGGTTAAGGCATCTGCTAACTTTGAAGCAGATTTAAAAAGAAGAATAAATGCGGAAAAATATAAGACCGGGGAAATCAATTTTTGGAGAAAAATATTTTCATCTTCCAGATTAATTCCGTCATTAGGATTAGCAACAGCAACCATTGTTGTATTTTTAGTCGTTAACGTTAATTCCGAAGAGATGGATAATCCATTTTTAATTGAACCAAGATTACGTGAAGATATAGTTGTGGTTAAGGATTTGGATTCTTTTGAGGATAAAGGGGAACAGTTAAAGCAAGAGCGGCCTTTGGCAAGAAGAGATAAGGTTAATGAAGAAAAATTGAAAAGTTACAATAAGTACGAAATTACAGAAAGTGAAAATCTTGCCGGAAGGGAGAAAATATCTGAAACTGATGCCCTGATTGAAGAGCCGAAAGTTGTGACTGATGAGGGCCTTGTAGAATTAGAAACCACCTTACCGGAATCTACCCTTGCTGATCTAAACGGAGAAATTGAATCTAACGAAACAACATCAGAAATGGCCACCGGACTAGCTATCACAAAAGAAGAATTGAACTTTAGACAGGTACAACTTTCGGAAAAAGAGCAGCAAAAAGTTGATGAATTAAGAGTGAAAGTGCAATCTTTGCAGAATATTAAAAAAGAAGAGAAAATAAAGGAACAGCAGCAATAATCGCCAACAAGAGCTTTGTATTTCTTCATTAAATTTCTATATTTAAAGCTTAAATTTTTACGATAATTTTAGAAAACAAAGGATTTTTAAATGAAAAAGGGCATTCATCCGGAATACAGACCAGTAGTGTTTCAGGATCCGTCTTGTGACTTTGCAATTTTAACCAGATCTACTATTAAATCTTCTGATACTATTAAATGGACAGATGGAAATACGTATCCCCTTGTTAAACTTGAGATTTCTAGTGGCTCCCATCCGTTCTTTACAGGAAAACAAAAACTGGTTGATACTGCAGGTCGCGTTGAAAAATTCCAGAGAAAATATTCTAAGAAAAAGGCAGAAAAAAAATAAGGTCAAATAAAAATTATTTATAAAAGAGCCAGTTAACTCTGGCTTTTTTACTTTTAAATCAAAAAAGAGAACTATTTTATTTAGCTTTGAGGTAAGATAAAAAACACAATTAATTATGAGTAAGAAAATAAAAAACATAGTTATCGGAATAATAATTCTTATAGTGCTGCTTGTAGTATTTATACCAAAGGTCATATCCATCGGTGAAAATAATCTGTCACCACAAAATCCCGGAATGATGAAAAGGGAAATTCCTGTAACGGCACACATCGCAGCTTTTGAAACACTTAGTAACAAAGTTTACACCACAGGCACCATACTTGCTAATGAAGAAGTGGAGTTGCGCAGTGAGACTTCGGGAAAGATCACGGATATTTTGTTTAAAGAAGGTGCATATGTACACAAAGGTGATCTTCTTATTAAAATTAATGATGCTGATCTGCAGGCTCAGCTAAGAAAAGCAGAATCGAAAGTCAGACTCGTTGAAGACAGAGAGGCAAGACAGCGACAGCTTGTTCAAAACCAGATGATAAGTCAGGAAGATTATGAAGGCACTTTGAACGACCTTCAGTCGGGCAAAGCAGAATACGACTTAATAAAAGCAGAGATTGATAAGACAGAAATCAGAGCCCCGTTCAATGGGGTCGTGGGTTTGCGTGGAGTTAGTGAAGGAAGTTTTGTAACCACTTCAAATGTGATTGCACGTCTGCAGAATCTTTCAAATCTTAAAGTAGATTTTGCAATCCCCCAGAAGTATGCAGCACTTGTGAAGATTGGTGATGAAATAGTATTTAAACTTAGCAGCAGCGATTTTGGGTACAAAGCCCGGGTTTATGCAATTGAGCCAAAAATTGATCCTTCAACACGAACACTCAAACTTCGTGCAATTTGCGAAACCGATTATAAAGGATTATTCCCGGGTGCATTTGTTAATGTTGAAGTTAAAATTAAGGAAACTGAGAATGCAATCCTTATTCCAACCATTGCAATTGTTCCGGAATTGAAAGGGCAGTCGGTCTATTTATTTAAAGCCGGGATTGTAAGTCCGCAATCGGTGGAAATAGGATTACGCGAGGAGAAAAGAGTTCAAATTGTCTCTGGTCTGGAAGAAGGAGACACAGTTATCACTTCCGGAATTCTTCAAATAAGACCCGGATCAAATGTGAATATTACAGAATTTAATTAAATGCAAATATTGTAATTATGAGTTTATCATCTGTTAGTATTAGAAGACCTGTTCTTGCGATTGTTATGTCATTAACTGTCGTCGTGTTTGGAATAATAGGTTATACATATCTTGGTGTCAGAGAATTTCCCTCGGTAGATCCTCCTATCATTACAGTAACTACAAACTATATTGGTGCAAACGCAGACGTAATTGAAAGCCAGATAACCGAACCTCTCGAAGAATCAATAAACGGTATAGCAGGAATCAGGACTTTAACTTCAGTCAGTCGTGATGGAAGAAGCACTATAACTGTAGAGTTTGATATTGATGTAGATCTTGAAGCTGCCGCAAATGATGTGAGGGATCGCGTCTCACGTGCTATTAGATTTTTACCCCCGGATATTGATGTCCCAATTGTTGCTAAAGCAGATGCTGATGCATTTCCGATCGTTTTTCTTGGAGTTCAGAGTAACACCCGGAATTTGCTCGAGCTTAGTGAAATGGCAAATAATGTTTTCAAAGAGAGATTGCAAACCATTCCCGGTGTAAGCAGTATTCAAATTTGGGGTGAGAAAAAATATTCTATGAGATTGTGGCTCGACCCTGCAAAGCTTGCAGCATTTAGTCTGACTGCTGTTGATGTCAGTAACGCCTTAAATCGGGAAAATATTGAACTCCCATCGGGCAGAATTGAAGGTGACAATACTGAACTTTCGATTAGAACTATCGGAAGACTTTCCACCGAAGCAGAGTTTAATGATCTTATAATTAAAGAAGATGAAGGTGGAATTGTAAGAATGAGAGATCTTGGTTATGCACAACTCGGTGCCGAAAATGAAAGAACAGTACTAAAATGGAATGGTATCCCAATGGTGGGAGTCGTTCTAATTGCGCAAGCCGGTGCGAACAACATTGCTATAACAGATGAATTCTATAAACGACTCGATCAGCTTAAAAGAACTCTGCCAACAGATATTAGTACTTTAATCGGTTTTGATGTCACAAAATATATTAAGGAATCTATTACCGAAGTTGAGCAGACTATAATGGTTGCATTTGGTCTTGTTATACTGATTATTTTCCTTTTTCTCAGAGACTGGCGAACAACTTTAATCCCGATAATTGCAGTTCCGATTTCCCTAATCGGCTCTTTCTTTGTCATGTATTTTGCTGATTTTACTATAAATGTTTTAACACTTCTGGGGATTGTGCTTGCTATCGGCATTGTGGTGGATGATGCCATTGTTGTGCTTGAAAATATTTATGTTAAGATTGAAAATAAGATGGAGCCAATGGAAGCAGCCAGAAAAGGTGCTGCCGAAAT
>Ga0209536_100008022_pt1 | contig 15918 bp, 14 predicted proteins | sample DeeMarSeWOR28_12_FD_187461 | JGI IMG/M metagenome (GOLD analysis project Ga0209536, IMG submission 187461) | Marine sediment microbial communities from White Oak River estuary, North Carolina - WOR-2-8_12 (SPAdes) (version 2) | ecosystem: Environmental > Aquatic > Marine > Intertidal zone >...
GGCCGGCTTGGACAGCCCCAAGATCGGGAGCCGCCAAGAAAGGGGGGTTCCGCGCTACTCGACCGACGGGCAAGTCATGGGGTTGGAGGTCGCCGCGTTGTTCGCCTCGTCACATTCGTTGTATTTCTGCCCGCCCATCCCATCGCTGTCGACGCTTGCCGAGAGGACGATTTCGCCGATGGGCGGTCCATCCGGAATCTCGAACACGGCCTCGAGCTGCTCAGACTGCCCCGGAAGCAGCCAGCTCGAGGTGGCGACCGTACCGAGGTCGAAGACCCGCTCGTCATCGCTGGTCACCAGCAGGCGGGTGAGAATGCCGGCCGGCACACTCAGTGAGCCGTCATTGCCCACCACAATCGAAAAAGTGAACTGTCTCTGATCACAATGGAGCCTGGAGATCTCACGCACAACGAAATCGGGAGCGTCGAACATCCCACCGGGTTGAACGTTCTGCCTGAAGTTGTTCAAGCGCGAGCGCATCCAGTTCGGTTCCGGGACCCGCGGAATCTGACCGTCCTCGGTGACGTTGGTGACGCTGTAGCCGTGCTGATTCCAAATGCGTCGCGTGCGAACCCAATTGTTGTGGGAGTCTTCCCAAATCTCGATACCGCCAAGCGCTGGATCGGTATTGGGCTCGGGGATCACGACCTCGGACTTCCCGTCGTTGTCGACGTCGACCACGATGGGCATCTCCAAGCGCGTGTTGCTGCTGTGGGTTCGGTCCTCGTAAAGAATGGCGCCGTCCGATCCCCTGAAGATCCGGAAAGTCGTCTCGTCCGCGTAGACCACCTCGGCCGAGCCATCGCCTTCGAAGTCGAAAACACTGGACCCGGTCGCGCGGCTGGAGCAGTCGTCGTTCTCAACCATCCACCGGACCCATTCTCGCTCACACTCGGGTGGTAGAGGATCCCCAGTGCACTGGAAGTCGAAAACCACGTAGGCGGTCGAGCTCGCGGTACCGACCTCGGCGAATCCATCGCCGTCGAAGTCCGCTATGGTCGGCGGCCCACTTTCGTTCGCGCCCGCCGTGTCGACCACGACCTGAGAACCCCCGCTCATGATTGGATTCCCTCTGGAGTCGAAAGCGGGCAGATGCAGCGGTCCGCCACAGAGAATCCGCTCCGGCGGAAGCAGGTCCCCATCCTCGTCATACAGCGGCGCCGACGGCACGTAGGCGGCAGGTGAGTAGCTGGGCTCCGACACGTCTGCGGGAGCGCCGGGAATGCGAATCGGCAGCGGAATTCCGGTAACGGGGGACCCATCGTGATCGAGAATGAAAAGCTCACCCCGGCGAATGATCACGACCTCGCCGTCGTCGTCCCCATCGAAGTTGCCGACGGCATTATAGCCGTCGCAATCGAGCGATCCCCCGCAGCTCGAGTTGACCGTCGTATACTCGTAGGTCCAGCGCTCGCTTCCATCATAGTTGTAGACCGTATTCCCTGCGATCACTTCCTGGAGTCCATCCCGGTCGAGATCCGCGATGGTCGACACTGGACCGAGGAACGCGTTGTTTCCGATTCCGAGATTGGTCCCGGGCGATGCCGATTCGAGCTCGCGCCCATCCCAGGCCAGCGCCTCGACCGGCAAGTTGGGGTCGTTCGGCCCTCTCCCCGTCAGACCGTCGAGCACCACGTTGCCGATGATGATTTCGGGCCTTCCGTCGGCATTCAAGTCGGCGATCGACGGTTGCGCACCACCCCGGGTATGCTGGTTGTTCGGGAGCTCGTCGTTTTGCCACATCACTTCCCAGGCCGAGCCGTCATCTGCGGTTCGCCGCCAGGCGATGGTTCCCCCGTTCTTGAAGGTGGCGACGATTTCCGGAACACGCTCCGCACTCATGTCGTCAGGGTGCAGGTTGCCCAATGCGATACCGGTGGAGTTTCCGATCCAATCCTCCGCACCGAGGCCTTTGAGTGTTGCGTGCGTCTTCATCGTTCCATCGCCATTGCAGGCGCCGGACACGACCCTCAGAACCCCTCGGCTGGTGCAGCAGCCGTCCGCGCTACGGTTGAAGCTCACGAATACAATATCTGGAGTGTCAAACACGTCGGTGACGCCATCTCCGTTGTCGTCGGTGAGATTCGCCACCGACGGCGTCATCACGACGTCGCCCATGCTCGCGAGCTCGATGGCTTCAGCGCTCGCGCCCGGCGGCGCCTCGGGAGGCGTCCACCTGCAAGCAATGGTCGGCGCAAAGTCTCCCACCGGAGGTCGGTACTCGCAGACGTCGACGGCATCGCGGGGAATGCAGACCCCGAGGCTCGGCTCGCAGAGCTCGTCGATCTCGCAATCCTCGCTGAACGTACAGTCGTTGAGAAGCGGAACGCAAACCTGGCCGATGCACGCTTCGCCGCTCGCACAGCAGAGCTCCTCGTCGTTTCCGCAGAGCTGCAAAGGGTCATCGCATTGCGCGACGCAGGCTCCATCAAAACACATCTCCGTGCTTCCGCAGCAGACGCCATTGCACTCGATCGCGCTCTCGCAATCCCTGACACAGCTCCCGTCCTGGCAGACCGTGCCTGCCCCGCAGCACTGCGCCGTTCCACCGAATACACAGGCGGCCTGGTTGCCACAGATCGACGTGCAGAGCCCCTCCGATGAACACTCTTGTCCAAACGGGCAGTTGCAGCCGAAGACGATGCCGCCATCGGGACTCACCATGCCCCCGCTGCCCCCCGTCCCCAGACGAGGGGAAGGGCTCGTTGCAGCGTCTCCGCAGCCGGAGACCGCCACGCAAAGCAGGGCCAGACAAATCGTCGCGCGCATGATTTGAAATATAAGTGTAATATTACACTCATGCCAACGCGGTTGTCCTGCTTGCGTTTGGCCACCTGGCCGGTAGAACGTGTTTCAGTCGTCGCCCGCGGGGCTACGAAGAAACAGGAGCAGAGCGATGGCCATCGTGGAACCACTTTCCCCCAGCGCCGAGGGGCGCCGCCGGCTCGGAATCCGGAGCCCAGCGACGCGCGAATCGGTCGGCGAGATCGTGGTCAACAGCCAAGCCGATGTGGAGGCGGCGATCGCCAAGGCACGAGACGCGCAGAAGGAATGGGCTCGGGTGCCGGTCGCAGAGCGTTCGCGCATCGTGCGAGGCGCGATCGACGTTCTCGTCGAGAAGCGCGAAGAGGTGGCGAAGACGATCATCGGCGAGACGGGCAAGACGAAGCTCGAATCACTACTCATGGAGATTGTTCCGTCCTGCGACTACATCAACTTCTGGTGTGGCCGCGCAGTGAAAGAGCTCTCCGACGAGAAGCGAAAGCTCCACGGCTACCTCCGCCCTTACAAGAAGCTCATGATGCACTATCGGCCACTCGGCGTGGTGGGCATCATCACGCCGTGGAACGGGCCCTTCTCTCTGGCGATGAATCCGGCGGTGCAGGCAGTCCTCGCAGGCAACGCGGTCATCTTGAAACCCTCGGAGGTTGCGCCCTACTCCGGTGACTGGGCAGTGGAGCTCCTGCGAGAAGCCGGCGTCCCCGAGGGTGTGGTGCAGACGCTGCACGGTGACGGAGAGACCGGCGCGGCGCTGGTGAACGGCGGCGTGCAGAAGATTTCGTTCACGGGCAGTGTTCGAACAGGTAGGAAGATCGCCGCAGCCTGCGCTGAGCAGCTCATTCCATGCACGCTCGAGCTCGGCGGCAAAGATGCCATGATTGTCTGCGAAGATGCCGATCTCGAACGCGCAGCGGGCGGCGCGGTTTTCAATTCGATGCTGAATTCAGGGCATATCTGCATGGGCGTGGAGCGAGTCTACGTCGTCGAAAGCGTGGCCGACGAGTTCGAAGAGCGTGTGAAGAACATCGTCAGCGAGCTCCGCTACGGATCGGGCGATGAAGTCGACGTCGGTTCGGTGTTCTGGGATCGCCAGCTACCAATTATCGAGCGCCACATCGAGGATGCCAAAGCCAAGGGAGCTGAAATCGTCGTCGGCGGAGAGGCCGACACCAGCCATGGCCTCTTCTACGAGCCGACCTTCGTGCGCAACGTCGATCACAGCATGGAGCTGATGCAGGAAGAAACCTTCGGGCCGATCGTCTCGGTGATGCGTGTCGCCGACGAAGACGAAGCGGTTCGCCTCGCCAACGACTCGCGGTACGGATTGAGCGGCAGCGTCTGGACGAGAGACATTGAGAAGGGCATCGAGATTGCGAAGCGCCTCGAGACCGGCTCGGTCGTGATCAACGACGCATCCATGGCATACGGAGCACCCGAGGCGCCGTTCGGCGGCATGAAAGACAGCGGCGTGGGTCAGGTCAACGGCCTCGGAGGGCTTCGGGGATATACTCACCAGCAGCCGATTTTCATCGACCGCTGGGCGGTGAAGAAGGAGCGCGTTTGGTACCCTCACACCGCGAAAACCGTGGAGGAAATCGACGGAATGATTCGCTTCATTTACGGCACCGCCCTCAAGAGGCTCGGCTTCTTTTCCTAGCACGCGCGATCCCCTATAATTGAGAAGATGGCCCGTCCCCGTGACTCGATCATGCCGTTGGTTCGCAACGGCGTGGATAAGGCTGCGAATCGCCTTTCGCAGCTGGGATACGGCGTGCTTCCCTGGGTCGTTCAGAGCTGGCGTCGCGTGAACGTCGAGCACAACGTGCCGTACCGAAATACCGGCAGGCGCTCGCATTTACTGGACATCTACCGGCGCCGCGATGCGGTCGGGCTTTTACCGAGCATCGTCTACATTCATGGCGGCGCCTTCTCGATGATGTCCAAGGACACCCACCGGATCATGGCCTACGTCCTGGCGGCGCAGGGCTATCAGGTATTCAACATCAACTACCGGCTCGGCCCGGTCCACAGGTATCCGAAGCCCCTCAAGGACGCGATCGCGGCCTTCGAGTGGGTCTTGGACAACGGGGCCAAGTACGGAGCCGATACCAAGCGTTTGGCGATCATCGGAGAGTCTGCAGGGGCAAATCTGACCGCAGCTTTGGCGTATTGCGCAACTCATCCACGGCCGGAGCCGTTCACCAGAAGCGTCTTCGAGCGCGACGCGAAGATCGCATGCGTCGCACCCTTGTACGGGCTGCTCGACGTCCATGACGTTCGGCGCTTCTGGCGCGACCCGGACAAGAGCCGGCGCATGGCGAGCTGGATCAAGGGCGAGATTCGAGGCACGGCCTACTCGTATCTGGGCCGGCGTGTGACGCGCGCGCTTCAGTTTCCACTAGCCAGCCCGTTGCGTCTTTTCGAACGGCCGGCGGTGCCAGGGAGTCGGCCCCTGCCGCCATTCTTCACCACCGTCGGAACGGCCGACCCTCTCTTGGGCGACACGATTCGCTTGAATGACGCGCTCGCAAAGCGTGATACGGAATGCGAGATGCACGTCTTCAGGGGAGAGATTCACGCGTTCAACGTCTTGCTCTGGCGAGCAGCAGCGCGCGAGCAATGGGGTGCACTCTTTGATTTTCTCGACAAGCACATGCACGGCACCTCCGAAGATGCGCCCGAACAAGCTCCGCACTACGTTTCGTTGGCTGAAACGCTTGCAGAATAGTCGCGAGTTTGGACCAGTTCCGCAAAGGGCAGCGGCTCGATCGCCCTGCCCCCCCGTCGGGCCCAGGCTCGCGTGAACACGGCGCCCATCAGAAAGATCTGCGTGGTGTAATAGATCCACAATAGCAAGACGATCAGCGAGCCAGCCGCGCCGTAGATCGATGCGGGACTCGCATAGCCGAGGTAGATGCCTATCAGGAAGGAACCGCCCAGGACGAAGAGGCAGGTCACCGCGGCGCCTGCCCAAACGTCCCGCCAGGCGATCACGGCATCGGGAAGCCAGCGGTAGACCATGGCGATCAATGGCACCAAGACCGCGAACGCACTGCCAAACTCCGCCAAAGTCAGCATGCGGCGACTATCGCCCAAGAAATGTGCCGCCGCAGCAGCAAGGGAATGCAGCAAGACCAAAGCGATGAGCGAGCTTCCGAAGACCAGCACCATTACAAAAGCGAGCAGTCTTCGCTCGACGAGATGCAAGGTCTCGGAACGAGTGGCGTGAATCAGGAGCTTTGGTCGGATCCCCCACATGTGGTTGAGCGCCCGCCGCAGCATCGAGAATAGGCGCGTCGAAATATAGAGCATGAAGAGCGCACCGATCACCGGGGCGGCAAAGCTCGTCGCCTCGTCGCTGAGCTTCACGATCGTGTCGACGAGGTAGACGGCGAGGTCGGGACCCACGAAGGCCCCGACCTGCGCTATGAGCTCATCGCGGGCAGCGGACTCCGACATGACCAGCGAGGCAATGAGCAAGGCGACCACGCCAAGCGGCGCAATCGCCAACGACGCATAAAAGGCTATTGCCCCGGAGAGCAATCGCCCATCATGCGACGTGAAATAACGCCAAGTCTCGATCAAGAGCGAGACCATCGCGGCCTAGTAGCGGTAGTAACTCGGCTTGAACGGTCCCTCGGGTGGGATCCCCAGGTATTCGGCCTGGGCTGGCGTGAGCTTGGTGAGCTTCGCGCCGAGTTGTCCGAGATGGAGCGAAGCAACTTTCTCGTCGAGCTCCTTCGACAGCACGTAGACCTTGCCATCCTCGTAGCGATCGCCCTCGGTCCAGAGCGAGAGCTGAGCGAGCACCTGGTTGCTGAACGAGTTGCTCATCACGAAGCTCGGATGGCCGGTGGCGCAACCGAGGTTCACCAGGCGGCCGCGAGCGAGCACGATGAGACGTTTGCCGTCGGGGAAGATGAAGTGGTCGACCTGCGGCTTGATCTCCTCTTCGCGGATTCCGTTGGATGAATCGGTGAGCCAGGCCATCTCGATCTCGGAGTCGAAGTGGCCGATGTTGCAGAGAATGGCTTCGTTCTTCATCTGCTTCATGTGCTCGCCGGTCACGACGTCACAGCAGCCAGTAGCCGTGACGAAGATGTCGGCGACGGGAGCCGCCTCTTCCATCGTCACTACCTGCAGGCCTTCCATGGTCGCCTGGAGCGCACAAATCGGATCGATTTCGGTGACGAGGACGCGAGCGCCGGCGCGGGCCATTGCCTGAACGCAGCCCTTGCCCACATCACCGTAGCCGGCCACGACCACCACCTTACCGGCGATCATCACGTCGGTGGCTCGCTTGATACCGTCGACCAGCGACTCGCGGCAGCCATAGAGGTTGTCGAACTTCGACTTGGTCACCGAGTCATTCACGTTGATGGCGGGACACTTGAGCGTGCCGTCCCGCTCCATTTCGTAGAGGCGATGCACGCCGGTCGTCGTCTCTTCAGACAGGCCGACGATGCGATCCGGACCTTCGAACAGGTCCGGATACTGCTGATGCACGATCGCGGTTAGGTCACCGCCGTCGTCCAGCAGGATGTTCGGCGCCTTGCCGCCATCAAAGGCACGAATCTGCTGGTGAATGCACCATTCGTACTCTGCCTCGGTCTCCCCCTTCCATGCGAAGACGGGAACGCCGGTCACCGCGATGGCAGCGGCGGCATGATCCTGGGTCGAATAGATATTGCAGCTGGTCCAGGTGACTTCCGCTCCGAGCTCGCGAAGGGTCTCGATCAGAACGGCCGTCTGAATCGTCATGTGAAGGCAGCCGGCGATGCGAGCGCCAGCGAGCGGCTTCTGAGCGCCGAACTCTCGTCGAAGCGCCATCAAGCCGGGCATCTCGTGCTCAGCGATTGTGATTTCCTTTCGTCCCCAGTCGGCCAACGAAAGGTCGGCAACTTTGTGCTTCAGATCTGGATTTGGGCTCATGATTCTCTTGTCTCCTCTTTCGATCCACGTCGTGCTGCGAGAACCTGCCACTTCAAGTGGGCATCCGGTCCAGGCCCGTAGCGCGCCGCGGGAATTTCAAATACGTCGGGATTGATTAGGCCGGCTGACTTTGCGAACTGAGAAAGCTCATCGCGCTCGAATCCAAGCCATAGATCGGCCTGGCGCTCGCGCATGAGCTCGTCATCGTGGGAGCAGTAGTCGATGATCACCACTTGGCCACCAGGGCGAACGAGCGAGCCCAGGAGCGACACCACCTGCTGCGGCTTCGGCGCATGGTGAAGCAGACGAACGGCAAACACCACGTCTGCCCCGCCCAGCTCGCGAATCCGTTCGGTAACGGCTACGTCATCGAAATCGGCCTGAATGAGCTCGACGTGATCATAACCCTGGCTCGAAAGCCTGCGTTCTGCGGCCGCAAGCTGCTTCTCCGAACGGTCGACCGCGATCACGTGATCGAACAGAGGCGCCAAGAGCTCCACCAGTGCACCGTCACCCGTGCCGAGATCGACCGCGAGCGATCGCCTCGGCAACAAGGTGCGGATCGCCGTGAGGTAGGCAGACCACTCGGACACCGACCTTGGCGAGCTCTCGTCCACCGCTTGGTCGAAGAAGGCACGCGCTTCGTCGTCGCGTGCTTTGATGACGGAGGCAACGCGCTCCAGGCTTCCATCCTCGCTGCAGAGCGCACGACCCGATCGGATCGCGTCGGCCAAGAGAGGATCCCCATTGAGATCAGGAGAGAGTCGCGCGAACGCTCGCGTTCCCTGCCGGCGGACTGCCACCAGACCCGCTTCCCGCAGCAGCTTCAGATGCTTGGATACGTTGGGCTGCGCTTCCTGGGTGAGCTCGGCCAGCTCGCCGATCGAGAGCTCGTCCTCGGAGGTGAGACCGAGCAAACGGAGCCGCCGTGGCTCTCCGAGAAGTCGGTAGAGCTCCCATCGGGGGGATTCAGCGAGGGCCAGCGGCATTGGTTAGTATGTATGCCCTCATTCGCATAGATGCAAGGAAGGGAGCTGATCATTTCACACAAATGACTGAAATTATGCGTTTTTCTCTCTTAGGGCGCGCAGGTAGTACGCTCTTGCGAACTCACCCCCTCGCTCGCAGGCCTGTTCGAGGAGGGGCACTGCGTCCGCGGGCTTCCCGAGCTCCACGAGGACAGCGCCCTCGAGCGCAGGATCGGCACGCCGCTGGCCGGACAGCGAGGTGAGCGCTTGATGGGCTTCGCCGGGCTCACCGTTGATGAGCCTTCCCCAGGCCAGGAGATGAAAGGCCTCGTCCAGCTCTTCGGTCGAATCGGCCTTCGCGACGAGCTCGGACGCGACGCGAATCAAGCCCTGGCCGTCGCCGCGCTCGAGGGCCTCGAATGCTTGCTGCACGAGGCTTCGGGGCGGCATGACCTGCTCTGCCGGCGAGCTGAGGCGCTGCCGCTCGATACGAAAGGCTTGGTAGGTGCTGAAGGCCAGCAGGAAGAGAAGAATGGTCATCGGATACTGCCTAGAGGTGACGGTCACCGTGAAGAGCAGGCCAATGACCGCGAAGGAAACGTAGCAAGCAAGCAGGCGACCGCGCGACGGAGCGACCAGCTCCATCAGCGACGCGACGATGTTCCCGCCATCGAGCGGCAAGACCGGCAGAAGATTCAACAGCCCCCAACCTAGATTGACGTAGACCAGCGAACGAAACGCGTAGCGCGCCAGCGAGGGGTCGGGAATGCGCAGAACATCCATCATGACGAGCGCAAGCGAGCCGATGAAAATGCCGACAGCAGGGCCCGCGGCGCTCACGAGCAAGCTCCGCCCCGGGCTCATCGGTTCGCGTTGCTCCCACCAAGTCAGGCCTCCGAGGGCGATGAGCTCGATTCGCGGCTGCCGCCCAAATAGGCGACCGACCATGGCGTGGCCAAGCTCGTGCATCAGGATTCCCTGGAACACCACGAGCACCCAGATCAAGAGGCCGGCCCAACCCTGGTCGCTGTGGAGTGTCCAGAGCCAAAGCGCCATCATCCAGAACCACAAATGAATGCGGACGGGGATTCGGAAGAGGCTGAATTCGATGCTCATCGCTGCAAATATGGGTCGCCGCTGGGGCTACGACCAGTGCTTGGCATCAGCCGTGCCGTGATTCTTCCACAATTCGCTTCTTCGTTGCGGCCCAGCTGCAGATAGGGCACCGGCGGAGGTCGTGCCCGCGGGCCGGACAGTATTCGCGGCCGAAGTAGATGATCTGCAAGTGACGGCGGATCCAGGTGTCGACTGGAAACAGCTTCTTGAGATCCGCCTCGGTCTTTGCAACGTTCTTTCCATCGGAGAGACCCCAGCGCGCGGCGAGTCGGTGAATGTGCGTGTCCACCGGAAACGCGGGCCGGCCAAAAGCCTGGCACAGTACGACCGAGGCAGTCTTGTGTCCGACACCGGGGAGTGCCTCGAGCGCGTCCATGTCTTTAGGCACCTCGCCGCCATGTCGTTCGAGCAACAAGCGGGCCATCGCTTTGAGGTTCTTGGCCTTCGTCGGCGCCAAGCCAACCGTTCGAATACAAGCAAGAATGCGATCCACAGGCATGGCGGCCATCGACTTGGCGTCTGGGGCCTCTGCAAACAAAGCCGGCGTGACCTCGTTGACCTTCTTGTCGGTAGTCTGTGCGCTGAGCAAGACCGACACCAGGAGCGTGAACGGATCGTGGTGATCGAGAGGGATACGAGGCGCGGGATAGAGCTCGTCGAGGATCTCTCCGATACGGTCGGCTTTTTCCCGACGTGTCATCGGACCGGGCTACAGCTCTTTGGCGTCCGCATTGATCGTGTACTTCGCCATCAAGCTGGCTTCTCCGAGCACGTGGCCCTTCATGGCGGCCAGCACGTCTCCCGCCGTGAACTTTCCGTCTACGTCCAGACGATCGACGTCGAGCGCATACACGCTGAACCGGTAGTGGTGCACGATGCTGTCGTTGAAGGGCGGACAGGGTCCGTCGTAGCCGTAGTAGTCGCCAGCCATATCAGGATCCCCCGCGAACCAGCTGGTATAGTCGTTGATGCCCTGGCGGCTGCCTTGAGGACCTTCGGGCCCGTCTTTGCCCCTTGCGGTGATGCCATCGCAGAAGGCTCCTTCGGCAACCGTGGCGTCGGGCGACAAATCGACGAGCACCCAATGGCTGAAGTCAGCACGGGGCAGATCGGCCGGCACGACACGGCCAACCTGATTCACATCATCGGGCCTCGTCGGCACATCGCTGTCGATGCAGAGGATCGCGATGGATTTCGTGCCTTGAGGCAAGTCCGACCAGGCCAGGTGTGGGTTCCGATTTTCGGAGAGATCGATCTGCCCTGCAGGGCTTCTCCGGCCGAATGCGTACTGAGTAGGGAGGTAGTCGCCGTCGTTGAAACTATCACTGCGGAGCTGCATGGGCCGAAGATCAGCACCGAGGTCCTGCGTTGTCAATCGGTTGCGGCCAGCGCCAGCGTCAAAGACTGCGCAATACGTCCAAGTAGCGTTTCGATGTCTTGTTCCAGGGGAAGGTCGAGATGACGTACTCGGCCGTTCGCTTGCTAGCGTCGCGTAGCTCGTCGGGGTCTCGTAGCAGAGACTCGATCCGTGACGCGAATGCCGCGGCGTCTTCCGTAGGCGCGAGCCAACCGTTGACACCCTCATCGATCACATCTCGAATCCCTTCGAGGTCCGCTGCGAGCGTGGGCAGCCCGCAGGCGCCCGCTTCGAGCATCACGATGCCGAAGCCCTCCATGTCGCCGGGGACGACGATGTTCGGCATGACGAACAGCTGACCTCGCCGGTAGAGCTCGACGAGATCCGCTTCGGAAATTTTGCCCAAACGGCGGACACGTTGCCGAAGGCCCGCTCGCTCAATCGCCGCTTCGATGTTCTCGCACTCCGGGCCATCGCCAGCCAACCAGAAATGCACCCGCGCCGGGAGCTTCGGCATCACTTTCTCGATGAACCATGCGAACCCTTTGCGACGGACCTGGCGTCCCACCGTCACCAAGAGGAACGCGTCGTCGGGGAGCGGGGGCGCTCCAGCGATGCTCAGCCCGGCAGGGGCCGCGCGCGAAGTTGCAACAGCTTCGAAACGGTCGAGGTCGACCGCATTCGGAACGACGTGGACGCGCTGGCGAGGCAGACCACGCGCGATTAGCTCTTCGCCAGTTGCGCGGCTGACCGGCATGACGGCGTCGAGCATTCCGCACAGATGACGCACTGCCTTCTGATAGACAGGGTTGGGATCGGTGACGTCGAGCCCATGGACGATCGCCGCAAGCCGAATGCCCTTCTTCTTCAACGAAGGCCCCGCGACCAGAAGCGGAAGTGCCGTCGTCATACTGGTGAACAAAATCACATCGGCCCGATGCGCCGAAGCCTCGCGCCCCAAGCGAACCGCGAGCGAAGCCAAAAACGGCACAGCCTTGACGTGGACCCACTTCCAGCTCGAGCGGAGCGCGAGTGTCCGCATGGCCAGATCGTCTCGCCCCTCGAGCGCACTGTGGAGCTCGGTCGCCACCCGCTGCATCCCGCCCATGTTGCTCAAGGGCGCGTCGGGCGGAGGAAATGAATGGGAAACGAAGAGGAGACGCATCATGAGAACGTGACACCAGCCTACGGGGGGCAATAGGCGCTCGGCGCGCCGTAGCCGAAGGCGATGACGTGGATCGGATGGCCGCCCGTGTAGGCGTTGCTCGGAAGCTGGTCCCAATGGACCCCGTCTTCACTTCGGTAAAACCGCTGCGCGTCGTAGCTCTCCGCCCAGCCGTTGCTGACGCCAACGATAGTGCCCTGGTCACTCACCGCGGTCACGCCAAAGCTGACGTTGCTCGGTACCGTCGAGGTCGACGTCCAACTCCGACCATTGCTGCTTCGATAAAGCGTGCCCCCGTTCCAGGCCATGAACTCGTTGCCATTCCAGACTCCGTTGGCGCTCAGGGGACCTGTGCCTGACGCCAGAGACCAGCTCTGGCCACCATCGGTCGAATAGCAGATGTTCCCGTTCTGCGGGATCATCACGATTGTTCCGTTTCCGTAGATGATGCTGCCCTGATAGTCACCGCCGCCGCAACCGCCAGGGATCGACTGCGGCGCGGTCCACGTGCTGCCGTCCGTGCTGACGACGACTCCGCCATCTGCTGACATGATGAACAGGCCCCCACCGTAGGGAACGAAGGCCGTATCGCGAACGTTGGTATCGCCGAGCGCAACGCTGCTGAAGTCGTGCCAGCTATCGCCCTCGTCGTCCGAGTAGACGCCCCAGCGATGGGCCGCAACGAGCCGGTCCTTTCCAAACGCAACTCCAGAGAAGTAGCTATCTTCGTAGACGGTCTCCCAGGCCACGCCGTCGCGGCTTCGGCGCACGCTGCCAGGCGCGCCCCAGCCGAAGTTTGCAAAGAACCAGCCATCGCCCCAGGTGATCCCGCGACCGGCGCCGGGGTCGTGATCGCATTCGGTGGTGCCGTCAGGCATGCAGTATGTCCCGGCGTGATCGGACTGATCGGCGACCCAGGTTCGTCCGTCGTCGCAGGAGATAATCGTCCGGCCCGCATGTCCCTGAGCGATGAACATGGGAACGGTGCCAGGAGGCCCGCCCCCGGTTCCGCCTGTGCCGCTCACGCCGCCGCTGCCACTCATGCCGCCGCTGCCGCTCACGCCGCCGCTGCCGCTCGCGCCGCCGCTGCCGCTCACGCCGCCGCTGCCGCTCGCGCCGCCGCTGCCGCTCGCGCCGCCGCTGCCGCTCACGCCGCCGCTGCCGCTCACGCCACCGAACCCAGACCCATCACCTGCTTCACCGGAGCAACCGGCCACCGCGACTATCAAGACAGCCAAGGTCGCAAGCCAAATTCCGGCGCATCCCCCGATTGCGCGCTTCATGACCGCCTCAGTGTCACATGGGGCGGGGCGCGGTGCCACCCCGCAAAGTCGATGCGGCGTGCTCGTCCAGGGGGCGAAGCGGTCAAGGGGGAGAAGTCCCCTGAGCGACGCCCTGCGTTGCTGCGATGGGGTGCTAAGAGAAGGCCATGATCATTGAGCATTTCTCGGTGGCGCCCCTCGGATGCAACTGCGTGATCTTGGGTGATGAGGAGCGCGGGACCGCAATCGTCGTCGATCCCGGAGGCGAGGCGCCGCGGATTGTTGCGCGACTCGCAGAGCTCGGCCTCCGGTGCGAGGGGATTGTGCACACACACACCCACTTCGATCACATCGGCGCGACCAAAGAGGTTCAGGACAGCACCAACGCTCCGATCATGATTCACGAGGATGATCTGTTCCTCTACGAGGGAGTGCAGATGCAACTCGATGGTTTTCGGGCGCCTTTTCGCGCGCCGGAAATGGCCGCCGTAGACCGTTTTCTCTCCGATGGGGAAACGGTTTTGGCGGGCGCACTTGAAGCCGACGTCGTTCACACCCCGGGGCACTCGCCGGGCAGCATTTGCCTCACGATCGAAGCGGATCGGCCCATCGTGATCGCAGGCGATACCTTGTTCGCGCGCAGCGTCGGTCGGAGCGACCTCTGGGGCGGGAACACCTCCCAGCTACTCGACTCGATCAAGCGCAAGCTCTTCGCCTTGCCGGACGAGACCTTGGTGATTTGCGGTCACGGCCCGAACACGACGATCGGAGAAGAGCGGCGGCTGAACCCCTTCGTCGGCGGCGCCTAGGGCTCATCCCAGAGCTTGAGCGCGCCACGCATGGCTTCCACCAGCGTGAAGATGCGCACGTTCTCGGGGAGCTGCGATTGAATGTGCTGTGCGTTTCCCCCGCCCAAGTGCAGCGTGTCGTAATTGAAGACCCGCTCGATCTGCTCAATCGCATCGAGGACCCGCGCCGTCCATTCGATCGCACCGATGCGCTTGAGCTCGCTGTCGCGCACGAGGTCTTCGTAGGTGTTTCCGTCTCGAAACGGATGATGCCCAAGCTCCAAATTTGGAACGAGCGCGCCGCTGGTGAAAAGCGCCGCTCCCATTCCGGTGCCGAGCGTCAGAACCAGTTCCACCCCGTCTCCTTTGGCGACTCCGAGCCCCTGCAGATCGACGTCATTGGCTGCACGAACGGGACGCTCCAAGTGATGTGCCAACTGCTCGCTCAACGGGACGTGATCCCAGAGCTCGTTTCCGAGATTCGGCGCGTTGATGGTCACCCCCGCTTTGACCACGCCCGGAAAGCCAACCGAAACGCGCTGATGGGGCGGCAGTTTCTCTGCCATGTCGCGGATCAAGGTAAAGAGCGCATCCGGGGTGGGCGGTATGGGCGTGGGCCGAGCGAGGGTCTCCGAGGCCGGCTCCCCTTCTGCGTCGAGGACGAGGAGCTTGATGCTCATTCCACCAATATCGACTGCCAGTGTGCTCACGAGCCCGGAGTCCTATGGCTCCGATGGTGCGAGGTCAACTGAGCGGCGGAGCAGTCATGCTCGCCGCGATTCCGGAGCGCTGTATGGAGAACAGCCCCGCCCTCGGTTTCGTTGATCGCGTCGCCCGAGAACATCGGAGCGATCCAATCGCGAACGCCGCACTGTTCGCAGAGCTCGGTGAGCAAGGCGAGCGTTTCGTCGGCGATGCAATTCTTCGAATAGTCGAAGAGCAGCTCGCCGACCTCCTCGTGATGCGCGCGCCACGCCTTCCACGCGCAGGTCTGGGTGGGGTCAGTCATTGCCCGAACCTTAGCGCCGGCCAGCGGCAAAGAAAAACCCCGTAGAGGCGACCCTTCGCCCCGCCCACGGGCGCCGCCCCTCGCGGGACTGCATATGCTCTGGCAGAAAGTTTCCCTAGACCAGCAGCGGCGCAAGAACGAGCGCCACGATGCTCATCAGCTTCACGAGGATGTTGAGCGACGGGCCGGCGGTGTCCTTGAAGGGATCACCGACGGTGTCACCGACGACCGCGGCGTTGTGAGCCTCGCTGCCCTTCGGGTGGACCGTTCCGTCCTTCATTTTGTAGCCGCCGCCTTCGAAGGACTTCTTGGCGTTGTCCCAAGCGCCGCCAGCATTGGCCATGAAAAGCGCCATCGTCACGCCCGAAACGGTCACTCCAGCGAGCAGTCCGCCGAGCGGCTCCGCGCCCATCGCGAAACCCACCACGACCGGGGTAATGATGGCAAGCGCGCCAGGCGCCACCATGCGCTTGAGCGAGGCCTCCGTGGAGATCTTCACGCAGCGGGCCGTGTCCGGCTTGGCCTTGCCCTCGAGCAGCC
>Ga0209536_100008023_pt1 | contig 15918 bp, 7 predicted proteins | sample DeeMarSeWOR28_12_FD_187461 | JGI IMG/M metagenome (GOLD analysis project Ga0209536, IMG submission 187461) | Marine sediment microbial communities from White Oak River estuary, North Carolina - WOR-2-8_12 (SPAdes) (version 2) | ecosystem: Environmental > Aquatic > Marine > Intertidal zone >...
CCACGGCACCGGCGGCAATGCCAGCGATAACGTTATTGGTGATGGTGTCCATGTCTATGGCAACACCGGCTGCACCCCAGGTCTCGGATCCGTCAGATGAGGCGTAAGCAACCTCACCGGCGATGGAAATCAGATCACTGTCATGCAGCGCCTCAACAGTGACGTTGCTGACTCTGGTTGTTTCATCACCGATGGTGGCGCCATCGCCTATATAAGCCTCGGTACTAAAATTAAATTCGTTATCATTGACCGAACCGGCAATCGCTAACCCGCCGCTATCGTCATTGCTGGTTGCTTCGCTACCGCCTACCGCCAACGTCACCATCAGATCGTTGGAATCTGCGTGGACGTTGACGTTGGCATTGCCCCGAATTTTGGCGTTTTCGATATACGCTTTGGTCACTTGATTGATGCGGGTGTTAGTGTAGGAAGCCGACACCGCGGCACCTTCGGCACCGGCAAAACCACCGGAGGCCGCCACTAAAGTTAAGTTACTCATAGCGTTGACGGTCAGTTGATTGGCCACCGTCACCGTCACCACATCGCGAATGAAGGCTTGAGTGTCTTGCGAGACGCTGCTATAGACAACATCCCCCGACAGCCCGAAACCAAAAGAGCCGCCGGCACCGTTATAGCTTTCTTCGCCGGGACTTCCTACGGAGGTTCGTGATTGGCTGCCACCCGAGGATTCGTTGCTTTCGCCATCGGCAAAACCCGCCCCAATGGCCAAGCCCCATATACCTTGTGTAGAGCTGGCTTGAATAGTGAGATCGTAACCGGCCGTGACCGCACCCTCCGCGGCACCGTAGCCGTCGATTGCCACCGCTTCGGCCGAATCACCAATAAACGCTTGGGTTTTGTCTTGCACATTGGCGATGGAGGCCGAAATCCCGACTCCGATTGAGCCGGAGGCCGCGAAATTGCCGCTAATGGAAATCACATTCACATCGGTATTGGCATCCAACACAATGTCATGACCGGCAAACACCGTGGCACGGTCTTCGATATAGGCCAAGGTGGTGGTCACCAGTTTGTCGTAGACAAACGCGCCACCGATGGCATTACCTTCCGCCGAAGCCCCTGCCATGGCGAAGGACAACATCAGGTTCTGCGAATCCGCTTTGACGTTAATATCGTTCGCCGCTGAGACTTCCGCTAAATCATCGATGTACGCGACCGAGGCATTGGCGCCGCGAACGGCTTCAAAAAAACCACCATAGCTATCGGATGATTCATCAAACAGGTAACTCAATAAACTAAAATTACCCGCCAGATTGACCAGATCCATGGTTGCGTTAGATGTCACGTTGACATTTTGCGCATTCGGGTCCGCCAATGTGGTGGCGTTCAAGCGGCGATTGACTTTCGCGCCGCTGGCAATGCCGGAGGTGGCCGCGTTATGGGTATACAGGAAAGCCACTCCACCGTTAATGGAGGTGCCGCTGTCGGTTCGACCCGCTGCATTGATAAAACTGGTACCGAAATCCGATGTGCCTTGAATATTATTTAAATTTTTAGTCACGTTATCTTGTAAGGCATCATTAAGCTCAGCGCCAATGCGCTGACCAATGTCACTTTGCGCATCGCCCAGTTCCTGGCCATAGGCGTACACCCCACCCATGGCTTCAGTAACCAACGCGTCCAGTCCCAGCATGTTCCAAACTAAGTCTGTGCCGGACACCGGGCTGCTGAATTCCGCGATGGCGTTAACGTTTAAGTTGTGGCTGACATCGACAATACCGTTCCAGCTGATAAACGCATCGGCTTGATTGCTGGCTTTTGCGAAGGCGAAGGAACCGGCGATGCCGGATCCGGTCGGCGGTTCTACCGTACCCACGGTACTTGATGCACTGATTTGGAAACTATCCAACGCAGAGGCTTTCACGTTGAGCGAACCATAGACGGTCACAAAAGCGCCGTCGCCGATAATGGCATCGGCGTTGTTGTCGCTCATGACGTAGGCCATGGCAGCGGCGTATTGATCCGTCGCGGTGCCGGTTTCAAACTGGCCTAAATTCTCGTCGATGATTTTGGAAAAGTCGTACGTGATTTCGTAGTACACCGAACCGTCAAAGGCGGTGCCGGAGATGGTCCCTTGGGATACTTCACGTAAATCCTGGATGTATTGATTGGCGGGGTTACCGCTGACTGACGAATAGGTCTGGGTGATGTTTTTTACGTTTTCCGATACGGCGAATATATTCAGCACACCGCCAGGGGTCGCCGCATTACCGATCTCTACATTGCCACTGATCGTGGCGTTAGCCTCGGATTGATAGAATCCCAACGCCAGCGTGGCGGAATAGCCGGCATCTTCTTCTTCCGCCGTGCCAAATCCGTGCGCATAGGCCCGGTTCTCGAAGCTGTTTTCATTGTGGACTTCAATGGTGGCGTTGGCCGCTTTCACGCTGGCGCCGCTTTGCAACTCGGCTTCGGAGATGGAACGCGCCCAGCCCACCGAAAACGCGATGTTGGTTTTTTCGCCCAAACTGGGTACGAAGGTGTCGACCTTCAGTTCGTTGTTGGTCAAGGCGTTCATGGTGAAATCGCCACCGGCAAACAGATTGGCGCCGTTTTCCACTATCACTAATGCGGTCGGTGAGGAATTACCGTAAGTGACACCAAAGGCACTCTTATAAGTGGCAACTTTTGTGTGCGAAATAGCATGGGATTGTAAATAAATGTCCTGCACCGCATTGAAATCGGCGCCATGACCGATGATGATTTTGGCCAAGGATTCGGATACCACGCCCACGGCTGTGTCGGTGGACAGCAAGACGCCGTCATTGTCGATATCGAGCGAGTGCACCAGTTCTTGGTCGACATCCAGACCCACGCCGGGTTGGAAGGCGATGGTTTGGAATTTATGCTCTACTCCGGTACCGGCGTTCAGGTCAACGGCTAAACCGGTATCGCCGCTTAACGCGTCGGCACGGCTGGTGAACAAGCGGATGTTCGCCGGATCGACTGAGTCTATCCCTACGTAGTATGCACCCTTGTCATCCAAACCAATGGCACTGGCCGAAGCATCGCCGGTGCGAAACAGCACCACGCTGCCGTTGGTTAACCCGTGTTGCGCCGTCGCCAAATGGATGGTGTTGTTGGTGGCATCAACGTCGGTAGCTGAATTGAAGGTACGGGTTATACCGGCCATTTCAAACCGATACATAGAGCTGTCGGTGGCAAGATCTTCGCTCAACACCACCGCGGTGGCGGGAACGCCCGCCAAGGCCTCTGCCCGTGAAGCAAACAAGCGTACCAGCGCCGGATTAGCATCCACCACATCCACGTAAAAAGTGGTTTTGTCGTTCAACCCGTTGCTACTGGTGGCGGCGCCATTGGTACGGAAGATCACCGCGTCGCCGTCTACCAGGCCGTGCAAGCCAGAGCCTAGATTAATGGTCTTGTTTAAGGCATCCACATCGGCTTGTGAATCAAACGCCAGCGTGCCGCCCATTTCATACAGTTGATTGACACCGCGGTTATTGGCGACCACCAGATCATTGTCGCCGTCGTTATTGGCGTCAAACAGGGCTAACGCCGAGGTGGGAAATGCCGCGGCGGTGACATCGATGCCGGAGGTAAAACCGCCCACGCCATCACTCAGATACACCCGGGTGGATTCGCCATCATTGCCTTCGATGAGGTCGTCAAAACCGTCGTTGTTGATGTCGCCTAAGGTAACGGCTTTGGTGTGGTGATATTCATTGGGTATATAGCCTGCCGCTGGATCGCTCGCATCGACGATGAAGCCACCGGCGCCGTTGCCAAGGAATACCCGATTGCGGTCGCCACCGACCAATAAGTCGTTGCCGAACACGACATCTTTGGCGCCGTCGTTGTTGACATCACCTAAGGCGATGGAAGTGGTGTTGTCGGTTTCGTCACTTAAGATATCGACGCCGCTCACATAGCTTTGGCTCGTCGCGTCAAATAGATAAACACGGTTCGCTTGGTCATAGTTGCCCACCACCAAGTCCAGATCCCTATCACCGTCTAAATCGCCCAGCGCCAGTGAGGTGGTGTCGTGTGCGTCACCACCGCCAATGGCCGCACCAGCGGAAAATCCCAGCCAGTTGTCGTTGCCATCGAGCCCTTGGTTCAGATATAACAAGTTAGCACCGCCGTCGACACCAACCACCAAATCGTTGGCGCCGTCATCATTGACATCGTCAAGCACCATGGCACTGATGTTTAAGTTGCTTAAATCGATAAAACCGGAGGAGACCACAAACGGACTGTGTGGTTGGCCGTTCGCCGTGAAACCACTACCATCGTTTAATAACAATTGACCGGGGTGGTCCACGGTGACCACAGTGGTGCCGTCGAGTTGCAACTCATTGGAGTTGCCCACGATGATATCCACCAATCCGTCAAAGTTGACATCCCCGGCAACGATCGCCGTGGTATTGAGTTTTTCTTCATTAATATTGGTATCGGGATTGTCCGCTATGGTGAGACTGATTCCCGGCAAAAACTTTCCTGTGCCATCGTTGAGCATAATGCGATTGACCTGGTCATGATTACCCATGATCAGATCCATAAAGCCGTCCGCGTTCACGTCCGCATAGGCTAGCGAGGTGGTGGCGCCGGCAAAATCCACCGCATCCAAGATCGCTTGCTTGTCGGTGGTGGCTTTGGTGTTGATCTTGATGTTGTTACCGGATAAATCAGCGTCCTCACCCACGTCGATGCGCGCTTCACTGCTCATCCAGTTGAATCCATCAATGTCGAAAAATTCCCACACTTGGGTCACCGGTTTGTAGGCGTAGATGCTGATGTCGCCTTCGAACAACTCAATGGGTGCGCCTACAGGGTCCGGGTTGGTCAATGTCTCTACGGCAACCGTGCCATAATTGCCATCGGCGTTGGTGGCTAACAGCGTTGCGCCTTGGCCAATCTCGATCGTCGGCGCATCCGGGCCACTCAGCACAACCGTTTCCATATGGATATAACCGGAGTTAAAAATACCATTGGCGTTGGCGAGCACACTGGCGTTGTCGCCAATGACGATTTTAGGGGCTTTGAGGATGATGTTGCCGGAATTGCCCTCCGAGGCCGCGGTGACATAGTCGGTGTCGGTCGTCACGGTGGAAACAAACCGGGTGGACAGCAGAGCGCTGTCCTCGATGACGATGGACTCTTTGGCGATGATGTTCAGTTTGTCAAAACCGACGGAACCTAAAAAGCCTTTGATAATGATGTTATCGACAACGATAGCGGTGTTGGTGCCATCGATGGTCACAGTGGTATCCGCGGCGTTCTGGTCGATATTCGTAAAGGCGAATCGATCCAGTATCAAATCCCGTTTGAGCTGGCCATCGACATTGTATTCAACAAACGAAGCGCCGGCGCCCAACAAAGCTAAGTTGGCCAGATCAACCTGACCGCCGTTGTAATCTAATTCATAAGTGCCACTGGCATTGAGTACCGGGGCTGTTAAATACGCTTCCGGGGATAGGAAGAAGCCGGTTGGAGTAACACCAACCAGGGCGCCCGCCGGGTCCGCGGTGGGTTCATCCCCTAGATCCGGGAAATTATTGGGAAGCGCGTCTATAGCGCCTTGACCGTCAACCCAGGCTTGATACTCCACATCCCCATTGATCCAGTCGCGGAACAGTTTACGAAACGCACTGTCGCGCAATGTTTCACTTTCCCATAACGGGAAATTGCCACTGCCGGTGGGATAGGCGATGCTTTGCCATTCCATAGTGACAAGCAAATTGCCATCAACGGTTAGTTCTACTACATATCTTTCCGTATAATCCGTAGCCGTGGTACTGTCCGGATTCTCAGGCTCCACATTGGCAATCAACCATTTCTGCCCGGGGATTAATTCGGACACCACCGCTAATTCAGTATCTACGGGACCAATCAATGGTTCCGGTGTGACACCCCCACCAGGGTTAGCGAATACCGATTCGATCACCGTGTTTGATGGCAAAACACCACCGGCTAAGACCGTGGCATTCAGTTCCGCTACCATGTCCGCCACTTGCAACGGATCGGTGACTTCGAACAATACCGCTGGCGTCTCAGTATAACTATCGCCGTGCAGTTGAAGGTCGGCGGCAGGTGTTTTGTAGGATACTACTCGGCTATCGCCTTGATCAGCGGCATTTTCGATACGCACCCGCCCGGCTACAACGACTTCATCGGCTGTGCCGGAAGCGGCCGTAAATACCACCCGCAATATGCCGCTACTGACATTAATTGGGTCTATACCCAGCACGATGTTTTGCCAATCTTCACCATTGACCCAATCCGTGCCATCGGAGCGTTTACCGGATGGAAACGTCGATTGATCCACAACAATAGGCCCACCGATGGGATTTAAATCATCAAACAATTGGTATTGCCCCATGGCAGGCATCAAACTATTGTTCGTAAGCCAATCCGCTTGCACGAAGTAACTGGCACCACTATCGACGGTAAATGTCCACTCAACTTCCCCGCTTGAGGAAGCTCTGTTCTTGCGATAGTGTTCCGAAGTCACCGTCTCCGAGTCCGCCCGCCAAATAGAGTCCGAGTCTATGGTCGACATCCAGGGATCGGCAGACAACGGTAAGCCGTATTTGGCTAACGCACTCACCGGTTGCCCGTATTCGTCAACCACATCAGGCATCACCGCCGTCATAAGGCTGCCACCGTGATTGCCGTTTAAGGTCATGGTGGCAAAATCATAGGGTTGACCGGTAAGATCGCTCAACAGCTTGCTGATGGTTTTGGGATCTCCCCCGCCGCGAACATCATCCACGCCACGAACAACGGTTTCCTGCAGCAGCAACAGTTTCGACATCATGCGGGCGTTGGCGAAGGCGGCAAATTTATTTTTATCGAATTCAGCATTGGGATTGAGGTCCCCGCGAATGTTGCCAAATTCGTCCTTTTGATATTCCAGCTGAATGGTGACTTGATATTGGTCTTTGCCTAAGGTGATGGGCGCCTCTAGTTGCGCCGCATCTAAAACTTCATAATAGTCGTCACCCACGAAACCCAGATAACCATCGAGTTTTTCCCGATCGCCATCTTTAAACAGTTGGTAGGTCTGCTCCTCTGCAGTACCGGGATTCAAAGTAATGGATTTCAGACTGATGACCTTATCAGCATTGTCTGAAAGGTATTCGAACACCTCGATATCAATACCGAATTTCTCCCGCACCTGATCCCTGACGAAATCCTCGATAGCCTCTTTAATTGGCTTTGTGATGAATTCGATCACTTTATCGACTAACTCCATGACAGGCGGCGCCAATCCCCTGGCGGGCTCCAGAATCATTTGGTCCAGTTCTGCCAGAAAATCGAAAAAGCCGGCGCGCAGCTCGCCTAATTTGTTAGGCATACCGAGCATGGACATTAGGTCTTTGTTGAAATACGATTCTTTGGTGGTACCATCGTGATTGGGATCTTCGATTTCTCTTAACAGCACTTCAAATAAACCGACTTCGGCTTCTTTTCCGGCGCGCTTGTCAAAATAGTCGGCGCCAGCACCGGCGACATCCGCGCCGTAGCCATCGGCGGCTTTATTTTGTAATTCCCGGGTGGTCTGCGGATCAAACAGGGTTTTCGAAACGGCTAGATTGAGTTCGCCGTAGTTCTTCAAACCCTCATCCAGATTATTGATCCAGTAGTCCACATAGGAGCGAACATAAATGGCCGAGTCGGAGGTAATATCACCGGCGGCTTTAGCCAGCACACTGAGTATTCGCTGTATGGCGCTACTAAGGTCGACTTCGTCGGCTTCGGCGAAGGCTTGGATAACCGGTGCAAAGAAGTCTTCAATATCGCCCCAAAGACTTCCCACGTCCGCCAGCAGCTCATCTTTGGTATACGGCCCTTCGCCACGCATTACTCGCTCGGCACCGGTAAGAACCCGGTCGACCGCCTGGGCAAATGGCTCACCGAAATTGGGATCGACCGGCACTTGGTATAGACCATTGTCAAACACTGTGGAGTAATTGAATTGGTACAACGTATCACGCAGAGTGATAAACGCGTCCAACGCTATTCCGCGTGACTTTTGAATTTCTGTAACGCTAAGGATCGTATTACCGGCGTCATCGCCGACCCGGACTACATAGTCGGTATAGCCGCTTTTAATACCCCATACCTCGCCGGACTCGCCGATCGCGGTAACTGTGGCGTTTTCGTCCAAGGTTGTGCCGAAAATGGTTATTTCGGGTATTTCAACGCCATCAATGATAGTGACTGGCGCAAGAATTTTTATACCGCTGCTGTTGAGAAACGCTTGTTTAAAGACCTCTTCGGCAAGTTTGCTGTCGGATGCGGCCGAGCGATTTAAACTGTCGATTAGCGCAGGTACATCCGCGGTAAAGTCGAACTGGTGATCTTCGATTTGCCCCGGTAAATCGGGTAAGTCTTTGATGAGCGCCTCATAAATAAAGCTGGACGGCGCATCGAATTCAATACCTGGAGAACTGTCGCCACTGACATCGCCGTTAGCAAGTTTAGTGCGGTCTGCGCTGATATCAAAGCCGGGATTTGCGCTTACCATGTAAGATTCGACAATCAAATGACGAATCGCGTTAGCGGCGGCGTTAGGTTCGGTGATAACTTCTAATATTTCAGGGAACGGCCCGTCAGAAAACTCGTTGACCAGCGTGTGTGCAAACGTATCCCCGGCGGCGTGTGTTGCGTAGCCGTAGGCAAACGCCAAGAATTGTGACTTTTGCGCGTCTGTATAGCTATCGGAGCTTTGTGCCGCCCAGGCCTTGTCCAAGATATGACTCACCCAGGCACCCGGTGAGTTGGGGTGAATCGTACCTTGCCCCATAATTAAATCCGGAAAACCATCGGGTCCCACCGCACCGGCATAGTAGTAAGAGGGAAACTTTTCAAGTGCTTGCGCTATAAGCGGGTGAACATCATAAGTTTGACCAGCAATGGTGAGCTTCCCGTCTTCCATTAAGTCTGCGCGCACGTCCTTGGCCATTTCCACGTGCGTGTACGGCTTCCAAGCCACTTCATCCAGGACACCCGCGGCTTCGCCGGTATTTACTTTGTGGGCGTGTTCGAAACCTAACAAGTGGCCGGTTTCATGGGCCACAACTTCCGCTAGCTGTTGGCTATACGCCGAGGCGTTTAAACCGTTGAATTCGATATTATCGGAGAATACAAACGCATTATCGGTTTCATCTAAGTTGCCTACATCCACTTGTTCCGATAAACCAATAAAGGTACCGTATTCACTGAACGCCGCACCGTTGCCACCGATATAAATCGTAGAATAGTCGGAACTGTCTAATGGCGCTTCGGTGGTAAACTGCACTCCAAAGCCGGCAAACTCCTCTTCGAGTTCCGACAACATGGCATCAATAACCGCATCGGTTTGATCCGCCAGGTCCGCCGGGGCAACAAACTCTGGCACATCAATATCATTAACTGTCACCGGCCCCTCGTAATCCACCGCATCGGCACCATCCAGGTCTAAAAAGATAATTTGATTAAACAGCAGCGATGATGCAGACTGGCTTGTGCCTGACACTTCCCTAGCTTCATAGTCAAGAATTACCGGCAGTTCATCCGCTAGCTCCGGTGCTTCCAGCAACAAAGCCGTGTCGAAAGCAGAAGTTTTATCCGTGGTATCAATCGGTGAGAGATCCGCCGATAACAGCAACCTCGGCTCAAAGGTTTCGAATTCTAATTTACGATTTGCTGATAAAGGTTGTTGCCTTTTATTCTTATTTTTATTCTTACGCAATTGACGAGACAAAAACGATCCTGAGCGTTTCATATGCAACTCCTTTAAGATGCGGCTTTATGTAATAAAAGAGTGGTTCTATATATTGTTATTGGATAATATTTGGCCAGTTTTTCCCAAACTGACAATAAGAAGTGGACGTTATATTAAAATCACTGTGGGTGACAATGGTACAAATGTACTAGTTTTGGCAAAATTTGAACTAATGGATGATATTTAACCAGAACTAACCAAAAGAAATCGAGATAGGTATGAATACCCCTGACAAAATACACCTCCCAGAATTAGGACATTTGTCGTCTCATGGGGCACTTTTGTTTGAGCTGATTAAAAACCTTAAAGTTGCGTTTGGCTTTGAGCGGTCTTTTAAAATGCAGGAAAAATTTTTTCTGCCCAATAGAATTTTATTCAGTGTCGCCAAATTAGGTATTGGCGCCGACCATGACCAGAAAATTATCGAAATCTGCCGCCGCTTAAAGATTCCCTCAGAATTGCTGGCCTTTGCAAATGAATCCCTCGCTAAAGCCAACGTCATTCACTTTGGCTATGAAGAAAATGAAAGCGGCTGTATTTATAAAACCTATTTTGAGTATGAAGCTAATTATAGAGAACAACGTGATATGGCGAGCAAAACTCAACGCAGCATTCATTTATGTTCAGCGATAAAATGGGATATCAACCAACCGGACCGGCATACCATAACCCAATATACGGTTTACCCATCATTGAGCCGCGCGCAAAGACTGCAAAGAATGCTGGCGATCTATAACGGTAAAAATTCCACCCCATTGCGCATAGCCACCAAAATCTTGGAATTGGCCTCAACAATAATCGAAGACGATGATATCTTCTATCTGGAAGCCAAAGAAGAAACCAATCCGCGAACGTCATTTGATATCAATATCTATAATGCCGAACTCGCTATAGAACAATTGCAAGCACTCATTATGGAACTGGCTGATTATTATTTCCTGGACCAGGAAGCTTTTACGAAATTCTTCACCACTATAAAAACCGAAACCTTTGGCCATTTGTCCAGTGGTATTGACAGAAACGGTAAAGATTTCTTTTCTGTTTATTATGGTGTCGAAGGTTACTGACAGCCCACTAGACATTATTATTGTTGGCGCCGGCTTGGCGGGATTAGCCTGTGCTTATGCCTTGAGAGACAAACGGACTTTGCTCCTGGAAAAAAATTCGTACGCCGGAGGGCGTGTACTCACTTACAATTTCCAAGACTTTTCCTTTGATATCGGCGCATGTTTCGCGATTGATGCGGGGCAATTGCCTATCGAGTTTTCCGGCAGCCTGGGTCCATTAATAAGGGAGCGCGGCCCAATAGGAATAAGTGAAAGCGGACGTATTGAGTATGCCGATACGCCTTACCATTGTCTTGCAAGCATGGGACTAGATGATCAAACTTGGTCACAAATTGCGGATTTTGCCAACGGGCGCTTCAATGCGGACGCATTAATGGGTACACGGGCATATCAGTTGCTTAACGCACTTCATCATCAGATCCACCCGGGCGATATCGCCGACTACGCCCCTGAGTATCAACGACAGGGATTTCATAACTGGTTTCCCGATCATTGGCAAAGCGGCAATGGCGCGGTGATTGAGAGTTTTGTGAAACAATGCTCGGCGGAATTATTACTCAACGTGGAAGCTACCTCGGTTGAAGAGTTAGCCGATGGCGTAAAAGTGCATTTTACTCAAGCCGGCGAACGAAAATCCGCTGTAGCCCGTGCGGTAGTCCTAGCGACTACGCTCTCCGATACTGCCAATCTCACTCAGCACATAAAAGAAGCTAAATACCCTGAACTTTTCAGCAGGGTGCGTTATGGAAATTTTACTGTAGTCGCCCTAACAGGAGCGGCCTTGCATAAGCTCCCCCCGTTTCGCTACATAGTCATAGCTGACCGTACCCTGAGCATGCTGGTTCAACAAAGATCCATGGATAGACACCACACAGCGCTGCTTTGCTACTATGTTGATAGCGCCAACGAAACAGTAGCGAATAAGACGGATAATGAATTGTTTGCCTTTACTCAGCAAGAGTTAGTTGCTGTCGGGCTTGATAGCGACATTATCAAGCAGATTGATTCTGCAAAAGTACATCGCTGGATTCCAGGAGGCACCGTATTGTCTACGGAATATGTACAAACGAGAAACCAGATAACTAATCCTATCACTAAACGGATTTTTATCGCAGGCGATTATTTATCATCAATGGGATACGGTACCATAGGCGCCATTGCCAGTGGCACAGATACGGCTAAACTGGTGAGCACAATGCTCAACTGACCAGATTGTTCCTAAGCGCTACCCAAGTACTGAATGAATTAAGCCGCCGGGATCGGTTTTTTGCGAGACATGCTTTAACTGCGGCCAACTGACGGGCAACAAACGGGCAAGAAGCTCCCTGTCAGGAATATACCCGTAAGGGTAGATCCTGGCGTTGTGATCGGCGGCCATTCGAGTTATGTTATTTAATACATCGATCCCTTGGATTTTCAACGGATGCGGAAAAGTCGCGAATAGGTCCACTCCTATCACATGGCTATCCTGCCGAGATAATTGCAGCCACTCACACTGCGAGGATTTCATCGAATCAATTACGGCAAAATAAGGCCGTGTCATGAAAAAATGGGGATGGCGTCGAATGAAGTCGGCGTATCGTGCCATCAAGTCAGCCGCTTTTAACACGCTCAATGTTAAAGGAACAGGAACGGCATATACGCCGAGCTTTCGGTTCAGTAAACTCATTTGCAGCTGTTGTTGCGTGGGATTCCATCCGCCTAACGAAGCGGAAAAATCCAAGTCATCATCAATATGCGTCACACGGGTGGACGAAGAAGATATTGCCAAATCCTTGGCAATTTCCCGCCACTTGTGTGTAATGGCGTCAACCTCACTTTCTTCCGCTGTTTCCATCGCACAAAAGATATCCGCCCTAACTTTGCCGGGAACCGGCTTAATAAAACCTTCCATACTGACAACGTCTGGAATTTGGCTCAGTTGCGCACTTAACGATGCGATTGCTTCGAACGGGCTATCCTTTATCATCAATTGGATTCGATATGGCAGCAGTGTTTCGGTTTTTATTTTTAAAAATAGCATTGCCCCGCTCATACCCAGCGTTCCCAGGGAGCTGTAAAACACATCGGCATTGGTGTTTTCGTTGCAAAGCCAAACACGGCCATCACTGCCCATTATCTCCATTTCCAACACATGAGCAGCCAATAATCCTCGGCTAAAGCTCCTTCCGCTGATTCCGCCGGATGCGATAGTTCCCCCCACTGTCGCTTTGGTCGCACTGGTATAAACCGGCAGTCGCAGCCCCCGTTGCCTCAGATAGTTTTGTAGGTCGTACAGCAACATGCCTGCGGGAACCCTAACCCAGCCATTTCCCAACTCGACCTGCGAATGATCGGAAGGCATTGCTTTCATGTCGATGACCATGCCCTCGGCACACAACGACTGACCATAAAAGGACTGACCTCCACCTTTAAAAATCACGCGCAAACTATTATCGCGCGCATACTCAAAAGTATCCCGTAACGAATATATGGATCTTGGCTTTGCGATCACCACCGGTTCCTTGGCATGCAAGTTACCGAAATCCGTGCTGTATTCACGTAGAGATTTTTTGTCCAGTAATAAATCTGCCGGGTTCATTGCTATCTTTTAGTGGATTTGCCCGTAAACTAATCGGAAGGGTTTTATCATGACACACTCACAGAAGCTGCACCAAGAAATTCGTAAAATTACTCTAGGGGTGTTTGCTGGCAATAAGTTGGTCTTTCTCGTAACGTTGGGGCAAACGAGGAGTTTCCTTGTACCGCGGTAAAAGCCATGTTTTTCCCATGGCGTAGAGAATCAGCAGCGCTACGATGTTAAAAGCGGCTGATGGTAACTGCAGCGTCAACCGTGGAGGATCTATCGGTTACACTATGCATTTGATGAAATAAGATCTGCATATTGCTCTGATGTTGGTTGTCGAAGCGACTGAATTTGACAGCGACTCCGGACGGATCACAACTAACCACTCGCACCCATTCGCTGCAGCGTTTGGTGTTGCCGTAATAGTCGCAGTAGAAAAATATTTCCAGTTCCACCCCGACGGGAAGGGTTACATTCGGAATCTCCAGAAACATTCCGTTGAAGTTGAGATTGGTGATAATGATACGTTTGGCATGTTCACTGTCCAGCATTAGCATGGCTTTTATTTTGTTTAATTCGTTACGCTTTGCGGGATGGTGGGGCACGTCGCAGGCATTTTTAAACAGCGAGTTCCAGGTTTTCATTATGATCTCTTTTTGCGATAGGTGGGCAATTGGCTACAATATAAAAATTACAACTTTTTTAAGGAAATTTAAATTGGAGAATTCTTTAGTAGCATAGGGAATTTCCTTAGATAATTTTGGAAGGATTGTAGTCGGAAGGAAAGGAATGCGGGAAGATTGACTGCAAATAAAAGCAGCGTTTAGCGTATTTAGACAACTCCGGCCCCACTGGATATTGGGGGCCGAAATTGAATAGGGCGACCTTAAAACAAAGTCGGGCCGGCGTTGACCTGACTTTCGAATTGTTGTCTTGCAAGCAAGCTTTGATCGTGGGCTTCTTTAGCCAGCTCCAAAGCTTTTGAAAAGTCGTTGGCTTGAGCGGCTTTTTTCGCTTCATCCATTTTCTCTTCGGTGTACACCCAAGCACCGCCGACTTGATCTACAGCTTTAAAAGCGGTTTCGGCATCTTTGATGGTTTTTTCGTACTGAGATTTAAGATCAGAGTCAGCAGAACTGGTTTCGGCCATCTCGCCAGTGGAACCACAGCCATTCACTAACAATAAAGAAGCGGCTAGACTGACCGGTAACAGTAGTTTTTTCATTACGTCATTCTCCTTAGCAATAATGCAGAATATTCAGCTAGAGAGAATCAAAGCAGATACGCCCTTAAAAGACCAAAGAAAAGTTTTTGTGGTGACGATTAAAAATAGTGATCAATTTGCAAGAACAGCTAACAAGATTTCACGCAATCTGCTGTTTCTTTTGGCCCCTTTCCGGCGCTTGCTGCTCTTCATTTAACCACACATATTCCACTTCCAAAATGTGGCGGAAACGGCGGCGTTCGTTGCCGCGGCGGCGATTGAAGAATTTCCAGGGCTGGTCGCGCCATTTGACGGAGCGGCGTTCGTTGCCGGTGGCGCGGTGTACGAACGGCCTCACCACCACCGGACTGCCATGCAGGACTTTGCCATTGAACTTGTCGATGAGTTTATTACCGATGCGAGTCGATTTCGCGGTGACAAACGCATAGGTAATCGTGTTGCCGTCATGGGTCATGCGGCGGATGTGCACGTGCATGTATTTTTCAAAGCCTTGAAAATAATGTTTGAAACGCGAATAAGTGATATGGTGTGGTAACGGGCCTACAAATAAATCCATGCCAAATGCTCAACCTTGTTTTCTACAAAAAAATCCATCAAAAAAGCACTTTTCAATCAGCATATTTATCTTTTTGAAAAATATAACTAATTCTTATTGCATGCAACCGAAATATTGCGTTCACCTAGGAGATTATCGGTAACGAGCAGGGTTTCTTTATACTTTTACATCGCAATGGGGGAAAAGAACAAGCTTAGGATTGCATACCACTCCACCTCACCTAGCGTACCGATATACTAGGGAGTGGAGCGAGTTTATTCAAAAGATGAAATTATGGTTGCACGTACCGATAGCCTTGCTCCTGCATATCGGGAATGGCGGTCACCCCAGCGGTGACAAAACCTATGCCATCAATCATGTCGGATTTTTTCACGCCCTTGCTGTTAGCCGTGTTGAGGCAAAACAAAACCTTGACACTGGGTTGCTTTACTAACCATTCCATATCTTTAGGAAACGGATTTTTCTCATTGTTTAACACTAACTTCCAGCCGGCACTATGCACTATTACGGCAATTTCATAATCATCTGCTGTCATACCATGGGTCATTTCATAGTCCTTGATGGCGTTTTTGATATTGCCAATGGCGTAAGGGGCGTCACAGGCCGAGTTTTTACATTCGGCGTTTAATTGAAACAGGATTTTAACTTTTTTCCTGAATCCGTGAGTTTAACCGGTTAAAACGACAAAAAATATCTATAATTTGGGTTTATTTTGCTAAAATTGCGTCTTCTAAAAACTCACCTGGAAAG
>Ga0209536_100008024_pt1 | contig 15917 bp, 15 predicted proteins | sample DeeMarSeWOR28_12_FD_187461 | JGI IMG/M metagenome (GOLD analysis project Ga0209536, IMG submission 187461) | Marine sediment microbial communities from White Oak River estuary, North Carolina - WOR-2-8_12 (SPAdes) (version 2) | ecosystem: Environmental > Aquatic > Marine > Intertidal zone >...
GCCATGATAACCACCACGAAACCGGCGCCACATTGTTATACCATGGATATTCCGTGTTGTTACTGTGACAGTCATAGCAACTATTTGTGATGATAATTTTAATGTTGTCAGGTGGATTCGTTTCAGTTATGAAAGATACCAAATGATTACCCTGATTGATGTTCTTTTCCGGTCTGAAAAATTGGATAGCTATAAAAAGAAGTAATAGCCATTTTGCTATTTTTTTTATTACTTTCATTTTGGGGAACTTTTGAAGGACCAAAATACAAATTTTTGTGACTACAGTAGAATTATATAAAGCATTAAATTATGTAAACGCTACCCGCAAAAAGCGCCTTGAAGTAAGCAGGATTATACTCAATAATCCGCATTTAATTTCTCCTTTAATGGCTATTGCTTTTAAGGATAATGGAGAATTTTCTTCAAAAGCGTGCTGGATTTTGGAATTTGTTGCCAAAAAGGACATAGGTTTAATCCTTGGAAATATTGATGCTTTTGTATTGGGCATGTCCAGAGTGAAATTAGATTCGTCTGTTAGACCAATAGCCAAAATTTGTGAAATTCTCATGAAATCCTTTTTTTCGAAATCAAAAAATGAAGTCGGGGCTACATTGAGAGAATATCACCTGGAAAAAATAACAACATCCTGTTTTGATTGGCTTATAGGGGAACATAAAGTAGCGGCTAAGGCCTACTCCATGACGAGCCTTTATTTGCTAAGTGAAAAATTTAACTGGATTCAACCTGAACTGCAAATGGTATTGGAGCAGAATTACCATTCGGGCAGCGCAGCGTATAAGGCCAGAGCTAAACAAATTCTAGCACTAATGGCCAAGCAAAATAGGAAACACTGAAAGAAGGCAAAAATCTTTTAGATCAGCTTAACTTAAAAATCGTAACTATCCTGCCAATATACTTTTAATCTCTCGAGCATATAAGTATCTTTACATCTTTCAAAAAATAATCAATCTAAAAGCATATGTCGTTAAATCAATTAAGCGCCATTTCACCCATTGACGGCAGGTATAGATCCAAAGTTGAATCCATTGCAAATTTTTTCTCTGAAGAAGCCCTTATAAGATACCGGGTTATGGTTGAAATTGAATACTTCATAGCGCTCTGTGAATTGGAGCTACCGCAACTCCCAAAATTATCTCAGGACAAAGTTAATTCTCTCAGGAATATTTTTAAAAACTTTAGCCTGGAAGATGCACTGACCATTAAAGAAATAGAGAAAACCACCAACCACGATGTAAAAGCAGTGGAGTATTTCATAAAGGATAAGTTTGATACATTGGGACTGGAGAAACATAAGGAGTTTATCCATTTTGCACTTACTTCTCAGGACATTAACAATACAGCTATTCCTTTTTCAATTAAAGAAGCCATGAATGAGGTTTATGTTCCTCTGTTTATGGAATTAACGGCTTTTCTGAAGACTCTGGTTAAAAATTGGGATGATATCCCTATGCTCGCAAGAACTCATGGTCAGCCGGCATCTCCTACCCGTTTGGGCAAAGAAATCAACGTTTTTGTAGTGCGCCTTGAGGAACAGTTCAATCTCTTAAATGATATCCCGAGTGCAGCAAAATTTGGTGGGGCAACGGGGAATTACAACGCTCATAAGGTAGCTTACCCCGGGATAGACTGGCAAAATTTTGGGCAAAAATTTATCCAGGATAAATTGGGGTTATCTCATTCATTTCCTACTACTCAAATTGAGCACTATGACCATATGGCTGCATTATTTGATGGCCTTAAACGTATCAATACCATATTAATTGACTTAAACAGGGATATGTGGACTTACATCTCCATGGATTACTTTAAACAAAAAATTAAAGAAGGAGAAGTAGGTTCTTCAGCAATGCCGCACAAAGTAAACCCAATAGATTTTGAAAATTCTGAAGGCAATTTAGGGATTGCCAATGCTATTTTTGAGCATTTGTCTTCGAAGTTACCAATATCCCGTTTGCAACGCGATTTAACAGACAGCACTGTTTTGCGCAATGTGGGTGTCCCTTTTGCACATACAGTAATCGCTTTTAAGGCTACGCTAAAAGGACTTAACAAATTATTGCTTAACAAGCCAAAGTTTGAGAAAGATCTGGAGGATAACTGGGCGGTTGTGGCTGAAGCTGTACAGACCATCCTAAGAAGAGAAGGTTATCCGAATCCTTATGAGGCGCTAAAAGGACTCACAAGGACGAATGACCGTATTACTAAAGAATCAATCGCTGAATTTATTGATCAATTAGAGATAAGCGAAGAGCTTAAAACAGAATTAAAAAATATTAGCCCAAGCAATTATACCGGAATATAAAAAAGAATTCAAATCTCAGGTGAAGGTATTTTTTTTTGCCTATTGTCTCTTCTTTTAGTATTCAATATTTGGTTTTATTACCCTTTTTTGAGTATCTGCAAATGAGGAAACGGTATTTCAATTCCTGCTTTATCGAGGGCCACTTTACAATCCTCAACGGTGCTAAAATAAACATCCCAATAATGCTCGGGTTTGGCGTATGGCCGAATCGCAAAGTTTATGGAACTATCTGCTAATTCAGAAACATTTACTGAAGGTGCAGGGTCCTGTAGTACTTTTGGATTTGCGGTAAGCACACTCATTAATACCTCTTTGGTCTTTTTTATATCCTCACCATAGTCTACTCCAATTTCAACATCTACTCTAATTTTACCCTCTGCAGTGTAATTAACAATATTGCCATTGGCCATAGCACCATTAGGTACAATAGCCAGTTTATTTTGAGGTGTAATAAGCTTCGAAGTGAAAATATCAATTTCTTTAACTACGCCCAGAACTCCCTGCGCCTCAATTAAATCCCCTATTTTGTAAGGCCTGAAAATCATAATTAATACTCCCCCTGCAAAATTTGACAAGGATCCCTGTAAAGCCAGTCCGACAGCCAGACCAGCTGCTGCAATTACTGCGGCAAATGTTGTTACATCTACTCCTAATGTAGAGATCACTATGATAATAAGCAAAACTTTTAACGCCCATGAAGAAAGATTTAAAAGAAATCGTTGTAGCGATTCATCATATTTACTTTTGGACATCGCATTTCTGGAAACCCCGATTATTTTATTTATTACCCACGATCCGATTATAAAAATCAGTATGGCGCCAATAAGTTTGGGGCCATATGTTATTATAAATTCCATTCCTTTGTCAATCCAAATTTCTGCGTTTTCCATTCTAACAAATTTTAAATTTTAAGTATAGTAAGATATAAAATAGCCAAGAGAAATTTAAATTGGAGAAGCACTTTTTAAATTAGCTCCAGCCTTGCAAAAAAAAGCCCGCCCGGGTATAATCCGGGCGGGCTTTTACATAAAAAAATAGTTGCGTTATCCTTTTAAAAATTCGCCTATTTCTCCAAGTCCTTCACCTTTATAGTCAGATTTTTGAATTGCATTCATCAATTGTACAATATGGGCCGGGTTCATATCCTTCCCAAGAACCCGAATAATAGCAAATCCTTTATCATCACTACTTCCGAAAATAATTACTTCATCTATTGCATCTTCATCACCAACATACTTTATAACTCCCTTTCCGTACTGCGAATTCAGTTTCATTAGTTCCACAAAATCATCATTCTTTAGAATTGCATTTACTTTTGCTTTTTCAACTTCATACTCGGCTTCATTCTCACCGTTCTTCCTAAAAGCCAATAAATTCAATTTTTTCAAGGACTGTAATGCCGTTTTCTGTATTTCCGATAATTCTTCTGCCTGCAGATTTAGAATACTCGTAGGAACATCCAAAGAAATGAAGTTAGGATTCTCTGAATTGTTGACATAATATTCCTGGAGACTCTGTTTTGACGAACATGCAGAAAGGACCATTAAAGCCACTCCTGCTATAACCACTATTATTTTTTTCATTTTTTTGATGTTAATTATTAATCAAAGCCGAAAGGAGTGGTAATTAAGCCGTTTTGAAATTTCATCTTCCGAACCTGCCAATTACCACTTTTTGGATCTGCTATTAAGATTTGTTCTTTTTTTCCGCTTTGTTTAATTCTTCCGGTAAATTCATCTTTTTTGTAAGTGAACCTATTTTAGTAAGATCTATGTCTCCGGTCAACGTAAGAAGAACCGTTTCAATTTTTCTGTCATTTATTTCCATATCTACATTATCGATACCGGTAACAAACATTAATAACTCGCTTACATGGTCTTCATCTTTGCCATTTTTTACATAGAACTTAACATTTGTATCTTTGTCTTTTACCCGCATCAGTTCTTCCAGAGAAGAAGATTTAAGATACTTGTCTACAGTTGCCTGCATATCTGCAGATACAGCCTTATCCTCCGTAATAAAAACCTTAAGCCCGCTTAGACTCTTTGCAATATTCATAAAATCCTGAGCTTCCGGATCATCCACATCCACATCCATCTTAACCAAAAGGTTAAACATGTTTTTATTAACTATTACAGAACTTACCTCATCTGAATCTTCAAATTTGTCAAAAATAGACTGTGAGAAACCACTAAGGGGTAAAACTGCCATTGCCACTAATACAATATACTTTTTCATCATTTTAAATTTAATTGTTGTTGTAAATTTTTTGTTTTGCTTGTTCAAATTCATTTAAATAGGCAACTTTTTCGGTACCACGCTCCAAATTCTGTGCCAACAGGCTTAAAGCCTTCTTTGTTTCCTGATAGGCAAACTCTGCCTCTCTTTGTTCCCGGTAATCATTACCGAAATATATTCCAAAGGCCATAACTGCTACTGCTGCAATAGAAATCCATTTGTGGTAAGACACCCTGGGTTTTAATGGAACCTGCTTAGTAAACCGTTCGTCTTTGGCTTTTGAAAAGTAAGTAAACATTGGGGTGTATTGTTCCAGGTGCGGTGCAACCGAATCCTGTGAAAAATAGTCTCTCAATTGTTCCTCCTCAGCTACCGTGGTAGTTGCCTCGAAGTACTTTTCCAATAATATTTCAATTTTATCCAATGCCATAACTATGTTTTTGCATTAACTTTTCTCTTACTGTTTTTCTCGCTCTGGAAAGTGCTACTCTCACCGCAGTTGGCTGCATTTCCAGTAAATCTGCTATTTCCTTAAAATCGTATTCTTCAACATCCCGCAACTGTAACACCAATTTTTGCTGTTCAGGCAATTCCTCCATGATTTTCTCCACCCAGCTAATGCTGTCTCTTGCCTCCATCTGTTTCTGCAAAGAAGTATTGCCATCTTCATAATTACTATGAACCAATTTGAGGTTACTCGATTGTTTCGACTTTAACCTGTCCAGGCAAAAGTTTTTGGTCATGGTCATTGCAAAGGCCTCAACATTTTTATAATTGGTAATATCGCTATTTTTTGACCACAATTTCATAAGAACCTCCTGAGTGGCGTCTTCAGCTTCTTCTGACGAAATGAGTAATCTTTTTGACAATCTGTATAACTTGTCTTTAAAAGGCATTACCACATTTAAAAATTCTGATTGCGTCATTATTGGTTGTTCTGTTGTTGTATGAACCATTCAAGGTGTTTTACATAAGCAAGACGAAGTACATCGAATTTTGTTACAAAATATTTTTTTTTCCTGCAGATGTAAGTACTTTGCACCCCTTAAAACTACTAAATTATGGTTTTTAAAAGTCTGAAAGTTAAATAGATGGGAAATAATGTTAAGGAATATTAAATTTGGAATAATTGTTGCTAAAACTAAGTAACTTGCGCGAAAAAAGAAGAATGAAGAAGATTTTGCTTTTATTTTTAGGTCTTTCCACCCTACTAATATCTTGTAATAAGGATGATGATATTACCATAAATGGTCCGGGAGGCACCTCGGTTAATGTTCAGGATTTTATGTGGAAGGCCATGAATATATGGTATTTCTGGCAGTCAGACGTAGCTGACCTGGCAGATGACCGGTTTCCTACTAACGAAGAGTACATTGAATTCCTTGCTTCCGAACTAGATCCTGCCGATTTTTTCGACAATAAACTCCGATTTTCAGAAGACAGGTTTAGCTTTTATGGTGACGATTATAAAACGCTAACAGAAAATCTTTCAGGGATTTCTCGTAGCAATGGTTTGGAATTTGGCTTATTTTTATATGGCGATAACGATACCGATATCTTTGGATATGTGCGCTATATTGTTCCAAATTCAGATGCATCTACAAAAGACATCTCACGGGGAGAATTATTTACCGGTGTGGATGGGATAAGCCTAAATCAAACCAATTACCGGGACCTGCTATTCGGGGAAAATGCTACCTACACTCTAAATATGGCAGATATTGCCGATGGCGTAATTACACCCAACGACAAAAGCGTCGAATTGACCAAGCAGGATGGGTTGGTTGAAAATCCTGTTTTTATCGTAAAATCATTTGACATTAATAACCAGAAAATAGGGTATTTGATGTATAATGGCTTTACAAACGAGTTTGATGAAAATTTAAACGATGCATTCGGGCTGTTAGTAGCCGATGGGGTTACTGATCTGGTTCTGGACTTTCGTTATAACCCGGGAGGGTCTGTAAATTCATCACGCCTTCTGGCCAGCATGGTTTTTAGCACAAATACGAATAATCTGTATACAAGGCAGCGCTGGAATGAAAAATTGCAGGAAGTCTTTACCGATGAGCAACTGGCGGACTATTTTGCAGACAAAACGGGAGCCGGCACTGCAATAAATACATTAAACTTAAACAGGGTTTATGTATTAACAACAAGTAGTTCTGCATCTGCCAGTGAATTGGTAATCAATGGCCTGGATCCATACATTGAAGTGATTAAGATAGGTACGACAACAAGGGGTAAGAATGAATTTTCACTTACCATGGTTGACGATCCCGACAGGGATGGTGCTCCGTTTATTTACACTCCCTCCAGAGAAAATAAGATTAATCCCAATAATAGCTGGGCAATTCAACCCCTGGTAGGAAGAAATGAAAATTCTGTAGGCTTCTCGGATTATTCGGCAGGTTTTGAACCGGATATTGAATTAAAAGAAGATCTGGAAAACCTGGGGGTTTTGGGAGATGAAAATGAACCCCTGCTTGCCAGGGCTATACAAGAAATTACAGGTATTTCAGGGAAAAAGGATTTTACGGTAAAGACCCCTGTTGAGCTGTACACAAGTTCCAAAATGTTTGCCCCTTTGAAGGACAATATGGTATTGGATAAGCCAATTCACCTTAATCTTGATTTGAAATAACAAAAGCTTAAAGATTTAAACTAAGTCCCAATCGTATGTTCCGCCCTCTGGTGGTAAAACCAATTACCTCTGTATAAGTTGTATTAAACACATTCTCCAAGTTTAAAAAGAATTTGAGTTTATTTGGTATTACTTCCTGTGAAACATATATACCGAAGGTTGAAAAAGGATCGAGGACCTCATCATCAGAAGTGTTAAAATCTGTGTCCAGGCGCTTTCCTATAAAAGAATAGGTAAGCGATAAAAAGGAATTGGCTGAAATGTTATAGCTCAAAGTTGCGTCTACTCGATGTTTAGGTATTCTGATTGCTTTGTCTCCTTTTCTTTCGGTAAAAGTATAATTGGCGATCAAATTAATATGCTCTAGTGGCTCCCAGTTTAACTGGCCCTCCAAACCTTGTACATTAATAGTACTTGAGGCGTTAAAATATTGAAATAGTGTATTGTCAAAGAACACAAAATTTTCTTCTTTCCTATTAAAATACAGAGCACTTAATCGCAATGAATTGTTTGCTTTATACTCAAGACCTCCTTCTGCTGTTCGGTTAGTCTCCGGTTCCAAAAGTGGGTTGGCTCCAAACATTCCAAATAACTGGCTGATGGAAGGTGTGATATAGGAGGTGGCATAGGTACCCATAAATTTTAAATATCCGCCATCTAAAGCAATTGAATAGGAGGGATTTAAATTGTATACGATTTGTGTACCATATTCAGAATGGAAGTTAAGTCGCATTCCGGCATTAATATTCAATCCGAATGGTGAAACATAAACCAGGTTTGCGTAAGGATCTATCAACGAGAATTCCTGAATCCCATCAACTTCAGCTCTGTCCAGATTATAATTCACGCCTAAAATAGCGTATATGCGTTCATCGAAAGTATATCTGTTAAACAGGTCGATCACATAATTATTCCCTTCAAACTTGGAGGGAAAAGCACTCCTGTTATCCGACTTATAATTGGTAAATGAACCATTTAAGTTTAAATCTCCTTTTTTATATATCCATTTTGAAGATAAACCCAGCCGTTTTTGTTCTGTCAGAAAGGTGTAGGGAGCATCAACAAAACCAAAAGATTCGTCATAAGCACTATTCAAATTTGTTTGATTGGCATAAACAGTTAGGTTGATTTTATTTTTAAATGAATACCCCAGCTTCAGATCAATATTATATCTCGAAAAAGGGTCTTCTTCGTTAGCTTCGGTTATAATTGATGATAAACCATTTGTATATACATTGGAAAAACCCAGAGAATAGGTAAAACTGTCAAGAGATCCGCTAACCATGGCTGAATTACTAAACTCTGCAATATTGTAATTCTGATCGGATGAAGATTGGTTTGTCCCGATACTCGATTGAAAATCTCCGCTTATTTTTTTATCTGAAGCCTTTTTACTCTTTATGTTAATAACAGCCGTAGCTGCACTCATGCCATATAGGGTACTGGAAGCTCCTTTAATTATTTCAATTGATTCTATATTCGAGGTGGCAAGCAATCTAAGATCATATTCCTGGGAAAAAGAAGAAGGGTCTGAAACTCTTATACCATCAATAAGGATTAAAACCTGCCTGCCTCTGCCACCTCTGGCGAAAACCCCCAAAACCTCGCCTTGTCTGCTACGACTCCCATTTATTTCAATACCACTTCTGGTATTTATAATCTCAGCTACGGTTTTGCCCTGGTTGTTTTCCAGTTCTTCAGAGCTTATTTTAATAATAGTTTTTCCGGAATTCTCCCTTTTTATTGGAAACCTTGAATCACTGACAACAACTTCGTCCAATTCCTGCAACTCCATGGAATCAATTTGTACCTGGGAAGAAACCGTTGTAATTAATAAACAAAAAACGCTAAAAAGAGCGTGTTTTTTTACCATTATAACCCAATAGTTTACGGGAAAATTGTACAGATGTCTATCCTATACGCCAACTTTTATCCCGAAAGTTTAACATTATTTGTTGAATTGGGCAGGTCTCCTGACTTGCGTCTTGCCACCAACCTTCCCGTGGATGTTCAATTTACAGGAACACAGACAGTGGTATTGAAGTGGTTACAAGCATTCCTGATCTAAGGAACCAAGCTTACAGTTGCGGGAACAGTTCCGGATTCTAACCGGATTCCCTTTTAATTTCAATTCTAAAAAAAGAAGTGAAAACCAAATTCCGGACTAATGTAGTATTATTTCTTTAGTCCAGGTTACTTTTCCGTCCCAGTTTTAGGATAAGCCAGAGAATTCCTATTATAAAGTGAGGTATTATATTTCTCCCTATGATATAGATGATAATGTTTGAATCTCTTCCCATGGAGAACTTTTAACAAAAATAGGATATATACAATTTTGGAAATGTGACTTTTGTTACCTTGCAGCAGAGTATATGGATTCAATCGCAATTAAATATATAGCATTATTAAGTCTGCTCCTGGCCTTCGTTTCATGTAAAGAAAAAAATCAGAATTCTTTGCCTGAAACCTTAAAAAATGGTTTGGTGACCATAAATTATGCTAAAGGATTCTCCATTGAGAAACCTGCTACAGGAATTACCATAATTAGAGTATTTTCTCCCTGGCCCGAAGCAGAGGAGGCCTTTACGTATTGTTTAGTTTCCAAAAAACTTAAAACATCACCAGACCTAAACAGTAACGATTTTGATGCAATTATTAATGTTCCTGTTGAAAGAATTATCACTACCTCAACAACGCATATACCGGCTTTGGAGAGTTTGGGAGTTATAGACAAACTTATAGGTTTTCCTGAAACCAGATATATTTCTTCTGAAGTCACGAGAAAAAAAATAGACAAGGGAAAAATAACAGATCTGGGCAATAACGAGTCTATCAATACTGAAATGGCTATAAACCTTAATCCCGATCTGATAATAGGTTTCAGCATAAATAATCAAAATAGGGCATATGAAACGCTTCAGCGTTCAAATATTCCGATTGTTTATAATGGTGACTGGACAGAAGAAACACCTTTGGGCAAGGCCGAATGGATTAAATTCTTTGCTCCTTTCTTTGGTTTGGAAGAAAAAGCCGAAAAGATTTTCAAGAACATTGAAAGTAACTATTTAAATGCTAAGGATTTAGCGCAGAAAGCAACTGAAAAACCCACGGTGCTTAGCGGCGCTCTTTATAAAGATGTGTGGTATCTGCCGGGTGGAAACAGTTGGGCAGCCAGCTTTATTAATGATGCCAATGCCAACTACTTATGGAGCGATACAAAGGCCGCCGGAAGTCTTTCACTGAGTTTGGAAAGTGTACTTTCAAAGGGGATTGACGCCTCGTTTTGGATATCACCATCGCAATTTACATCCTATAATGAACTAAATGAGGCAAGCAGGCATTATAGTCAGTTTAAAGCCTATAATGAAAAAAAAATATACACTTTTGCGAATACAAAGGGAGCAACCGGGGGTTTGTTATATTATGAATTGGGCCCAGCCAGGCCCGATTTGATCTTAAAAGATCTTATTTACATTTTTCATCCGGACCTACTGCCTGATCATAAGCTTTTTTTCTTTAAACCTTTACTATAGTGCAAAGATCAAATACATACCTGCTTCCTTTTCTGCTATTATCCCTGGTTTTGCTTTTTTGTTTAGTACTTAACCTTAGTTTCGGGTCGGTAGCCATTCCATTTAGTGATACATTTACAAGTATTTTAGGCGGGGAAATTGAAAACGAATCCTGGCATTACATCATATGGAATTATAGGATTCCCAAGGCCTTAACTGCTGTTTTGGTGGGTAGTGGACTATCTCTTAGTGGTCTGTTAATGCAAACACTTTTTAGAAATCCCCTTGCTGGTCCTTTTGTTTTAGGGATTAGCTCAGGTGCAAGTCTGGGTGCCGCACTCCTGATCATGGGATCTACACTATTTTCACATTGGCTTATTTTTGAAGTCATTAACGATGTATCCCTTGCTATTGCCTCGAGCATAGGTAGTTTTTTAGTTCTCCTGGCCGTGATTACCGTTGCATCCAGAATTAAAGATACCATGGCGTTGCTCATTATTGGATTAATGTTTGGAAGTATAACTGCGGCTTTGGTAAGTGTTCTCTCCTATTTCACTGATGCGGATAAATTACAACAATATATATTTTGGGCATTCGGTAGCGTAGGCAATTTATCCGGGACACAACTGGCGCTTTTAGCTGTATTTATCCTGATTGGCATTATACTCAGTATTATTTCCCTCAAATCACTCAATGCATTATTGCTTGGTGAAAATTATGCACGAAGCCTAGGTGTTCATTTGAAAAAAACCCGTTTCATAATTATTATAGCAACAGGGTTACTCGCCGGGGCAGTAACAGCCTTTGCTGGCCCGATAGCATTTATCGGACTGGCAGTACCCCACTTAACCCGGCAAATTTTCAATACCACTGATCATAAAATATTGGTGCCGGCTGTACTTGTATACGGGGCAATACTTCTGTTACTTTGTGATTTGATTGCTCAATTACCTTCTTCTTCGTATGTTTTGCCATTAAACGCTATTACTTCTGTTGTAGGTGCACCTGTGGTTATATGGTTATTGGTAAGAAAGAAGAAGATGATATTTTAATCTATTAAATAGTTAAATTATTTCAACAAAAAATGAACATATCATACTGGAGGCCAAAAAGTTGTCTGTTGGATATACTTCTCGCAGAAAGAATACTGCTGTAGCCAACGATATTAGTTTTGGGCTTACAAAAGGTGAGCTGGTTGCAATTGTTGGCATAAACGGTATTGGCAAGTCTACGCTATTGCGAACTTTGGGAGGTGTACAGCCTAAATTATCAGGTTCTGTATTGATAAAAAATAAGCCCATCGAAACTTTAAAGTCAGAGGCGTTGGCAACCATGGTGAGTGTTGTACTAACAGAGCCAATTGCATCAAAAAACCTGACGGTATTTCAACTCGTTAGTTTAGGAAGGCATCCTTACACAAACTGGATTGGGACGTTATCTGCCGATGATCAGTCAAAAATCCTAAAAGCAATCAAAATATTAGAATTAGAGCCTTTACAGAATATGAAATGTTATGAACTTAGTGATGGGCAACTGCAAAAGGTCATGATAGCCAAAGCCCTGGCCCAGGACACTGAAATTATTCTTCTGGATGAACCCACCACACATCTGGATCTCTATCATAAAGTGCACATATTAAAACTATTACAAAGAATCGCACATGATACCAAAAAAGTGGTTCTTTACACCACCCACGAAATAGACCTTGCAATCCAGCTTTGCGACAAAATATTTATAATGAATGGGGATACCAATAATTTTGGTGCTCCCTGTGAACTCATCGAGTGCAAAAGCTTTGAGGATTTATTTCCCAAAGACACCATTACCTTTAATCCCGAGACAGGCTCATTTAAGATTAATAAGTAAGTTCAACTAGTGCTACTATTTTAATGGTAATCAATTATCTTTACTTTTCAGAATCAAAAATATATGGAAGCCTATTTGGTTTATAGTATACTTGCCGTGGTTTTTTTGGTAGCCGGTTATTTTTTAGGCAACTACATACAAAGCCTTAAAACCAAATCGAGTCAGAGTGCCCTTCTGGAACGCGAAAAACAGCTCAGGAATAACCTTATAGAAATGGAAAAAAGGCTGGCATTGGGTATGGATGAAACCCGTGATTTGCAATCTCAAAAGGAGCGTTTGGGGATTCAGATAAGCAAGTATGAGGTTGAAATGGAGAATTTGCATCAAAAAAACTCGGAGCAGAAGGCAGAGGTAGAAAAACTTCAGGAAAAATTTACGAAAGAATTTGAAAATTTGGCTAATAAAATATTAGATGTAAAATCAGAAAAATTCACCAGACAGAATAAGGAAAATATTGAAAATATCCTCAATCCCTTAAAGGAAAAAATTAAGACTTTTGAAGACAAAGTCGAAAAAAGTCAAAAAGAAAATATTAGCATCCACTCTTCACTCAAAGAGCAATTGCTAAATCTGCAAAGTCAAAATTTAAAAATTACCCAGGAAGCAGAAAATCTAACTAAGGCTTTAAAAGGTGATAGCAAAATGCAAGGAAATTGGGGTGAATTGGTATTGGAGAGAGTCCTGGAAAAATCAGGTCTTGAAAAAGACAGGGAATATTCGGTTCAGCAAAGTTTTACCAGGGAGGATGGCAGCCGGGTATTGCCGGATGTAATCATTAATCTCCCTGATGGTAAAAAAATGATCGTAGATGCCAAAGTTTCACTCACAGCCTACGAACGATATATAAATGCTGAAGCAGAATTACAGGAAAAATATTTAAAAGAACATATTAGTTCCATAAAAACCCATGTGGATCAATTATCCTCAAAAAAATATGAAGATCTTTATGAAATGGAAAGCCCTGATTTTGTTCTTATGTTTATTCCTATAGAACCGGCTTTTGCAATTGCAATAAACAATGACAACTCTATTTACAATAAGGCCTTTGAACAAAATATTGTCATTGTAACACCATCTACCTTATTAGCAACGCTACGTACTATTGATAGCATGTGGAGCAACGAGAAACAGCAAAGAAATGCTATTGAAATAGCCAGGCAGGCAGGGGCCTTATATGATAAATTTGAAGGGTTTATAACAGATTTGACTAAGGTGGGCAAAAAAATGGACGAGGCTAAGACTGAATATAAGGGGGCTATGAATAAATTAGTCGAGGGCCGTGGAAATATTATTACAAGTATTGAAAAGCTCAAGAAAATGGGAGCTAAAGCCAAAAAGTCTCTGCCAGACAAATATCTTGAAAGAGCCCAGCAAGATGATTTTGATGAAAAACTAAATTAGCACGCATGAAAAAAGCTTTGTTTATTGGGGTAACTATTATCATATTAGCTTTTGCCTCATATTTTACTTTCGTTTATTATGTGCCCTATAGCGAAGGGGTACGATCCGGGGAGTTAATAAAAATAAGTCACAAAGGGGTGGTTTTTAAAACCTGGGAAGGCGAATTAAGTCAGGGTATCTCCGGTGCCCAAATATTTAAGTTTTCCGTTTCCGGCAAAAAGAAGGATGTCATTGAAAAGCTGAAAGAATATCAGGGAGACTATGTTAAACTGGATTACGAGGAACGTTATGCCACATTCTCCTGGTGGGGTGATACAAAATATTTTATCACAGGAGTAAAACTTGAAAAATCACCTCATTTCAATAACTAGTTTACAGTCTGAAAACTAGTTGCTCAAGGCAATTGAATTAATTTTCCCGCATCGGCATCCAAAAACCAGTTTAACCTCCCTGAATGAGGGGCAACAAGTGATGCAGGATATGAAGTGTAGTTTCCCTTCTTTTTGATTATCTCAAAGACTTTTTGTTCCTTATTTTCACCTGTTACAAGGAATGCCACTTCTTTGGCATTATTTATAATAGAACCGGTAAGAGTTACACGTTTCTGACCTGTTTCAGGATGTTCCGCAACCTCACAGTGCGATTTAGAATTCCATAAGGTGATCTGATTTGGAAAAACTGAAGCCGTATGCCCATCATCACCGATTCCCAGTATTACGAGATCAAATTGTGGCTGCATATTATGATCAGGTAGCCTGGTTTCTAGAAGAGCTGCATATCGTACAGCTTCTTCCTCTGGATTGTTCTCCCCCTTAATACGGTGTATATTCCCAGAAGGTATACCTACTTTAGAAAACAGGTGCTCATAAGCCATTCTGTAATTGCTTTCTTTATCATCAGAAGAGACACAGCGCTCATCGCCCCAATAGAATTGTACTTTTGACCAATCTATCCTATTCTTAAAATGTGCTGCCAATTCCTTAAACACTTCTTTCGGAGTACTTCCACCGGACAAAGCTATATGTAAAATACTGTTTTTGGCTGTAAGCTTATATAGGTATTCTGAAAAGGATTCTGCCGTTTGTTTTTTTGATTCCGATATTTTGATTTCCATACCTATGTCTTAATGTATTAAACAGAAACCCGGGTCATCTGCAAGTTGTTCCCCCGGATTTCTCCAGCTATAAAGACCGTCAAAAAGTTCGTCTGCATTCTGAGGACCCCAGACACCGGAAGAATAGCCATAGGTTTTAACATCTTTTCCATTTTTCCAGTATTCCAATATTGGATCCACAAACTCCCAGGCTGCTTCCACTTCATCTGCCCTTGCATATAAAGTCGGGTCTCCCTGCATGGCATCCAGCAAGAGTCGCTCGTACGCATTCATAACGTTTTTCTCGGACAAGCCCGAATAGTAAAATTCAAGATTCGCTCTTTCCACCTTAAACCCTTGTCCCGGAACTTTAACCCCGAATTTTATTAAAATTCCTTCATCAGGTTGTATTCGAATAATTAATTTATTGTCTTTATCAATAATACCGGATTCACTAAAAATATGATGATGCGGTGATTTAAAATGTATAACTACTTCGGTGACTTTCGTAGGCATCCGTTTCGCAGTTCGCACATAAAAAGGAACATCTTTCCATCGCCAGTTGTCAATGTAGAACTTAACAGCTGCATACGTCTCCGTTGTAGATTCGGGATCTACGCCTTCTTCTTCCCTATAGCCGGGAACTTGCTCACCCATAAAATCCGAAGCTAAATACTGCCCACGTATTGTATTCTTAAATAGTGTTTCCTCATCTCTCATAATCCTCAGGGACTTCAGGGCCTTAACCTTCTCATTCCTGATTTCTTCTGCTTTGTCATCAATAGGCGGTTCCATGACCACCAGGGAAATAATTTGCAAAAGGTGATTCTGGAACATATC
>Ga0209536_100008025_pt1 | contig 15916 bp, 14 predicted proteins | sample DeeMarSeWOR28_12_FD_187461 | JGI IMG/M metagenome (GOLD analysis project Ga0209536, IMG submission 187461) | Marine sediment microbial communities from White Oak River estuary, North Carolina - WOR-2-8_12 (SPAdes) (version 2) | ecosystem: Environmental > Aquatic > Marine > Intertidal zone >...
CCCCCAGACGTGGCCCGCCATCGGCTCCCCCAATCACGCCCTCGCATCCAAGCAGTAGAAGGCCCATTAGGCCTAAGCAAACCCCTAGTTTCACTATTTCACCCCTTAGGGTCTGTATGGATCCCTAAGGGTGTAGGTGTCTAGGGATGACGACAGTTCATTACATTTTTATTCATCCTTTAGGGGTATGGAGGGGCCACGGTGAGCAAGTTCGCAAGAGAGGCTGGCGCAGCCGCGACACCCTTGGAGGCCGCAGCGCAGCGGGTTTGCCGCAGCAGCGGCACCTGATAAGAGGCAGGCGTCAGGGGGCTTCCGATCTATCTATCCCGGGGGCGAGTCGAGTGTCGAACCAGATTGTCATCCTTCTCTGTGCCTGTGGGCTGCTCATCGCGATGGGTATTATCGAGCTCATCCTTCACCGGAGCCGGCTGCGGCGGATTCCCATTCGCATTCATGTGAACGGCACGCGCGGAAAGACGAGCGTGACCCGGCTCATCGCCGCCGGCCTGCGGGAAGCCGGCGTCCGCACAGTGGCCAAGACCACGGGCACCGTGCCCCGCTTCATTTTGCCAAACGGCCGCGAAGTGCCGGTCTACCGTCCCGGCGGCGCCAACGTGATCGAGCAGAAGCAGTCGATCACCATGGCCGCGGCCCAGCGAGCCGACGCGCTCGTCGTGGAGTGCATGGCGCTCCAACCCCAACTTCAGTGGCTTTCCGAGTCGAAGCTCGTTCGCGCCACGCACGGCGTCATCACCAACGCGCGCCCCGATCATCTCGACGTGATGGGCCCCACCGAGGACGACGTCGCTCGGGCGCTTGCCGCAACGGTTCCGGTCAACGGCGTCTTTCTAACCGCTGAGCGGCATCATCGCCCCTTTTTTGAAGAAGTTGCCGCCGATCGTGGTTCACGCTTTCACGCCTCCGAGCAGATCAGCCGGCCGCTCACGGACGAAGAAGTCGCGGCATTCTCCTATCTGGAGCACCGGGACAACATCGAGCTCGCCCTTGCCGTCTGCGAGGAAATCGGGATCGACAACGAGACTGCTCTTCGAGGCATGTGGAGAGCCAAGCCGGACCCTGGAGCGATGACCGAAGCCCAGGTGGAGTTTTTCGGCCGACACATCGTCTTCGTCAACGGATTCGCGGCCAACGACCCGATTTCGACCCGCTACATCTGGGAGCAATCCCTGCGCCGGCATCGCGAGCTCACCAGGCGTATCGCCGTCTTCAATTGCCGATCGGACCGCGCCGACCGCTCCGAGCAACTCGCCGAGTCATACGCCCAATGGACCCAGGCGGACGAGGTGGTCTTGCTTGGCAGCGGTCAGTACATTTTCGCCCGAGCCGCGGTGAAGAGCGGTCTCGATCCGACGCGTTTGGTTTTCGTCGACCGGACCCATCCGGCCGACATTTTCGAGATTCTGCTCGGCCTTGCCGAGCCTTCCGCCCTGGTGATGGGCCTTGGGAACATTGCGGGGCCGGGCTTGGCGTTGGCCGAGTATTTCGCCAATCGGGGGATGGACCATGCCAGAGATTGAGTTGTTGACCCTTTCGATCGGGCTGGGCCTTGCAGCCAGCCTTCTCTACGGCGAGCTCTTCGGGCTTGCAGCCGGCGGGATGGTCGTCCCAGGCTACATTGCCCTCTACATGAACCGGCCGGTCGATATCGGGTTGACGCTGCTGGCCGCCCTCTTGACCTTCGGCTTTCTCAAGGGCGTTTCGCAGATCGCGATTGTCTACGGCCGACGTCGAACGGCGCTCACCATTCTGGTCGGCTATCTGGTGGGCCTCGGTATGCGAATGTGGTTGGACTCCCCCGCTGCTCCGTTCGCCGAAGGCGCGATCATCGGCTTCATCATTCCAGGGCTCATCGCGATTTGGTACCAGCGGCAGGGCGTCCTCGAGACGACGCTCAGCCTCGTCACTGCGGCGATCATCGTTCGCATGGTCTTGGTCGTAGCGATTGGAGAGGTAGCGCTATGAGAGGGATGTACTGGAAGCCCGAGGGGGCCTCTCAGGTTCAGCGCGCGCTGGTTGCGGCGCTGGCTGTGGTCGGACTCGTGGCGGTCGAGGTGTTCCCCACCGAAGAGCAGCAGCCCCACTACGCAGAGAAGATGCTCGCCGCCCGCAAGGCGCAAGACGCGTTTGACGTCATCGCCGACGCTTCTGAACAGCGCGGCTTTCGCCTCGAGCCCAAGTTCGATCCATCCGGCTCGAGGTTGATTGGCGATCCACTATCGCCGATCACCAGCGGCAGCGGCAGCCTGGTTTCCAAGCAAACCACAGTGAACCCCAACTTCGCCGCGGTGGTGGTGGAGTGGCTGAAGGAGATTCATGTCAAGACCGGCGACGTGGTCGCCGTCGGCGTCTCCGGTTCCTTCCCTGCGATCAATGTGGCGGTCTACGCCGCGATTCACGAGCTCGGTCTCGAGCCCATCATCATCTCGAGCACTGCGGCTTCCCAGTATGGTGCCAACGATCCCAGCTTCACGTGGCTCGACATGGAAGCCGCGCTCCGCAAGAACCAGGTCTTCCCTTACAAATCGGTTGCCGCGTCGCTCGGCGGTGTGGGCGACGATGCCATCGGCCTCACCAAGCGCGGGCGCCAGATGCTCCAGCGCGCCATCGAGCGGAACAAGATTCCGGTGCTTGCGGAGATCGAGTCGGAAGACTCGCGATCGGACAGCGACGAAGAGGAGGCCCAACAGGTCCCGCAGAACTACGGTCTGGTCGATCAAGATCGCGTCCAAGAGCGTGTTCGCCTCTACCACGAAGTCGCAGGCGACCGTCCCATCAAGGCCTACGTCAACATAGGCGGCGGTACGGTGTCGGTCGGCACGAAGGTCGGGAAGCGCAAGTTCGTGCCTGGCGTCAACACGCGGCCGCCAAAAGGCATCGAGGACATGCCTCCGTCGGTGCTGGGTGCTTTTCTCGAGATCGGCGTGCCCGGGATCCACTTGACGCAGATTGTCGAGCTGGCGGAGAGGTACGGGCTGGAGATTGCCCCGCGCACGATGCCGGAAGTCGGCGCAGGCGATATCTTCCAGAAGCGGCAGGCTAACCGCTGGCTTGCCGGCATCGTGCTGGCCTTGCTCCTGCTCTCGCTGTTCGTGGCCGCGCGCGCACCCTGGGGCACGCGAATGCTTCGAACGACCATTGCCCCCGAGAGCGTCGTGCCGCCTCCGCCCCGCGTCCCGAGTGGTTTCGTCCCTCGAACCGAGCAGAGTGAACGCAGCGGCAGCGCCACGGACGCCCCATAGAATTGATGCCCTGGCGGACCGTGCTATCTCGGCGGCGATAGGAGATCTTCATGATTCGTCACTTGCGTTTTGTTCTTCCTGCTGCTGCGGCGTTGTTCGTTTTGAGCTGTGCCGATAGCACCGTGGTCCAGACAGGCTCGGTCGATGTTCAATGGAACCGAGACAACCTCGCCGATTTTGAGAACGCGAAGAAGTTTAGCGTCGTGACCTCGGACATCGTCCCGCCCGACCGCCTCCCGGACCTCGATGCCGATCAAGAGGCTTTCAACGACATGGTCAATGACTTGATCGTGGAGGCCATGCAGGCTGAACCCGTCTGTCTGACCTTCATCGACCCCGATGACGTGACCGACGAAAACCAGCCTGACCTCTGGGCGGCAAACGGTGTCTCACGCGAGACTGCAGGCGGCTACTATTACGAATGCGTCGGCGGCTGGTGGTGGGGCTATTGGGGCTGGTACTGGGACTCCTGCGCCTACTGGGTTCCGACCTACGTCGAATATGACGTGGGCAGCTTACTGGTTCCCATTGGCCTCCCACCCGTTGGCGATGCGACGCCGGATCTCATTTTTGCCGGCCTCGCACAGTCGGTCGTCGGATCAGGCGGAGATGCGATGACCAAGGCTCAGCAGGCGATTGAGCTGATCTTCGAAAAGTGGCCGGACCCACGGTCTTGTCCCTAGTTATCGACTCCGTCAACTCGACCCTTTGCGTCGACCAAGGGGCTTCGCCCCACAGCAGTGCTCAGCGGCGTCGGTAGCGTTTCGGCCGGTGATGCTTTGCGAGCTCCGCGTGGCCCCGATTGGTCAGATTCGGCGGGAAGACAAAGGCCGCCAAGTGATCCAGCGGGTCCAGAACCTGGCCGTCCTGGAATAGCCCGAAGTGAAGATGGGCGCCGGAATCCTTGATTCCGGTGCGGCCGACTTCGCCGAGCCGCTGGCCCGCTTCCACGCGATCGCCGACATGGATATCGTAACTCGCAAGGTGCGCATAGAGCGACACCAAGCCGTTGCCGTGATCCACTTCAATGAACAATCCACGTGGGCCCATGTGCCTCCCGTGGACCAGCACGGCGCCCCAGGGCTCGAGCGGGATCTGCGCGCGGCGTTCCCAGTCCACACCAGCGAACGTCACGACGCCAGCTGCGATGGAGCGAACGGGCTCGCCCTCCTCGGATGCGAAGTCGATGCCGCGATGGGTTCGGCGCCCGTTGTCGCGCGGCTCGCCAAGGCCGCTGATCGCGATCCGCGGATAGCCATCGAGCGGGCTCACGAATGAGATGCCGATGCGCGACTGGCCCCCGCGATTCAGTAGTGCGTGGCTGCTCAGGAGACGGCGCCGCGCCGTGAGAATCCGATCCTCGGGGCCCGCGTCGCTGACGCGATCGCCCCAGATGAAATGCGAGACCGAGTGGCGGTGAGGCGCAGAGTCGAAGGCTCGGTCGATCTGTGGGCACTGCTGGCCGAAGACATGGAGGAAAGCGGCCGCGAAGTAGATGTTGGGCTCTGGGCGCGCGAGCGCCTCACGGCGAAACGGAAAGGCGCCTACGTCGAGCTCCTTGCGGGTCCAGCCTTTGTCCGTCCAGGCGCCGAAGCGGTAGACCCCATCTCTGATGTTGGCTGCATGCATCCCCTGGTTGATCAACGCGAGGCCTGTGCCATAGCTGTTCCTGCTCTGGTGGTCACAATTGCTTTGCGTGTAGACGAGTGCGGCAAGCAGCCACGGGTCGACGGCGAACTCCTGGCTGTATCGAACGATGGCGGCGGCGTATCGCTCGAGCTCGCTGGCTTTCACCGATGCAGGGCAGAGCGGAGTCATTGCCGCCGCGAGGTCGCTCGCCCTCACACTTGCCGGCGAGCCGGGCTCCTCCGGCCAGTACGACAAATCGGCCAAGCCGCTCCCTCGTGGACGCAGAGCAAGACGGCGCATCTCGTCGGCAGTCAGAGAGCCCCTTCTGTCTTCCGGCGGACCGTCTGCAGACTCGTTCAGCACCACCCCCATGCGAAGGCGCCGCTTCCAGGGTGTGTCCTGCGCATGGCTCGACTGCAAGGCAGCGGCGAGCGCGAGGAAGCTAGCGAGGGCTAAAAAACTGGCGAGGAATCTCAAGCGGTTCTCCCAAGCATACAACAGGATGCCGCTAGGGCGTGATCATTCCAACTTATCCGCGCAAGTGTCCTAGCCGCTTCGCGTCTTCAAAGGTTTTGCGAGCCTGGGCCTTGTCCGCTAGGGTAGTTCCTCGGGACGCACCGCGAAACGCCTGATGAGCAGCCAAGTAGGGACAAATTATTCGGGGGAGCGTCTAGCTTCGCTAGCAAACCGCCAAGAGCTTTTCGCTCGGCGGCAATACGAGCCTGTGATCTCCGCCCAGGCACTCGAGTCGACGACATCGACTTGGTTCGGCGTCGGGGTTGCTGCCGGTGAGGCGAGCTGCGGTCTCCCGATCGACGTGCTGATTCTAGTCTTCGCGCAAGAGATGGTACGGAGGGAGCTCGGGCTCGCCAAGAGCTCCATCCTCATCGCCGATAGCAACGCTTGCAACGCCGGCGTCCCGAGGCTCGACGTGCATCGCGCCGCTTCGCTTGCACAGGCGCCGCTCGAGGCACTGATCGATCGCTTTGGTTTCCCCGTGGACATCCATCGTTCGTCTTCCTTGGCACCGGCCGCCGAGGTCGAGCGAAAGCAGGAGGCCCTCGAGATCGAAAACGGTTACGTGGCACAGCAACTGGTGCAGACCGAAATCATGCGTTCCCGTGGCGCAGCGTTGAAGGTCGGTTGGGCCTTGTCTGCCTGCACCTACGACGAAACCTATTTCGATCGACTCTACCGCAATCGTTTCGGCGACCAAGTGACCTTTGCGTATACGATTGGCGGACGGACCCTGAATCCGCAGCGGCCGCGCGCGTGTCCTTACCTCTGCCGCGAGCCGGCCGATCGCCTCCTCCTCGGTACCCGAGAAAACGCAGTCCGAAAGCTCTACAGCGACGCCGCATCGCCCGCGGTCAGCGGTTATCGCCGTCTGATCGGCAAGCTTGCGCGCGCGTATCTCCATCTCACTGGGGACGACCCAGGCACTCCTGAGAGCTTCCTTCAGTTCGTCGTCGACACCTCCGCCCGCCCAGCTACTGCAAAAAAGCGGGCAGCCCGCGAATCGCGAGTCGGCGCCCCGACGAGCTATGCTCCCTGAGATCCCGCGCTTGTTCGTCCGTTAGGGCGTCGACTCCACCTCCGCTCTCTCCTGCGCGAAGAAACGACCGAGGGCTCACGCCGCGTTCGAGAAGCAGGGCCGTCGCGTGATCGAAGATCGACTCGCGCTGCTTCATCGCATCGAAGCTGCTCTCCGCGACGGCCCGGTCGATGGAGCGTTCGTCGCGATCCCAATCGAGAAAATCGACGATGCGTTCGATCGATGCCTTGCGATCCCGGATCAGATCTTCGTAGTGAATGATCAAAACGTCGGGATCAGAGGCCCGGTTGCGCCAACCGGCGACGTGGTCGAACCAGGACCCGTACTGGAGGCGTCCTTCCATGAAGCGTTGGTGAAACTCACCCAGTGTTCCATCGAACCCGAGGTAGTCTCGGTAGAAGTGAAAATATGAAAACAGCACATCCGAGCTCTCGCGCTCCACATAGATGTAGCGCGCTCCGTCCGGCAGCCACTCTCTCGGCAAGTGGCTCTTGAACACGCGGGGCGATGGAAAGCTCGCCAGGTCCGACGCACTTAGCTCTCCAATAGCCAGCGAGCGTTCGAACCAAGGCGAGACCTTCGTGAGATGCGTTGGTTCGGGCTGCGCCTCGTGTGCCAGCAGATACACGATCCATTGCGTTAGCGTCGTACCCGAGCGTGGATAGCTCGAGATGAATACGTCGCTTTCTCGCACCTCCAGGTCCAGCCGACCTCGCAGGAACTTGGCGATTCGGCGGGCGTTGTCCAGATTGCGAACTGCTGAGTCGAGCGCGCTGCTGGCCGCCCCCAGCACGCGGCTCGCCGTCTTCTGCAGAGGGTCTCGGGTCCTGCTCGTCTTGGTTGGCCGCATGATCAGACCCTGACTACCCTAGCACCGCCGATGCAAGCCCTAGCACATATCGCCACGCCGGAGTTTGCCGTCGCGTTCCTGGTTAGCTTTCTGGCCGCAGCGCTTCACAGCACGGTTGGCTTCGGCTTCGCGCTGCTCAGCGTGCCTGTCCTCTCGCTGCTCAATCCTCTATTTGCGCCAGTACCCCAACTGCTCGTCGTTTTCCCGCTGACCCTCGCCATCGTCCTTCGCGAACGCGACGCCATCGAGGTGAGGAGCACCCTCTGGATTTTCGCGGGTCGTGTGCCGGGCGCGCTGATTGGCGTGGCCCTCCTCAAGTTGCTCAGCGGGGCCGCACTGGATGTCCTGATGTCCGTGATGGTCATCGTTGGTGTCGCCATCGTGCTGAGCCGCGGGACTTTCCGCAGAACAGCCGTCCGTGAGTTCAGCGCCGGCGTGGCTTCGGGAACCATGGCGATGGTCTCGGCCATTGGCGGGCCGCCCATCGCGCTGCTCTATCGCAATGACTCGGGCCCAACCGTTCGTGCGAATCTGGGCCTGGTCTTTGCAATAGGTCTGTGTATCACGATCAGTGTTCGCGCCCTGGCCGGCAAGGTCAGTTGGGACGAGGTCGTCATCGGAGCCGCGCTGCTACCAGCAGTTGGGCTCGGGCTGCGTGCGAGCAAGAAACTGATTCCGCGCGTCGATGGGCCTCGGCTCCGCAATGCCATCGTCGTCGTGGCGGGCGGTGCAGCGCTCCTACTGTTCGCGCGGGGTCTCTTCAATTGGTGAACTGGACCCAGGTCGTTTCCGGTTGGAAGCGTACGGCGTGCCAGGCTGCGGGAACCTCGGGCTCGCTCCAATAATAGAGCCAGCGCGCGTCGACCGGCGCGATGTTCGTGCATCCGTGGCTGCGCACCTTGCCGAAATCGGTGTGCCAGTACGCGCCGTGGAGCGCGTAGCCCCCATGGTAGTAGAGCGTCCAGGGAACCTCTTCGACTTCGTAGAAGCCGTCAATCGGGTCGGTCGCGTTCATCGTCGTCGAAATGTACTTCTGTTGGACCTCGAAGAGTCCGGTGGGCGGTTCATAGCCCTCTTTGCCACTCGAAATGACCGTTGCATAGACGGGCTTGTCGCCCTCGTATGCGACGAGGGTTTGCTCTTTCAGGTTGACGTGAATCCATTTCCCATTCGCCGGAACGTCCCCTGGGCGCTTGGCTTGCCGCGCCACGCGCAGATCCTCGCGCCTCACCGCGCCAGGCTTTCCGGCAAGGTATAGAACGCCGCCTACGCTGAGCTCCTCGGTGACGGCGAAGCGTCCGTGCTTTTGAGCCTTACCAGTCACGTTTGCCTTCCCGCCCTTCAGGTCGAACAGGTCTCGGTCCTCGCCGTACACGAAGGCCAAGGGCAGGGTCCAGCCGTCGTGGCCGAGCTCTTCGCCGCGAACCACATCGGGGTTGCGAAGCTCGACGTCGCTTTCGCGCACGAAACGGCCGCGGACCGTACGGTAGAACACCGCGCCGTCAGCTTCGCGAGTCTCCTTCTCCGCAAGCGCGAGAAAGTAGTCCCCCTCCATGAGCGTCGAGACCACTTCGGGCGTCGAGCCCTTCTTCTCCATCGCGCGTCGGGCTTGCTTTTCTTCCTCTACCGTCGGGATGCGGAAGTAGCGCGGCGCCCTCTTCGTGATGACGCGCGAGTACTGGTAGGGAAGGTGAGTGTTCACCTTGGCCGGGGGAACTCCATATCGATTGCCGCTTGGCGAGTCGCTCACATTGAAGCCGAGCGAAGTGCAGACGTATCCAAACGGTGTCGCCTCGTACCAGGAACCGTCCTTGCAGCCGTTGCCGCTGACTTGCTTGCCCACCTTGAGGACGGTGCCGCGCCGAACGATGCCCGCCACCTTCGGGCTGCTCTCGGCTTTGTCATAGACGAACGAGTCGTAGTGAAACGCGGAGCCAAAGAGCCCGGCCGTACCGGGGTTGTTCTTCGGGCTTTGCTGACGTTCGTTCCAGTCGTCGAGTCCGGGCGCTCGCAGTAGGCGCTTCCCGTCGATGATTTCGGTGCCGTGCAGCTGCTGATCGGAAGCGCGCTCGCCGAGCGCGACGGCCCCACCGCCGATTCCCGCGACCAGAACCACCAGACACAAGAGAGACCATCGATTCGAGAGAAACCGCAACATAGACAGTGCTGTGAAACGGGCGCTCGACCCACCGTGCGCCGCAGTCCGAGGATAGCGCCACTTCCCCGAGACTCAAAAGATAAGCCAGGCCAGCGGCTTCAGGCGCAATTTCTGCGCTAGCTGATGCGCGCCGGCTGATGGTAAGCCCCGCTCATGCCCACCGATCACGCGCTGCAGGCGCTCTCCAATCTTCGCGATACATCCGGCTTTCAGTGGTATGTGATCCCGCTTCTGGTGATCGTGCTCTACATCTATCACGATCAGATCGGGCGAAAGAACTACAGCGTCGTCTTCGCCGGCCTCGCGCTCTGGGGAATGGACTGGTTCAACGAGATCTGGAACGCGCTGGTCTTCCACTTCAGCGGCTACTCGCCTGTCTGGGCTGCGCCGGGCGAGACGGCGTACTTGATTCTGATCGGCTTGAACATCGAGATCTGTTTCATGTTCGCAATTCTCGGCATCGTCACGAGCGTCATGCTTCCCCGCAAGGAGGCCAAGGTTCTCGGCCTGCCCAACCGCTGGGTCTTCGCGATCTTTTTCAGCGCGCTCGCCGTCTTCATCGAGTATCTGCTCAACGCCGTCAATGCGCTGACTTGGGACTACTCTTGGTGGAACCGCTCCGCGCCCTGGCTCATCTTTCTAATCGGCTACTTCCCGTTTTTCGTCGTCGCCTACTGGGTGCACGACATGACGTCCGTCAAACGGCAAGCCGTGACCGTCGGCGCAATCCTCGGGTTCGACGTGGCCTGCCTCATCGTCTTCGGCGCCGTGCTCGGCTGGATTTAGGCGCTCTAAGGGCCGACCAAGTCGTCTTGGTCGCAGGGCCCATTGCACGGGTTCGAGACGGTTCCGTTCTCGTAGAACTCGATGAGAATGGGCCCAAGAGCTTCGAGCTCGGTCGCGCGTCCGTGCGGGTCCCGCATGGTGTCTGCCCAATGCGGGATGTTGGTGAGCGGCGGATCCGGGTTCCCGAAGTCGATTTCGATCATTGCCGAGCCCGTGTGCTCGCCGCTGACGACGTCGAGGCCCCAGACCGGTCGAATCAACGGGGCGAGGTTGACGACCCCGCCGATGGTGCGCGCCATGATGTGGGCGCCGAGGTTCGTCACCTGATGGTCGGCCTTCGAGACCTGGATCACCACCTCGTGCGCAGGCGTACCCGGCAAGCGATTGGTCCGGATGTACTTGGAGTACCCCGTCGGCTCGGCGCGATCCCAGAGCCCTTGAATGAGCGCGAGGTTCATCTGCATGTCGAGCGCGTTCCAGTCGTAGTTCCTGTACAGCTCCCCAGAGTATTCATCGAAGTTCACGCTCCGGTTGAGAAGCAGGTTGTACGATTGGCCCGGCACGGCCAAAAGACCGCGTTCGGTGTCGGTGCTGAGCGCCATGATGCTCGCGCCCAGGATCCCGCCCTGGCTCCCCCCGAAGTAGTAGCGCTTCGAGCCGTCGATCGTCGCGCCGCCGCAATCGTTCACGAGCGCTTGATTCAGTGCCGTCGATGGACCGCCATCGGCTTCCCGCGACAAGGTCCGCATCCCCATCAGGAAGTTCAGGAAGCCCTGGTGCATTCGCTCGGGGATCTTTCGGAAGAGCGACAAGTCTCCGCCGAGGATGGCCGCCACCACCGTGGGGATGTCGTCCCGCGAGAACCCCTTGTGGTCCATCCCGAAGGCCGCGAGGTTCGCCTGGGCCATGATCTCTTGGTATCCGAGAACACCCTCTTTCGATCCCAGCTGACCGTGCCCGACCGCAACGAGGCCCGAGGGTGTCGATTGGGCGGCGACGGGAATGATCATCGCCGCGAAGTACGGATACGTGCCGTTCTGCTCCGGGAGACCGTCGTCGCCGAGGTTGAGCAGCCCTCCGGTTTCGCCCTCTGTCATGTAGAGAGGCATCTCGAAGCGGATCTCGAGGCGGCAGGCGATTCCCTCGATGATCTCTTCATTCTTCAGCTCAATCGTGTACGGCACACCGTCTGGGTACTTTGCGAAGGCGTCATCGCGGATCTGGACCATCGCGCGGGTGTTGTTCTCCCGGCTTGCCGTGGTGAAGTCCCAAGCGATCTGAAGATCGTCGCGCGCGATGCCGGCCTCTTCGAGCGTCGCGAAAATCTCCTCGAAGTGACTGCGCCGTGACTCGATGACCTCATCACCGGACGGTTCGTCGTCCCTCAAGGCCAAAAAGCCCGGGGATGGCGCCACGAGGGCACCGTCTCCATCCCGGACGTTCCGAATCGCCACGATGTATCGAGTCGCATCTTCGGGACGGATCGCAGGGCGCAGCATCAGCGCTTGCTCTTGCCTGAGCGCCCCGAGCTCGCGATCGATCGTGAAGTCAGGCCTGTCTTCGTTCGCGTCCACGCGAAGCTTCGCCTGCACGACGTACTCGTCGAGGTCGACCCAGTGCGCGAGCCTCTCACCCGTCTTGGCGTTGATGATCACGGTCGGAGACTCCGCGCTCAGCGATTCTTGAATGCTCTCGGGCGTCGCGAGCCCGGCGACGGTCGCGCCGGGGAAGTGGGTCATCGCAGCGATCCCAGGCGAGAAACCATCCATCTCGTTGAACGCATCGGGGTTTGATCGAGACCCGTAAAACGTCGCGGGCATGACGACCTCCGGGAGCGCGAGCCGGAGCCCGGTTTCGGTGCTCGCGTCCGCGACCGTCCAGTAGTCGTTGGGATAGGGGAAGCCGCAATAGCTCGGCGTCAAGGGATCGCAGCCGAGGGCCAGAGTCCCGCCCGAACCCGCCGACCCAGCGGAGCCGCCCGAACCCGCCGACCCGGCGGATCCCCCCGAGCCCCCAGACCCCACAGTGCTGCTGGCATCGTTGCCGCAGCCGACGGTGAAAAGAACAGCAGACGCGATCACGGCAAGGTGAGAGAAACGGGGAAGCATGGCGCCGATGCTAAATCCCCCCGTCTGCGGTGTCTACAGGCCTTTCGCCAGCTCTTGAACTCTCACCGAGATGCATGCAAGAACCGGGAATGAAGATTGCCGTCGTGACAGGAGCCGGTAGGGGACTCGGCCGAGAGATCGCAAAAGGCCTCGCAGCGAAGCAGTTCACCGTCCTGGCGACAGACATAGACGAGGATTCGGCTCGGGCCACTGCGGACGCCATCGGCGGCGGGGCCTGGTCGATGCACCAGGATGTCCGAGATCCTTCATCGCATCACGAGGTTGCCCGCGCCGCCGCTGAACGTGGCTCCCCCGCGCTCTGGGTGAACAACGCTGGCGTGCTTCACACGGGCCACGCCTGGGACCATAGCGATGAGCTCGTTCGGCAGATGACCGAGGTCAACGTCCTAGGCATGATTTGGGGGGCCCGCGCGGCCGTCGCGGCCATGCGCGATGGCGGCGGCCATTTGATCAACATCGCTTCGCTTTCATCGATCACGCCGGTCCCGGGTCTGGCCATCTATGGAGCGACCAAGCAAGCCGTCTTGGGGTTCACGATCTCGCTTGCGGGTGACATCGAGCGCGCCAGGTTGCCGATCAAGGTGAGCGCGGTTTGCCCGGACGGAATCGACACCGATATGGTGAGCAGTCAGCGCGGCAACGAGCAGGCGGGCCTCGTCTTCGCCGCACCAAAGCTTCTGACGGTCGAAGAGGTGGCAGGAGTCGTCCTCGACCTGGTCGACAAGCCCAGGCTCGCGGTCACCGTGCCGCAGTCGCGCGGCGTTCTGGCCCACGCCATGCGCCCGTTCCCGGAGCTCAGTCTCAAAATGCTCAAGCCGTTTCTCTGGTTCGGCGAACGCCAGCGCCGGAAGACGAACAAAGAGAGCTAGGCCTCACCGCCGTCGCCATCTTCGCGATAGATGTGCACATCGCGCTGCGGAAACGGAATCGAAATACCTTCTTCGTCGAACCGTTGCTTCACCGCCCTCGTGATGTCCCAATAGACTTCCCAGTAGTCACTGGTTTTCGCCCAAGGTCGGACGATGAAGTTCACCGAAGAGTCGCCGAGCTGGTTCAGCCGGATGACAGGCTCGGGTTCCTTCAGCACTTTGTCGTGACTCGCGACGATTTCGGCTAGCACCTTCTCGGCTTTGGGAACGTCATCGGAGTATCCGATGCCAAACGTCATGTCGACGCGCCGCGTGTCTTGATGGGTGACGTTGCGAATGACGCCTCCCCAGATCTGCTTGTTGGGCACGACCAGCAGTTGGTTGTCAAACGTCAGTACCATGGTGGACACCAGGTTCATCTTGTCGACCTTGCCCGTGACGCCGCCTGCCTCGATGACGTCGCCTACATCAAACGGACGGTATACGAGAATCATCATTCCGGATGCGAAGTTCGATAGCGTGTCTTGCAAGGCGAAGCCGATGATGAAGCCCGCAATGCCAAGGCCGGCGAGCAAGGGTGCGACTTCGACCCCGAGCTGCGCAATCGCGATGATGAACCCGAAGAGCAGGATCAGTCGTCCCGTCATCTTGATAAAGAATTCCCTTGCTAAGCTCGACACGTCGAGGTTCGAGCGGTCAATGGCGCGCCGCATCAGCCCTCGCCCGATCCGCGCTGCGATGAAGAACGCGAACAGCACCAACACGAACGCCAGCACCTGAAAGACGAGAGACGCCCCGTTGCTCCGAAACCAATCGCTAGCATTGGCAAACCATGATTCCACGAGGCCTGAAGCAACGTCCTTGTCGAAGATGTCCTGCGAGAGCTTCCCCGTCGCGACGATGATCCCCTGCCTGAGCTCGGCGGTCTCGAGCCCGTATTCGTCCATTAATTGGACGTTTACGCGTTGGCTTTCGGCGAGCGCGTCTCGTTGCTTCTTCAGGGAAGCCAGCTGCTTCTGCGCCTCGGCATCCGCGTCCGCCCCAGCGCCTGCGGCGATCTCGTCGATCTCTGCCTTGGTGCTCTGCAGCACTCCGGCGGTCATGTCAGCGCGGAGCTGGAGATGCGCGACGAGGTATTCGATGTCCGCTTTCACGTCGAGACCGAGCATCTCCTGCTGGTCGATGTTCGTATCCAGGTACTTGATCAAGCGGCTTGAAGTCGAAAGTTTTCGACTGAGCTCGCTGCGCGCCTTTTGCGCTTCGTCTAGGGTGCCTTTGGCCGCGACATCGACCAGCGCGACGGACGCCCTCCCGGTCTCTTCTAGCTTTTCGCGCATCGCGCGCGCGTCTCTTTGGAGAAGTTCGGTCGCAGTCGAGCGACCTTGCGCGGCTTCGGCTCCTGCGTCCTCTGCGTCGACGACGAGCTGCACGAGCTTTGCGACGTCCCGTCGGTATCGAGCCCTACGGTCCGAAATCTCCTTCTCGAGCATCGCCGAGGCGGCCCCATCCGGATCTTCTTCGACCCTTCGCTGCAGCTGGTTGAGAACCGCACCGCGTTGCTTCAGGTCGGCCACCAGCTCTTGGATCTGGCCCGAAGCGCCCTTCTGCTCTGCGGACGGGGTGTCCTGCCCCAGTGTTGACAGCGGCAAGAGTGAACCGAGCGTCACCGTGATCAAGAAAGTCGCGGTCAGCTGTAGCCGACGGCGTTGCGCTTCAATTTGCATAATAAAATCCCTTGGAACTCGATCGAGGGGCCTGCCGACCGACCCCGAGTAAACGCAAGGCCTAGTCGAAGTCTCATAGGCGCTCAAGGCGGCTTGGGGCGTTGAACATAGTTGCTTCTCGCTATAGGGTCCTGTCGACCGCGGAGGTTGAAATGAGGATGACTGGATTACGATCGACGGTGCTTCTGATCGCGCTTTGGCTGCCCGCCACGCTTGCATCCGCCCAGTGGGACCCATCAACACAGGAAGGTGGCTACACCGGTGCCACTACTGCGCCCGCACCGCCGCCGGCCCCACCGGACCAAATGGTCTCCACGACCCCGTATCCGGCCCTTCAAGAAGCAGATCAGCAGAAAGGTCTCGACGTGGGCTTCACTTGGTCGCTTGGGATCGGCGTTCCGATCGCCCTCGACGTGCCCCGTGACGTCGTTCGTCCCGGCGCCAACATCTTTTTCTTCGGCGGCGCAGACTTTGGTTGGTTCGTCATCGGTGGTGACGTGGGTCTGCAATGGATGCCTATCGACTTGAATGGTGTGAACGTCGGTGGGACCATCTTGTCCGGACGCCGCCCGCTAACCCGCATTTACCTCTCGCTCCCCGAGGTTCGCTTTCAGGTTCCGGACCTCAAGGTCGTCCTTCCGTATATCACGGGCTCCTTCGACATGAACTTCTGGAACTTTGCGGAGACTGCCGTTGGCTGTGGCTACTGGTACTGCAGCGAGTACTCCGTGTACCGCTTCACTCCGGGGTTCACCGGCAAGGCTGGGCTTGGTTTCGAGGTTAAAAAAAGCGGCGTCTACATCGACGTCGGCTTCCAGTACTCCTTCACCGGCAAGGGCAACTTCTTCGGAGCCTCCCAATGGTGGTTGGCGCCCTACGCCGGCGTCCTGGTTCGGCGGCGGGACTAGTCGCGCTCGGTTAGCGGCGGCCGCCACCTCGTCGGCCGCCGCCGCTCC
>Ga0209536_100008026_pt1 | contig 15914 bp, 14 predicted proteins | sample DeeMarSeWOR28_12_FD_187461 | JGI IMG/M metagenome (GOLD analysis project Ga0209536, IMG submission 187461) | Marine sediment microbial communities from White Oak River estuary, North Carolina - WOR-2-8_12 (SPAdes) (version 2) | ecosystem: Environmental > Aquatic > Marine > Intertidal zone >...
TATCTCGGGCGCCATCTCTACGAGAAAGGGCATGAAGTGCTGGCCTTGGACATTAACAAAGGCCAGGTGCAAAAGATCAAAGAAGTGGTGAGCGAGGCTGTAATCGCCGACGCCACCGATCGGGAAGCCCTGGAGGCGTTGGGAATCAGCAAGGTGGACGCGGCAGTTGTCTGTATCGGCACTCGGATGCAGGCGAGTATCCTGGCAACTTTGCACCTGAAAGATCTTGGTATAAAAAATATCCTCGCCAAGGCAACAAGTGAAGAGCACGGACGCATACTGAGAAAAGTAGGTGCCAACGAGATATTTTTTCCCGAGAAAGACCTGGCTATAGGGGTTGCAAGTCGATTGGACAATCCGAATATGCTGGACTACCTCCCTTTTATCGCGGGTTACAGCATTGTGGAACTTGCTCCTCCCAAAGAATTTGTGGGCAAAACACTCAAAGAACTGGACCTGATCAATCGCCTCTCTCTTCAGGTATTGGCTGTCAAGGAAATTTTACCAAAAGGGATGGTTCTTATACCGAAGGCTGATTTTAGAATAAAAGACAGCGACGCCCTCATTGTTTTGGGCCCTGATGCGACGCTCAAAGATTTACAGGAGAAATAGCTTATATTCAGCGGGCAGCCCTTCGACAGGCTCAGGGCTTTCAGCGGGCAGCCCTTCGACAGGCTCAGGGCTTTTAGCGGGCAGCCCTTCGACAGGCTCAGGGCTTTTAGCGGACAGCAAGCAGCAAAGATTCTCTGAGAGGATATGGCATTCCTGCCAGATGCCCGCTATCTGCTCCTAGCTGAAAAGTGCCCATGCCTTCCAGCTTCTGCAATCTAAAATCGAAAATCCGCAATTGCCAAGGTGCCTGGTTATTCTGTCCTAGCGAGTGTTGGATTGGACAAGAATTATTTGTCCTGCTTGGAGTAGGTTGGAATGGATTTGGTTCAACGCCTTGATCTCGGCCACAGTTGTGTTGAAACGCTGGGCAATGAGCCAAAGCGAATCTCCTCTCTTAACCCTGTAGTGAATGGTTGAGCCAGCGTCGGAAGTGGAGGTGTTTCCCGCCAAGATAATCTGACCACGAAGTGGTATCTTCAAGCGCTGGCCCGCCCGAATGCGGCTGGCACTGCGCAAGCCATTGGCGTGCACAATGCGCCTGACGGGCACCCGATATTTCATGGCAATTCCCGAAAGGGTCTCGCCAAAGCGTACCCGGTGGACCACGTAAGCCCGTTGCGGTGGCTTCCACTGAGGAATTTGCTCCAGATTTGCCAAAAATATTTCGCTGGTCTCTAGAGGTACTTTCAGCATGAACGGATAGTTTGGCGTGGCTTTGTAACGCAAAGAAGGATTGAGTTCCTCAAGGGTATTTTGCGCTACATCCAGAGTTCGGGCGATGTCTTTCAGCCTCATCTGTTTGTTGACTTGTACCTTTTCGCTCCTTAAGGGCTCATCTCGTTCCAAATCATAAAAACCGTATTTTTCAGGATCCTTGATAATATGGACTGCTGCGAGAAAACGGGGCACATAGCGAGCGGTCTCCAACGGCAGCCTGGGGTAAAGATCCCAAAAATCATCCAAATAATTTACATGCTGCTGGCGAATCACCCGCAGCACATTCCCCTCCCCACAGTTATAAGCTGCCAGCACAGTAGTCCAATCGCCGAATAGCTCGTGGAGAACCTTGAGGTAAGTAATGGCGGCTTTGGTTGAAAGCTCGGGGTCCATGCGTTCATCCACCCAGCGATCGCGACGGAGATCATAGCGGTAGGCGGTGGAGGCGATGAATTGCCAGAGTCCCAGAGCTCTGGCCTTGGAGAGGGCCTTGGTCTTGAACCCGCTCTCGATTAATGGTAGCCATGAGAGTTCCACAGGAAGACCAGCTTTCTTCATCTCTTCGACGATGTAGGGCCTGTACCTCCCCGAGAGTTTGTAGGAGTCGGTGAAGAACTTTCTTTCAGTTGTTTGAAAACGTTTTATTTCCCTGGCCACATAATGGTTCATGGCCAAAGGAATTTCCCGGCTACGCCCCATTTGAGGGTGGGATCTGGAGGCGTAAATCTCCAAAATTCGTTTGGAGATGAGTAAGCGGAGATCCTCCTTTTGCTGGGTGATCTCTGGGTCCTCTTCGTTCTGGATGGAGCAGATGATTTGGTAACTCTGATCAAGAGACTCTATTGCTTTGTCCGGTTCCCCACCATTCCAAGCCTCTAAAGCTTCCTGGTAATAGTACAAGGCGTCGTCTATGCGCTTCTGATCAGTGTATGGCTCCTCTTCAGGGTTAACCCCTTCCGCCTCCTTAGCAAGCATATCAACTGGCGATTCCCCATTTGCTGGACTATCCTCTTGGGCAACCGATGAAGCTAGGAGACTAGTCTCCCCGTTGGTGGAATTGGCCAGCTTTTCTTCTCCCGGATATGATGTCTCTCGGTTTGCAGCTTGGGATTCAGCTCGGGAACTCTCCTGGGGCCTGTGCATAAGGCTAGATGGAGTGCAGGAGAGGATGAAGAAGAGCAGGCTAAACAGAGCTAAGCAAATACTGCGTGGCATAGGAAAAAGACCTCTTTACCGAGAGTTTTCTTAATGATGGCGCAGGGAATTTGGCCACCAGATGATGCATGATTGATGCCAAATTTCTGGCTGTGCTCGAGTAGGGCTTTGCTCTGAAACAGCGGCCACTTTAGCAAAAATCTTGGGAAAACTCTACAAGAAATACTTTTTCTACAGCATGGGCTTGAATGCCGTTTTTTTTCACCATGTGACACTTTTGGACCGGGAAAGGGCAGGATTGTTGCACCTCTAATTTAGTCCGCCAAACCTTAACTAACTAAAAATTATAAGAAAAATTGTTAATTTCTTAAATTGGCACGATCCTTTCAATTGAGAAAAGGTGGGGGAGGCTTATAGGGATTGCCATAAGAACAGGTAATCCTGTAAATTGCCCAAGGAAGGTTTTCTCTGGAAGGCAGGAGGATGAAATGAGCTCCCCCAATTTTTCCCATCAACGTAAGCACCCGAGAGTCGAAGTTGAGTGGCCCGTTACAATGATGACCCCTGAAGGGGATATGGACGGCACTATTGAAAATATAAGTGCTGGTGGTGCCTATATCCGCTGCGGCACCCTATTGTCGAAAAATGACCTCTTCATACTCGCCATCTTGATTCAAGACCGAGAAGAGTCATGGATAGGGGCAGAGGTAGTATGGATAGATATTCCCCTTTCTCCTGAGGCAGAACCAATACCCGTTGGCATGGGTATCCGCTTTACTAATCTCTCGGCTGAGGATCTCCGGTTTTTGACCGACACAGTTTCTGAATACAGTTAATCAGAAAAAGTCAGAATCCGAGAGAATCTCCTAATACATCCTCCGTTTCTCCTGGCTCAGAAGATTTCGGCGAACCGCCCTAAAATCAGAAGAGCCACTTCATATTACATTTTCCCCCAGACCATGTTATAAAAGTTTCTAAAAGATGATGCCGAACCCGGATGTTGCATGAATCGCCTAATACGTCCATCTCCGTGGTCTCGTGATATCAATTTGTGATACATCCGGGGGTTATAAGGGGATGTTAGTATGGATCGCCTATATGGAGTGATTTTTTTGTCTATTTTGGTTTTGCTTTGCGCCTGCTCCTCGAAGCAGAGTAAAAGGGCCCGGCACGTTAAGGAGTCCGGTTTTCTGGGCGATTACTCAAAACTTCAACCAGCTAGGGAGGGGGGAGCCCTTCTGGTCTACAATAATCCTGGGGCAAATTGGGCCGCCTATAATAAGATTTTACTGGCCCCTGTCGCCTACTATGGGGGAGCTGATTCCTATCCCGAAGGAGTTACCCGAGCAGATTTGCAAGAACTGGTGAACCGCTTTTACTACATCATCCATAAGAATCTGGCGGAAGACTACCAGATGGTTCGGCAGCCCAGCCCCGGGACATTGAAGCTTCGGGTGGCCCTCACCTCAGTGAGCGAGTCCTCAGCCACAGTAGATACTATTGCGACGGTGGCACCTTTTATTGTGAATCCCTTGAGGAATGCCGCCGGATCCATTTCGGGTGCATCCCCCTTTGTAGGTGAGGCGAGTGTGGAGGCAGAGGTTACCGACGCTTTGAGCGGAGAGGTGCTTCTAGCTAGGGTGGAGCGGCGTGTGGGTGCCAGGGGAATGAGGACGACGACGAAAAGATGGACCGACGTTGAGGACATTCTTTGGTACTGGGGGGAAACTATCAGGTATGGGCTCTGCAAATTAAGGGGAGATGAGAACTGCATCCGCCCGGAAAAATAAATTGTCCAGAGGCAAGCTCTCACTTTTCAACAAACTTCCCATCTCTGAATTCACCTTCCAACTCTGTACCATCGGGGTATGTCATCTTTCCCTGTCCGTGGGGGATATCGTTTTGCCATTCACCCACATACTTCCGACCGTCAGGGAAAGTCATAGTCCCCTGTCCATGCCACTCGCCCTTATTCCATTGCCCTTCATACTTTGCCCCGTCGGGGAAGAGCCAAATTCCGTGACCGTGGGGCTTGTCATCCTTCCACTGTCCCACGTATTGCCCAGCATAAGGATTGGTTAAGGTTCCCTGCCCGTGGCGTCTGCTGTCTTTCCATCCACCCTCATACTTTGCCCCTTCAGGGTACGCCATCTCTCCTTCTCCAGTTCTGCAATTACCTCGGACACAGGTCCCCCTTGCCATGCAGGCGGTAAAAGAAAAACAAATTACTAATAGCAAAAAGACTAGTAGATACCTCTTCAACTCTACCTCGATATTTTGCCGGGTTCTGATCTTTGGTGGCAAGCCTACTTTATAACATATAGGGCAAGACGCAAAAGACTTAGGGGAGAATTTAGCAAGTGAAACCGACTAGAGGTCCATCTCGATACATTTTTTCAGGACCTTTTCCAGAGCTCTTCTGGCAGATACTACCCGGGTGGGAACGCGCCTATTAGACCTGAGGACCTTGGCCACTGCGCTAGAGATTAGCCAACGGTCTTGATCGTTGATGGTGGTGAAATTAAGGCCAATTATAGGTAAGGTGAGCTCGTTATCCACAATATCCGCAGTTGACCAGACCACCTGGGCTTCAACTGACAAATGGCGGTCGAGTTCAGGTATTTTAATTGTCATCTCGATAATTTCATGAACCAGGGGTGGATTTTGCAATCGGACGGTGGCACCGCCGGCACTGAGATTCAGGGTGTAGCCTGGAATGATACCTTGATCGGTTTTAACGGAAACGGGCCATTCTATTTTAGCTCTGGGGTAGCGGCGTCTTTCGACAAACTGGGGGTCCATATGAGTGCCACCTTATACAGTGGAACTTCTCTCGGGTGCATCTGGGCCTTCTTTTTGGAGACGATCCGCAACAAGGGCTGAAATCAACTCCTGGTCGGTACCAGCAATATTGGTAAATCTGACGCCCATGCCACGAGGCGTGAGTTCGTCATCAGGGGCAGTAGAATTCGACCACATAACTTCAGCAGTGACTTGAACGCGGGGACAGAGAAGGGATACGCTGATGGACACTTCAAGGACTTCCTTTGGTTTTAGGGGTTCCCGGCAGCGGATAAAAGCCCCTCCGTAACTGACATCTTTTGTCTCCCCCGACATGAATCCCCTGGTGCTTTTTATGATAACGGGCCACGATACCATGGCTCTTGGGTGCTGGCGTCTTTCTCTTCCTTCTTGCATGTCCATAAGCTTAACCCTAAGCTTTTATCACCCCGTTTCAGCGCTGAACCGGAGATAGTCGGATGGGGTGGACCAACTATTGCCAAGTTAAAGACACGGTTCAGTTCAGTCATATCCTGACTGCAACGTCTATGCCACGCCACGGTTGAAGGGAAGCTTTACTCATAATTTTTGTGGAAATGTCAAGGTATTTTTGGTTGAGGAGGGAACTTTTGCAGGGCTGGAAGCCTAATATCAAAACCATAAACAGGAGCGTTTTTTTACAAACAGATGCTCCGCCGTGGTAGTAGACTGGATTGCTCCCACAGAAGAAAAACCCTTAGCCAAGTGCTCCGGTCTGCCGTAGAGATAACCACCACCGAGTTCATCCGGCAGGGACACGACTACATCGCCTGGAGAAAGCATGTCGGCTCTTTCGGCTCCATAAAACACTCCTGGCTGGTTTTTTATATCGTCTACCTGTGCCTGGCTTAAGTCCAGGACAATTCCAGAGGGCAGCTTCACTGGGGCAGCGAGGACATGGCTGTTAATTGCCGGGACTGTCAAAAGGCCTGCGAGAACCAGAAGTAGGATTTCCAACTTGAGAAAGTTGTCCTTCATGGCAGAATCCTGCAGTAGACAAATTGGTTTTTAGTACAATAGGCTGAGATTGCCATTTTGTAAAGCTCAGTAATGTTAGTCAAGCAGGTTGAAGAGCGAGGGCTTCTGCGGTAATCCTAGAGTTTTTCTCCCAGGAAGGTGATAGGTGAAATGAAGAAAAAAAAGCCCCCACTGACTACGGTGCGGAGAATCTGGTATCCCTGCCGCTGAGAGCCTATGGGGGTTTAGGGCTAGCCAGCCCGTCGTACCTGAGTGGGCAAAATATAATATTTGTTCAATTCCGTCAATCGGTAAAACCACCATTTTGCCTTGCTGCCATGGGGGTGCGCATTTCTAATTCTGTCTGGCATCCTTGGTTATCCACTTTGAGAACAATACACGGATACTTGTGTGATGCTGGCTCCATGCTTCTTATCTGTGTGCCGCTCAAAGCGGTAAATACTATGCTGGCCAAGACAACTAAAGTTCCGATGACAACAAACAAGTTAAATTTTTCGACCTTCATCCCCTTTATCCCTCTCAGGTGTGTACTTGGTAGCCCTATCCGATGATACTTTGTTCTGTCTGAGCTGCTTTTCGGCTAAACAAAAGCAGTAAGAATACCAAAGTTGCAGAAAATCTCGAACATCCCAAAAAAACTTTCACTTACAGGTTTTCACTTAATTTGAGGTGGTTAGCAAAATGACCATATTTGGCCAAATGACAAATGACCCTTTGGCCAAAAGGCCAACCACAGGAATCCTCCTCACCGAAGGGTGTCACCATCACTATGCAGGGGAATAAAAAGCAGCTTAGGGGACCCTGACTCTATGGAATTTACCCAGCGGAGAAAGGGCAGGTATTAAACTAAGGAGGCGAAACGGTTTACTTCTGAAATGGTTTTCGGAAAAAAGTCTTGGTGGGAAATATGGCTAGCCACACCTTTTAGGGGTTAAACTTGAATTGGCATGCAGCTATGGTATGAAGCCAGGCACGCAAACGTAGAAGATAAGATACGGGAGCAAGGTTATTATATCTGAGAGCGATCAATCCCCTTGCATCGCCCCACAGTCGCTTGGTTCCAGGCCCTTGGGCAGATAGCGAATTCCAAGTGATTGGGCGAACTGGTATCGGGTACAGTCCAAGTATGCGCCATGACAGTATTTTTTGAGCAATTCAAATTCCTTGGATGCTGGCCTTATCTTACTCCTATAAAACCAGCAGCCAATACATATGTCGCAGCGAGGCATTTCTTCACCTCAAATTTGGGTTTGGATCTTCAAAATAAAGTTTCCAGCCAACTAAATCAGCTGCAATGAACATGCCTAGTCGAGTACCTAGCATCTTGCAAAAAACCGGGTATTGATGTAAGACTCTTTTCACCCAGCCGGGGTGAGCAAATACACTCCGCGCCTGTAGCTCAGTTGGATAGAGCAACGGACTTCTAATCCGTAGGTCGGGGGTTCGAATCCCTCCAGGCGCGCCAGAAAGAAAAACACCCGGACCTGATGGTCCGGGTGTCTTACTAAAAGAAAAAGCCCACCAGCTGGGTGGGCTGAAAATGGGTCTGATCTGCTCGAATCGGACTTTTCCTAGGACTCTCCCTTGCTCACCTTTTCCACATGGGCGTCCTCAATCTCTTTAGGGGTCTTGTTGATTGGGGGCAGCATATTTCGTCAGACGATTTGACAAAACATGCGGTTTAAGCTGGACCGGCAAACCATTCAGGGACATACTCCACTACCGCCCTGACTATCTCCCTGTCGTGCTCGCTCAAAGCCCCCCTGGCTATCAGAGCCTCCACCGTTTTCTCGAGCACAACCATCTTGCCATCGGTGTGAATTATAGCCGGGTAATACTCATTGACAAAGAACTGTCTGAGTCTGAAGCGCAAAATTGAGTCACCGGCCATGGCCTTGATCTGTTTTTCAATTTCAGACTTGTCACGGCCCCGTAACCTCGCCTTGGGCGATTGCATTTTCTTGGCTGCGTCCTTGATACCGTCGACGGCTTTAAAAATGAGTTGCCAATGCTCAATATTGCCCAGTGAGTTCACCATGAGGGAGTTGGTGGAGATTAAATTCTTCTTGCGGTCGACTTTTACTCCTTCAAGGGGAGGCAAGAAGTAGTTGTCAGAGATGGCACAGAAAGCGCTGACTCCACCAGCGAAGGGACGTTCCATTAGATCGTAGACCGTGAAAAACGGTTTTTGTTCGAAACGGGCGTCCTGCAGGAGTATGAGCTCGTCCTCGGTGTAATGGAAACGTTCGTCCCAGAGTTCCTGTGGTGAAAGATCCTTTCTGGTCAACGAGCTTTGACTGGTGAGCATGCCCAGGCTCTGGCCTCCTCTCCAGACCAAGGGTAAGGCCCCAACCGTCCACTCCGCACTTCCGCCAATCTCTCCAATCATACTGTGGAAACCGCGGCCATCTGGTAACCGGAGTCCATCAAGCCCCATGACCACAGCCGGAAAGAGGTCACCGTCCTTGTCAAATGGCGTGGCCACACCCATGGAATTCAGCTCTTCCATTGCTGGGTGATGGCGGGGTCGGTCGAGAAAGTAAGCGCTCATCTGAGATAAGTCTTTTACGCCGCAGGCGTCGGCGATTATTTGAGTTTCCTCCAGTAAGTCGGTGTCCCTGGGATTGAATTCCGGAAACATTGATCCTGCCATCCAACGTTCCACGTATATATCGGGCAAGTGCCTTTTGAAATCGGACTCGGTGATAAACAGCGCAGTAAGTGAACTGTGAAGACCCTTGACCGACTTGCCTGTACCGTCGATCACGTCAGAGCCCATGGACAGCCGGGTGACTTCTTTGCTCAGTCCGCGGCCATAGCGGCTGCAATGCTCTTCTTTACCGTAGAGCGCACCAACCGGGATGGTGGGATTACCACCCGCCTCCAATCCAGGTTTGACCCTCACCCCCTCAGTTATGGCGCTCTCGATAATCACCTCTTCTCCAAGATCAAAGGTCTCCGTGGTAATTTGCAGTACCTCACCCATAATTTGAGCCGCTACCCGGTCATTATGCCTTTTGAGCTGATTTATCAACGATTTGGATTGCTGCTCCTTGGGCACTTTTGTCAAAGCGGCGAAGCCTTCTAGAACAACAGCGGCTGCCGGGAGGGCTGCTGCCAGGATGACACCCTGACGGAGCTGCTTGCTTCTGAATACACCGAGATTTGAACGTCCGTTCACCCGGTCTTCGATGATAAAAACAGAGCCCTTGGCTAATTCGAGGCCGTAAAAGCCCAGTACCTCCTTATGTCTGAGGTTGAACGTGGAGATTTTCTCCTTGCTCATCACCCTAGGCTCGTATCGTCCATTATAGGTCAAGGGCGATTCGGCTATATCGTAACGTAGGGAAATGGTCATGCTTCCCACCTCCAGGGATTGTTTCCTCGGGACGATAGTCCCCCTAATCCCTTGTTGAAACGGCTGCCCGATGTCAGCTGCCGGCTGTCCTCTAACTACTGGCTACTGGCTACTGACTACTTCTTTTTGCAGCTCCTAGGGCTGGGTTACCGGCTCTTCGCTTTTTATCTCACTGGGCTTTTCTTCTTCCGGTCCTTTGTCCTGCTTCACCACATCACCGGGCTCTGGCTCCGGTACGCCGGCAGCCTCGAGGTTTATGATTTTTGTCTCCTGTTCTTCAATTTGTTGGGACAAACCGTTTATTTTTTGTTCAGTTGTATCGCGTTTTGCCTCGAGCTTGATACTATCTGCTTCAATCTTTAGTATTTTGGCCTTGAGATCGGCAATCTTGTTTATGTTGTTTTCCTTTTCACCCAGGTTCGCCTTGTCTACAGCCTCCAGTTTGGCGAGATCAATCTTAACCTCCGCTGCATCTTTGTTCTTATTGGCCACATCCTCCTGGTAATCGGCGTATTTTTTTTGCAGGGAGGCCAGTTCTGCCTTCATCTCGGCAAGCTTCAGTTTCTCTTCGGCGACCTGCAGATTAAATGCGGCCTCATGCACCTCCTTCTGCTCCTCGGAAGGCACCTGGGTAAGTAACTCGTCCGTGTCCGAAGTCCCGGAGATGGAACTTGTGAGTTTGCGGGTAGTCTCACAACCCGTGAGCAGCAAGAACGCAAGCAGGAAAACCAAGCTAATATAACTAAGACTTTTCATGACCTCCCCCTCCCTTGCAGTTTGATTACCCTTTTTCTATCTTTTCTTGCGCCAAATGCTATTTCCTTCGAGCAAACGGTTAGATACCGAGCAATCACTCTTTAGAAACTTCGTCTGGGTCTATGATTAGAGTTTGAAAGGCTTCAAATGCCCTGGGATCCATCTCTTCAGATCTCAGGTGTTCCAGGGCGGCCTTTGCTATGGCTCTGCGATCTTTCCCGGAGATTTTTAGGAAACGGACACCCATACCCCTGGGGGTAATGTCGTCATCTGGACCGTAGATGTTTGACCAGATCACTTCAGCCTTTGCCTCGATGGCCTGATCTGGAGCAGTGATGACCATGTCGAAGACTTCGTTTAGTCTGAGAGGTTTGGCACATGAAACGAAAGCTCCATCCGTGCCCAAGTCAAGGGTCACCCCTTCCATAGAACCTTTGTCTGTCTTAACCGTTACTGGCCATTTAAGTTTGACCCGTGGGCCTCCGCGATCACCTCCAGTTATCGCCATGTTTGTGCCTCCAGTTCTAAAAGATATTCAGCCCAAGGGATTTCACTATGCAAGAACTATCCGGCTTTCGGTTCACTTTACTATACTGCCAGTACCAGGTTCGTTCAGAGAAGGGTGCCAGCCAAGGTAGTATGTGAACAGCTTTTGTCGAAATTCTGGATGTCACCCTAAAGAGAATAAACCACGGTTACAATATTGAAGTCAACGAAAAAGCTACACTCCATTAACAGTCAAAGAGTGAAAGGTCGGAAGTCCACTTTGCCTTGCCTCTAGCCACAGCAATTCATGAAATATCCGGGCTAGGCATGTCTTTTGCAATAAATCTCTTTGGTTGGGCAATCAGGAAAAGATCCACAGTTCAGAAGCTTCCGAGGTGAGGAGGAACAGTCATGAGATTGACACTCGTGGCCATAGTCGTTTTGGGCGTGATTTCGTTTGGATTAACAGGGTGTGCCAGCAAGGGTCCCGTGCAAACGGAAACCTTTGAGCAGGTAGCGGTAGAAGAGACGGTAGAAGAGATAAGTGAGCCCTGTACAAACCTCGAAATGGCACTGACGAGGGCGGAAGAGCTGACCCATAATGAGTATTACGGGGCTACTCAGTATGACGGAGCCATTCAGTTCGCTTTTGACAGCTACGCGCTCTCGGCAGAAGCCAAAAAGGCTATAGATGCTGTAATTGTGCCCTTGGTAGAGGCTGACAAAAGTTTCTTTATCGAGTTACAAGGGCACACGGACGGTTTCGGCGAAGAGGCCTACAATTTTCAACTCGGCTTGAACAGGGCCAGGGCGGTGATGGGCTACCTTTACCAAGAGCATGGCTTTTCTTTGCAGCGGATGAATGGTTTTTCTTGCGGCGAATTGAAACCCGTGGCCGACAATGACTTTGACGAAGGCCGGGCGGAAAACCGCAGGGTTACCGTGGTGGTTATCGAATAACCATCTCGAAACGGTGAGTGCATAGCGGTTTGCGGGCAAAAAATGAGTGAAAAGCGGGAAAGGCAACCGTGTTTCCCGGTTTAATGTCCTTTCTCTAGTAATGCTTGATAAAAAAGCGGAGCCATTGGCTCCGCTTTTTTTGTCTTGCAATTCGTCGAGGGCTTCTCTGTGGTGATTTCACCCCTCCTAATTTTAGTGTAGAATCACAGGCTCTATTGTGTAACAATTCAACCGATAAAATTTTAGGAGTTTCCCCAAAAATGTTTGCCACGTGACTGTGGACTCAGCCCACTACAGAGTTGTGGGTGATGTGGAAATGAGAATGGTTTTCTGGTGCTTCTTCTGTCGTTCCGAGTCTCACGGCCTGGTCACTCAGAAGAAACACCAGGAAACATTGTCAAACAGCAAGCAGTCACAGGCAAGGACAGGGTGAGCTGCGAGGTAAAGAGCATCGGAGCAACCGGTGCGAAGCCTCCGCTGCTTGGAAGGACCACCATCTGCATCGGCGCGAGGACAGGCCAATCGGCTCAATATGAATGGCAGCGACTATGCTGGTTTACCGAGTAGCTTACTCTGGCCATACCAGATAGTCACTACAATGGATGGGAAATTCAAAAGAAAAAAATGGGGAAACTCCTGGTAAAATTTGTATTGCCAGGCGAATGGTAAGCCAAATACCCCAGTTTCGGATATGGGCCTGGAGAGGTAGATCATCATGGGTTTTTTTAGGGCTTCAGCTGGATTAAGAGGTGTGAGACGTCTTGGGAGCATAGCCAAAGTGCTTATCAAGCACGGTCTGGGCGATGTGGTCGAGCGCATTGTGAGCCGTAAAGAAAAGGAAGTGGAACCAGGCAAGGTCAAACCTGCAATCATTAAACCCGGTGTGCTGTCGCCGCGCCGCATCAGGTTGATCCTGGAGGAGTTAGGGCCCAGCTTCGTCAAACTGGGGCAGTTGATGAGCACCAGGGCAGATATTTTTCCACCCGAATACATTGAAGAGTTGAGAAAATTGCAGGATCGAGTTCCTCCCATTCCCTATGCAGAAATCAAAGCGGTTATTGAGGGAGAGCTCAAGCAGCCTATTGCAGAGATTTTCACTGAATTCAACCAAGATCCTTTTGCCGCTGCCTCGGTGGCCCAAGTGCATCACGCTACCCTGCCCAGCGGTGAGCAAGTCGTGGTCAAGGTCATTCGCCCCGGTATCAGCAAGAGGGTGAGGGAAGATATTCGTTTGATGTACTATTTGGCCGACAAGATAGAGAAGTCTTTTGATCTGGGTAGGATACTGGCGCCAACAAACTTGGTGCGGGAGTTCGAGCGGACTATTTTCAGAGAAATTGACATGCTCATCGAGGCTGGCAGTATCGAGAAGTTCGCCTATAACTTCCGGGAGGTTGATGAGCTATATATTCCCAAAGTCTACTGGGACTACATTACCAAATCAATCCTGGTGATGGAAAGGATCGATGGTATCAAGATGGATCACGTGGATGAACTGAGGGCCCACGGTATAGATCCAAAAGAGGTGTCAAGAATAGGCCTGCGCTCCTTTTCGAGACAGTTGATGGAATTCGGCTTCTTCCATGCAGACCCTCACCCTGGTAATACCATTGTGATGTACGACGGCCGGGTGAGCCTGGTTGACTTCGGTATTACAGGTTATCTGGACGAAGAGACCATGCGGCAAATAGCAAATATTTTTCTGGGTTATGCAGAGCATGACTATGACCTGGTGATGGATGCTTTTTTGGAAGCGGGCCTAATCGATGAAGAAAAAATAGATCTGGATAGCTTCAGAACTGATCTGAAAGATGCCAGTGAGGCCTTCTATGGCAGATCGTTGCAGTCCATATCAGTTAAAGATGTCTACGATCAGATTATTTATCTGGCTCTCAAATATCACATCCAGTTACCCAGAAACCTTTTGTTGCTTTTGAAGACTTTTGTTCAGACTGAAGCACTTGGAAAGATTTTGGGAAGTGACGTAAGCCTGCTGGAGTTCACCAAACCTTACGCCAAGAAGCTACTCGAGCGCGGCTATGACGCAAAAAAAATCTTCAAAAATATCGGCAGGGACACCCGATATATGGGCAAATACGCCAAGGTCATGCCCAAATTTGTCCACGACATACTCAAACAGGTGGCCAAGGGCAAACAAAAAGTTGAGATCTGGCACGAGGGTTTTCAGCAGCTCGATATAAAATTTGAAAAAGGTCTCAATCGTCTAACCGTTGGCCTGGTTATCTCTGCTTCCATCATTGCTGCTGCCATGGTACTCAATTCGGCCCAGAGAGTCCTTGTTTTCAACTTAGAATTCCTCGGCCTGGGACCGGTTTCTCTTACTACCATTCTGGGTGTAGTCGGTTACGTAATTGCCACCGTTCTAGGGGTTTGGCTTATCGTTTCTATTTACCGCTCGGGAAAATTGTGAAATGGCAGCAACGGTTCTAATGGACACCCCTGACAGCGGGGCTTGGGCTGACAGTGGAGCTTCCCCACTCTCACCAGCAGGGCGTGGTATTGGTTGAACAGCCTTATGTCTAATGGCAAGTGCTGGGTGAACAATTCCTGCAGTTCATCATAGCTAACTTCTTCACCAACTAGGCCGTGGCGGTTCATGACCCGGTAAGTATAGGTGTCCACGACGAAGACCGGCCTCTGTAGTGCATAAAGCAGAATACTGTCCGCCGTTTCCGGACCCACGCCGTTGACGGCCAAAAGCTCCTTTCGCAACTGGTCCGTCTCTGTCTGGCCCATAGTTTCAAGATCACCGGAGTAAGTCTCAGTTAAAAATTCAATCAAATTCTTGAGCCTCCGGGCTTTTAGGTTGTAATAGCCGGCTGGTTTAATTAGCCGTGCCAAGTCCTCAGTGGGTATGGCCTGGAGCTTGTGCGGATTGAGCAGGTTATTGCCCTTCAAGTTGGCTATGGCCTTCTCAACTCCCTGCCAGTTCGTATTTTGGGTAAGCACGGCTCCAACCATCACCTCCAGGGGGCTCTCTGCCGGCCACCAGTTCTGCGGGCCGTAAGCCTCCAACAAGAGTTCGTAGATCTCCTTGAGTCTGTCAGAAAGGGTGTTCATTCGAATCTCGGAAACCTGCTCACTTGCCCGTGGTGTAATAAGCATCAAGGAGCCAGCAGGCTAACACAGGGCCTAGAGCCATTTCATCATTTCTCATTCAGCATTTATCATTTCGCATTGATTTTGAATGACATATGAAAAATGTGCAATGAGCAATGATAAATTATTTACTGCCCGCTGCCAGCTGTAATCTGCGTCTCACTGTGCCTAAAGGTGAGATATGCTTTAGCCTCTTTATTCTGCGCGGGCAGGGAATTCGCCTCTTTACATCCCATGGGCTTGGAGTGTACCATCGGATCTTGTATTACACCCACAGTCCCGAACCGAAAAGCGTGATCAAAGACATTCACCCACGTATTTCTTGGCATAACCTCTATTTGCCCTGCTTGATGATCCTCGGAGAACTATTATGGCAATAAGCCTGGCACTCATTGTAGTCTTCGGCCTGGCAGCGGATATCATCTTCCGCAAATTTAAGCTTCCTGGCCTGGTCGGTATGCTCATTGTCGGAGTTCTGGTAGGCCCCTACGTCGTAGGTCTCATGCGACCAGACATGATGCAGGTTTCTGCTGACTTCAGAAAAATCGCCCTAATTGTCATTCTGCTGCGGGCCGGATTCGAGTTGCGACGGGACACCCTTCACCGGGTGGGTAAAACAGCGATCATCATGTCGGCTGTGCCGGCCATCTTTGAAATTGCCGCAATAGTGGCGGTGGCGCCTTACTTCCTGGAACTCTCCCTCCTCGAAGCCACCATCCTGGGCAGTATTCTGGCAGCGGTCTCCCCGGCTGTGGTGGTCCCCCTGATGATCGATTTTATGGAGCGCGGCAAAGGGGCCAAGAAGGGCATCCCAACAATGATATTGGCGGCCTCCTCGGTGGATGACGTCTTCGTTATCGTCCTCTTTTCCATCTTTCTCGGTATGTATGGCGGCCACAAGGTCAATATCGCTTGGCAACTTGCCGGCATACCCATATCCATCGTCTTGGGG
>Ga0209536_100008028_pt1 | contig 15911 bp, 13 predicted proteins | sample DeeMarSeWOR28_12_FD_187461 | JGI IMG/M metagenome (GOLD analysis project Ga0209536, IMG submission 187461) | Marine sediment microbial communities from White Oak River estuary, North Carolina - WOR-2-8_12 (SPAdes) (version 2) | ecosystem: Environmental > Aquatic > Marine > Intertidal zone >...
GAGGTAGGAGTGGCCAAATTCGAAGGGATCGTCGAAGCGGGCGTGGTTCATCCACATGGCCACCGCCCCTACCGCGAGCACGGGTAGCGAGAAGAGGCCCACGCTCCCCATGACCTGGCTCCAGCGGACACCGCGAAGCCACTGGACCAGGCGTCTCCAGACGATCGCTTCGGTGTCGACCGGTGGCGCGTCATCGGGTCGGGACACCCTCATCGCTTCGATGAGAAAGAGTGGGACGAGGAACGCAGCCGTCGGTCTCGTCAGAAAGGCAAGCCCCAGCATGAGACCCGCGAGCCATGGCCTGCGCGCATCCAGGCTCCACAGGACGTAGAGGCATAGAAGGGGTACGGCGACGACGTGGGCGGCGAACCACACCGTCCCCTGGACGGCGGTATAGAAGTAGACCGTCCCGAAGGCGAAGAGGGCCGTCAGGGCGAGGTCCTCACGCGCCGAACGCCGGCTGCGCTCGGACTCGCTCAGCGACGAGACGTTCTTCGATCTCTCGGCGCGGCGTTACCTCAGACTGGAGACGCGGGACTACGTGCCGAAGCTCATTGCCGCTGCCCTCCTTGCCAAGGATCCGCTCCGCCACGGGTTCGACAGTATCCCGCTGCTCGAGCCGCTCACCTTCGATGAGATGACGGTCCCGGACGCCACCGGGCTCGACGTCCTTGCCGATCTAGCCGACACCACGACACGTGCGCTCGTGGAGCTGAATCCGCAGTACTATCGGGGCGTGACCCCGCCGAACCGGACGTCGATCGTGCGCGTGCCACGCGGCACCGGCTCGCTGGTTGCGACCCGCTACGCGGCGCTCCCGCCGAACGAGCGGGTGAACTTCCTGGAGCATGTCGTGAAGCGAGGCGAGACGCTGTCGGAGATTGGGCAGCGCTATGGGGTGAGCGTGAGCCTCCTCCGTGCCGCCAACGGGAACGTCAGTCCGACGCGGCTCCAGATCGGGCAGCGACTCATCATTCCGATGAGCCCCGCGGGGCGCTCGCGAGCCACCCGCGGCAGCGCGCCTCGTGCGACACCGCCGGTGGTGTCCGGCTCGCGGTATTACACCGTTCGCAGCGGCGACTCGCTGTGGACGATCGCCCGCCGATATGGTGTCTCGGTCGCCGATCTGACACGGTGGAATGGCCTGAGGGAACGCGACGTGATTCGCGTCGGCCAGCGCCTCGCCGTCGCGCCGCCCAGCGGCTCGGAGTGACCGGTCTGGTAGCTGGGAGCTACCAGGTCCCCTGATAGCCGGACATGATCGTCGACGCGTACCCGTTGCGCGGGTCCCGTCCCTGCGCGAGCAGTTCCCGTAGCCGAGAGGGGCCCCAGTTGTACGCCAGCAAGGCCAGCGACACGTCGTCGTAGGCCCGAATCAGGTCCCGCAGGAAGCTGAGGCCGATTCGCAGGTTGGTTGCCGGGTCGTAGAGCCGCTCGAGGGTGATGTCCGACTCGTAGAACCGCGCAGTGGGGAGCTGAACCTGGGTGAGTCCGATGGCCCCGGCATGGCTCCGCGCGCGCGGCTTGAACTCGCTCTCCATCTTCACCAGCCTGAACGCCAGCTCCGGGTCCAATCCCTGTTGCAGAGCGGTCTCGTAGATCAACTCGGCGAGATCGGCGGCCACCTGGTACTGCCGCGAGAAGCCCACGATCGCCTCCAGACGACCCAGCTCCAGACGCGCCAACTCGAGCTCCCCAGAAGCCACATCGAATCCCCGGGTCGGGGGCCAGCCCGACCGCACAGCCGTACCGGTGTATGTGGCCTGCGCGACGTCGGCGGGGGCGGGGGTCGGCCCCAACGTGCCGACCATCCCTCCGATGAGCAGCACACCGGCCACGACGCCCAAGCCGTGGAGGCTGATGCGCTGCGTGTCGGGGCTGCGCTCCAGCCTGGCCCGCATGTGGTCTGTTGCCGCTCTCGTATGAAGTCGTACGCTCATGATCTCGTCAGCCGTTCTCTCTCGTCCAGTCGCCCGAGGTTCCGCCGCTCTTCTCTACGAGGCGGACCTGCCCAATTTCCATCCCGTGTCCCGACGACTTCACCATGTCGTACACGGTGAGGAGAGCGAGGCTCACCGCAGTGAGCGCCTCCATCTCCACCCCGGTGCGGCCGGTCGCCGCCACCGTGGCAGTCACCCACACACCGGGCAAGTCCGGTGCCAGACGTGCCTGCACCTGCACGTTGTCGAGGCCGATGGAATGGCACAGCGGGATCAACTCCCCGGTGCGCTTGGCCGCCATGACGCCGGCCAACTCGGCTGTGGACAATACGTCTCCCTTGGGGCCTGAGTCTTGCTCCATTATGCCGAATGCCCCCGGGGACATCCGGATCGAGCCTTCCGCGATCGCCCGGCGCGCGGTCTCGGGCTTTCGCCCCACATCGACCATGCGAGCGCGACCGGAGCCGTCCAGATGGGACAGCGTCACAGGAGCCGCTCCAGATCGGACGACAGGACGCTCAGCGCCAGCTGGGGATTGACGTTCCCTTGGGCAGCGGCTCGGGTTCGCTCGATCCGTCGCAGCGCCTCGAGGCGCGATCCGATCTGTTGGCCATGCTCCGCCGCGTCCGCCAACTCCGTCCTGAGCTGTAGAGCCAGCGCGTCGAGCAATCCGGTGAACTCGCCCCGTGCGGCCCATGGCTGCTGCCGCAGGGCCAGCGGGAGCCACGCGCGCCGCCGCTTCCGGACCGCGCTGAGCAGCGCGTCGGCGGCCCTGGCCAGTTTGCCCGCCTCCCCGATCTCATCGCCGGCGATGGCGGTACCGATACACCCCTCGGCCAGGAGTACACGGGCTTCCAGCGCTTCGTCCGATAGACCCTCGCCGACCTCACGCTCCAGGAACGATCGCACGTCTGCGTCGCTCACACGCCCCACCCGAACGGCCACCAGGCGCGAGCGGATCGTGGGCAGCAGGGCGTGCGGGTCGGATGAGGTCAGGATGATCGTGGTATCCGCCGGCGGCTCTTCGAGCACCTTGAGTAACGCATTGGCCGCCTCCTGACTCGATTCCTGGACGATCAGCCGCTCAGCGTCACCGAGCAGGAACACCTTCCGGGCGCCCACAAAGGGGGTGGTCCACGCCTTCCGGTGCAGCAGGCGCACCGAGGCCAGCCCGTGACCGGTCGTTCCGTCGGGGCGCTGCCACAGACCTGTCGCGCGCCGCTCCCCCATGACCTGCCCCAATAGCTCGGCCGCCTCGTCCGCTTGCTTCGCCGCGTCGCCTGCCCTCGGGCGCGGGATCGGGACGAACCAGTGAAGATCGGGATGGCTCAACTGCGCTGTCTGTCGGCAGGAACGGCACCCGTCGCACGGCGCACCCGGCCCCCGTTCGCACAGGAGCCCCTGTGCAACCCAGAGGGCGACGCGCTGCTTCCCGGCTCCGGCCGGACCAGTAAACACGGCCGCCTGTGGAAACCGGCTGGAGGCAAGCGAGCCACCCAGCCGGTCGAGCAGGTTCCCGTGACCGTAAATCGGTCTGAGACTCATGCCCAAATGTAGCATCGATCAGACACTCTGGGTAGCACGTTTCTGCCATCGCGTTGCCATGCAAATGCTTGTGTTTGCCCATAACGGGACTCGGTGCTGCACCTGTACCGCGCCGCTGAGCGCCGTCTGACGGACCACTGTGGATCTGCTGCAACAATCAGGGCCTCAATGAGGTGCCTTGCGCCCGATCGGGCCCAGTCCATACTTGGTGCGGCGTTTGGCGAGTGCAGCCGACCCTCGGTCGAGAAACACGATGAAGCCAGCGACGACGGGAGTACAACCATGGCGGTGCGCGATTGGGCATTCCCCTGCGGGTCTCTGCTCGTGGCGATGGGAGCGATGCTGACCGGGTGTGCCTCCGACGCGGATGTCGTCCTCACGGGTGGAGCGGTGTGGACCGGCGGCGGTGTCGCGAGCGGAGAGGTGCAGACGGCTCTCGCTGTTGCCGACGGGCGCATCCTGGCCGTCGGCTCCGACGTGGAGGTGCTGAAGCGCGCCGGGCCGGCCACGCGCCGGATCGACCTCGCCGGCCGCTTGGTCGTGCCCGGTCTGATCGACGCGCACACGCACTTCATCGCCGGGGGATTCGACCTTGCGGGCGTGCAACTGCGCGATGCTGCGACCCCACAGGAGTTCATCCGTCGCGTTGCGCAGTTCGCGGCGAGCCATCCGAGCGAGTGGGTGACGGGCGGGACCTGGGACCATGAACTGTGGGGTGGCGCACTGCCCGAGCGGACCTGGATCGATTCGGTCACTCCCGACAACCCGGTCTTCGTGAGCCGGCTCGACGGCCACATGGCGCTGGCCAATTCCCGCGCCCTCCATCTCGCGGGCATCACGGCTGACACCCCGGATCCCCCAGGGGGGACGATCGTGCGTGGCCCCGATGGCGAGCCGACCGGCGTGCTCAAGGATGCGGCCCAGGATCTCGTGTTTGCGGTCATTCCCGAGCCGACGGAGGCCGAACTGGATCGCGCACTGGATGCAGCAGTGGCGCATGCCGCCTCACGCGGTGTCACGATGATCACCGACATGGGAACCTGGAGCGGTCTTGCGACCTACCGCCGCGCACACGCCGGTGGACGCTTGCCTATCCGGGTCTACGCGGTCGTGCCCATTGCCACGTGGAGGCGGATGGCCGAGTACGTCGGCAGCGAGGGGCGGGGAGACTCCCGGCTCTTCTGGGGCGGCGTCAAGGCGTTCGTGGACGGCTCCCTGGGCTCGACGACCGCCTGGTTCTACGAGCCGTACACGGACGACCCGTCGACCAGCGGGCTCATGGTGTCGGACACCGCCGAGTTGCGCTCGCAGCTCCTCGCTGCGGACTCGGCGGGGCTGCAGCTCATCGTGCACGCGATCGGCGATCGGGCGAACGATTGGCTGCTCGATGTGTTTGCCGCAGCCGAGGAGACGAATGGTGCCCGGGACCGACGTGCCCGGATCGAGCACGCCCAGCATCTCACGCCCGCGTCGATTCACCGCATCGCCGAGCTGGGAGTGATTGCGTCGATGCAGCCCTATCATGCAATCGACGACGGTCGCTGGGCGGAGAAGCGGATCGGGCCGGAGCGCATCCAGTGGACCTACGCCTTTCGGGACCTGCTCGATGCCGGAGCCCATGTGGCCTTCGGGAGCGATTGGACGGTGGCGCCGCTCGATCCGATGCTCGGCCTGTATGCTGCCGTGACCCGTCGGACCATTGACGGAGCGAATCCGGACGGATGGGTGCCCCAGCAGCGGATCACGGTGGATGAGACGCTCGCGGCGTACACGACCGAGAGCGCCTACGCCGCGTTCAGGGAGAACGCCCTCGGATCACTCGAGCCCGGCATGCTCGCCGATCTCGTGATCCTGTCACGCGACGTGCGGGAGGTCGATCCCGTGGAGATCGAGAGCGTCGTCGCGGATCTCACCATGGTGGACGGGGTGGTGGTGTTCGAGCGGGGTCCCTAGGGCAGCTCTGCACAAGTCTCGGGCGGGTCGCTCCGGCCTCTGCAGCGCGCGCCTTGGGTGAGCTGCTAGCACGGGCAACACCTCACTGACGCCTCCTCCGCGACCAGCCGTTCGACTTGTGCAGACCCGGCCTAGCCGCTCGCCGCGCGAACGGCGAGTCGCGGACGAAGGCTCGGTCGGGCCTCTCTCCCGGCACCCGCCGCGCCTCCGACCACGCCCCGCCGAGCGCGTCAGTCCTGCGGATCGACCATTCGGCCCAGGAAGAGGATCGATCCCGAAAACCGCTCCCGGACCGCCACGATGAACGGACGGTCGACCCGTATCGACGGGGGCATGCTGGTGACACCGATCTCGACCGACGTCACGGCGGCGGCCTCCGTGCCCTTCTCATCGACCGCCATGAACGTCTTGTGCTTCACGGCGTCGATGTGCGCGTCGTCCGCCGCAACGAGGTTGCTGAAGTCCGCGTCCGTCGGGTGGAAGGCGATCTCCATGCCCAGGGCGCCGAGCACGTCGCTCAGCTCGATCTCGTACTCCACCGTGTACTTCGGCATGGCGACCGACATCGAGGTCGAGTCGAGCGCGGCAATCCACGAGTTCCACTGATCCTCGGTCAGATCACTCGCGAGTGTCGTGATCGCGGCGGGGTCGTGCGGGTAGACGATCGTCATGGCCCAGGCGCCACCTCCGTAGGGCAACTCGGCGACCGTGATGTCCGACCCTATGAACGCCCGCACGGGCGTTTGGTCCCGCGCCATCATCCGCACCGTCGACGTCGAGCCGTCGATGCGGTAGAAGGCCGCGTCGTGCGTGTCGTCCGGATCGAACTCCGTGGTCCATGTCCCCTTGAAGTAGATGGCGTTGATGAGGAACATGATGGTCAGCGGATCGATCGGCGGGTTCACGATCTCGTCGATGCGGCCGCCGGTGTGGTCCCGCACCCAACCGTTGATGACGTCCGCGGCACCGGGAGCCGCGAAATCCATCGCCGTCACGTCGGCGTCGAAGTAGCTCCGCATGGTTTCCAGGAACGCGGCGACGACGGGGATCTCTTGGCGATGCCACACGGAATTCGCCAGGATGAACTCCACGGTGGGATCGAGGTCGCGGAGCAGCACGATCAGGCTCTGGTAGGCCTCATTCACCTCCTGGAGAGACATGCCCTGAAGCTCGAGCGTCGTCTGCATCGCATCGCGTGTGCTGCCCGCGGCGCCGTTGTAGGCCATGCCCAGTGCCATGCCCACGCTGAGTGGGGAGATCAGGACGTTGGCCTCGGTGGGTTCCTGCGTCGCGACCTGCCGGAACAGCTTGAAGGCGAAGCGGTTGTCGGCGGCGACCAACTTCGCCTCGGCGATCGTCAGCTCCCTGGGCAGTTCCACGATGGGTGTGGTCCCGTCGCCGCACGCGACCATCCCAATCGCGGTGACGGCGAGTGTCGAGAGAGTCGCGTATCGCATCGGAGCGCCTCGCTTCGGATCGGTCAGTGCGGACTCATTGAGCAATACCCGGCGTGCCGGCGATCGGTCACACGGGGTAGCGCAACGGCGCTATCGGTCCCGACGGATCGGCCACTCATCCATCACGTGCTCGCCGCGGACGACGTGATAGCGGTCGAAGCAGGCCACCGTGAGGCACGAGTGGTTCGGCAGGATGCGGACGGTCGATCCGACCGGGAGCGTACCGCTCACCGTTCCGTGCTCCTGACTGAGAGCAGTGAGGCGGAGCCCTTGCTCGAGCACGCCCCGATCATAGTCGCGGTAGATGCGACCGAAGCCGGCATCCGGCACGAGCGCAGGCCCCGGATCGCGTGACAGCGCCAGTGCGCCGGCATCGGTGACCGAGTGCGATGCACCCGGCTGTGAGGAGACGACCGTCGCCAGGACCGTAGCCGCACACTGCCGAACGCCGCACGAGCCGAGCACGACCTGCGTGTAGTCATGAAAGACGTAGTTCCCTGGCCGTGCCTCCGTGATCCCCTCCAAATGGTCCACGACGCTCATCGCGGGCGTGGAGCCGACGCTGATCCCGGAGATGGGAATGCCGTCTGCTCGCAACCGCTCGGCGAACCGCAGTAGCGTATCGCGCTCCTCGCGTGCCGCCGCAAGCACGTCCGCCGTCGTCGGACCGTGGTAGGCATGGCCCGAGTGACTCAGCAGCCCGTCAAACACCAGGCTCGCCGAGTCGGCCAGCCGTGCCGCGAGCGTAGCCGCCTGTGGCGAGGCGGGGTGGACGCCGACCCGGTGGTAACCGCAGTCCACCTTGAGCCAGACGTGGAGCGGGATGCCAAGGGACGCCGCGGCGTCGACCGCCTCGCTCGAGTCCACCACGATCCGCAACGTGCACCGGTCCGCGAGATCCCGGATCTCCGGGAGCCGCGAGGGATTGAGCGGGAACGCCCAGGTGAGGTCGGTGAAGCCCGCGTCGACGAACGCCCGAGCCTCCGGTAGCGTCGACACCGTGATCCCCACCGCTCCGTGGCGCCGCTGAAGCCCTCCGATCTCGGTGCACTTGTGCGTCTTGATGTGCGGCCGGAGCCCGACGCCGAGGGTGTGGCAGCGGTCGGCCATGCGACGGATGTTCGCCTCGAGGATGTCGAGGTCCAGCAGGAGGGCGGGGGTGGGAAGGTCGTGGATGATCATGACGGACTACAGCGTGCAGATCGCAGCGTGCAGAGTGCAGAATGGGACGGAAGGATGCCCCCGATCACTCTGCACTCTGCACGCTGCACGCTATACCTCACCGCCCCTGCAGTTCCTCCACGATCCGGTCGGCTTCGTAGATGTGCTCGAGCGCCTCGAGGATCGCCACGGACAGCACCGAGACCGAGCGGGCGTTGTCGGTGGTGTAGATGAAATCGCCCGAAAGGCTCTCGATGTTGCCGTCGAACAAGAGTCCCATGATCTCCAACTCCGGCGTGATCACTGGGCTGCCCGAGTTGCCGCCCACCGTGTCGTTCGTGTGCACCATGTTGATCGGTGTGCTGCGGTCGAACTCCGCCGGCGGCAGTTGCCATTGGAGCGGCAGGGCCCACTCGTCGCGCCCTTCGTGCGCGGCCCAGCGGTCATACAGGCCGTAGAACGTGGTCCACGCAGGCGCGCGGGTGCCGTTGTAGTCGTACCCGGATACGACGCCGTCGGCGATTCTGAGCGTGAAGGTCGCGTCTGGCGGGAGGCTCGTGCCGTAGACGTCGAACAGTGCTTGCGCCAGCTCGCGGTTTCGTGCCTGCTCCCGGGGGCTGAGCTGCTGGTAGCGCATTCCCGCCCGCTGGGCTCGTTGCATCGCCTCCTGGACGAGCACGAACGCCGGCTCGGTGCTGGCGGCGATCGCCGCCGGATCCTCGAGCAGCTCGCGGCGTTCTTCAGGGTCGACCGCGCTTGGCGAGGCGGCGATGATTGCAGCAGCCGCCTCGGCAACGGTGCGCCCCGCCAGCGCCCGCTCCACCCACGGATCGTCCTCACCGAGTGCGAAGATTACGTCACCGATCTGCGCCTCGAGCATGTGGCCGTCCAGATCCGTGTTGATCTCCCGCTCGAGGATCTCGTCGCGCAACTCGGCCAGCATGCTGTCCGGGGCCCCGGCCTGCGCGCCCCGCGCGTACTGCAGCATCTCGGCGGCGGTCGACAGCGTCTGCGAGCGGAGACCGCCACCCATCGCGAACGCCATCAGCGTCGGGTAGACCTCGGCGATCTGCTCCCGCAGGTCGGCGATGTCATCCCACAGCGTACCGTACTTCCGCGTCAGCTCCGATCGGGCCATCACGGCCTGCTTGAACTGCTGCTCGAAGCCGAGCTTGCGCCCCATGATCTCCGGATCGTTCAGGGCGCGCACCCGACCCTCATACAGCTTGAGTCCGTTCATCCAGCCGAACCACTGGTTGATCCAGCGGGAGCGCTGGTCCGGGTGATGATCCATGAACATGGACACGATGTCGGTGCGCGTCTTGAGGAGCCGAACGATGAATGGGTCTTCGAAGTCGCGCTTGAACTCGAGCTGGGCGAACGTGCTGAGACGTTCCGTCGAGCCCGGGTTGCCGATCACGAAGGTGGTCTCACCTTCTTCGGGGCCGCGCTGCGCCCAGCGGAAGTGGCTCGCCGGTGCCAGCGGGTTGCCGTCCTCGTCGTACACGCGGAAGAAGGAGACGTCGAGGTTGTACCGCGGGTACGTGAAGTTGTCGTAGTCACCGCCGAAGTAGCCGATCTGGAGCTCCGGCGCGAACACGAGCCGCACGTCGTGGTAGCGGCGGTAGCAGTACAGCGAGTACTTGCCGCCCTGGTAGAGAGAGGTCACCGAGCAGTCGAGCCCGTGGGCCGCACTCGCGCTGTCACCGACGGCCTCCATCCGGCCCTCGAGCGCGGCCATCTGCTGCTCGTCCGGTGCCAACGGATCGGCTGCCTGGGAGACGAGCGTCGTGACATCCTCGACGAGGTAGAGCTGGTCCGCCCACATGTTGTCCGCCTGCCGCTCGTCCTCGAGCGTGGCGGCGTAGAACCCATCGTCGAGCAGGTTCTCTCCGTCGCGCGTGACCGCGGACGTGGCGCCACGGGCACAGTGGTGATTGGTGGCCACCAGACCGTCCGCCGACACGAACGAGGCGGTGCAGCCGGGAATCCGCAGCGCGGCCATCCGAACCTGTTCCAGCCATTCGGCGGTCGGGCGGAAGTCGTATGCCTCCTCGAAGTAGTCGAGCGGGGCATCCTCGAAGGTCCACATCTTTCCCATGTCGAAGCGGCGCGGCTCGAGCGGCACGACCGCGCCGGCATCCGCGACGACGACGGTATCGGGCTCGGCCGGCGCCGCGGCCGGAGCGGCAGCCGTGCTCGGCGGCGCGCTACTCGCGCACGCGGCCAGCGTGGCCAGGATCGGCAGCAGGCTCAACGAGACATCTGTGCGATTCATGCAGTCCTCTCTGGATCAGTCACGTACACCCCGATGCCGGGGTGGGAACGGCGGTGCCCTCCAACGCCGAGGGCGATCGTTTGCGGGTGAAAGATACGACAAGGCCCGCCGCGGTGCGTTAACCGGGGCGGGCCTGATCGCAGCGGAGTCGCGCTGCTCAGCGCAGGCGGAACTGCGGGGTGAGGATCACCTTGCCGGATCCAGTGGTGTGGACGTTCTGGAAGGTCAGATTCGGGTCAAATGCCAGGACCAAGTTGTTCTCGTCGTCCTCGTTGACGGCAAAGCCCTCTCGGACGTTGATCCGGCCGGAAGGAACCGTCACGGCATACCCAACGTCGTCTAGCTTCGGCTCCTCGCCGTCGGACGCGTCGCAGTTGTAGTTCGCTGGGAACAGTGCCTGGCCCTTGCTCTGCTCCTCGCAGAACCAGACCCTGGCACCACCGACCGTGATCCGGATCTTCTGATACTCGCCGACCGGCAGGTCGCCGCTGGCGATCTCGAGCGGCACGTCAGCCGGAAGGTTCTTGAGGTCAATCGTTGAGGACAGTGCCAGGTGATACCAGTAGCCACAACACTCGTCCGGGTCGCCGTCCGGATCTGGATCCGGGTCGGGATCCGGATCGGGGTCGGCGTTCTGGCACTCAGTGTCGCAGATGAGGAACGATAGCCCGGTAACGTCGACCTCGAGGGCACCGACGGCGCCCGGGTCCATCCCACCGAAGCTGACGAGCGCCGTGCCGTCGAAGCCGGCACTCGCGAGAGCAGAGCCGTCGAGCTGCATCGACACCGTGACCGGCGCCGTGTCGTTCACGCCCGCGGTGTCCGAACAGGCCACCGCCGAGACGGCCAATCCCGCAACGAGGGCCATACCAACAAGCCGCTTCATGAAGAGCCTCCCACTGAGGTATGTCTGCAATCTGAAGAGGGTGATCTGCGTGAGAGACGGATCTACCGGCAAAAAGGTAACGGGGCCCCGAACCCCCCTCGGGTCACGGAGCCCCTGCCGATGCATACCGGAGCCGCGCCGCGCCCTACCGCACGATGTGAAGGACCTCCTGACGGCGGAGGATCCACTCCATCCGGCCGTCCGGCGTCAGCTCCGCATCTTCCTCGAGCATCATCCGTACCTTCTGTCCGTTCCATTCTGGAACGTCCGATTGGGCCTGGAGCTCGATCGAGTACCAAGTGGATGCCAGGACGGTCACGTCCCCGCGGCCGGGAACGCCGTCCTGGCGGTCCCACAGCCCGATCAGGGGGCCAGCGCCGTGCCCGTGCTCCCCGACCGGGTGGGAATAGACCGTTCCATCGATGCCTGCAGCCCGCATGGCGTCGAGGCTGGCGCGCAGCACATCGTTGCCTGTCCGCCCGGGCCGGATCTCGGCCATCACGATGTCCTGCAGCCGGTTGGCGGTGGTGAGGGCCTGCTGGAGCCCCGGGGGCGGCTCCGTCTCTCCCTCGCGCAGCACGTACCCCATGTGCTGCGTGTCCGTGTTGAGCCGCAGCGCGGTGATCCCGATGTCGCAATGCAGCACGTCGCCGCGCAGGATGACGGGCGCCAAGGAATCGGCCATGCTCACGCCCTGCCGCTGCACATCGATTGTCGGTTGGAACCATGTGTCCAGCCCAAGGTCGTTGATCCGCTGGCGGAACCACCACACGACGTCATCCGTCGTGGTGATGCCCGGGGTGATGACCTCGCTCGAGAACGCGGTGGCGATGAGGTCGTGCGCCAGCTCCTGCATGCGGCGGTAGGTGGGGCCCATTCCCGGTACGCGTACCGCGAGATAGTCGAGGGCCAGCGTCTCGGCGCGGCGCACGCGCTGCACGAGCTCGGGCCCGAGCGCAGACTGGAGTTGCTCCCACTCGCCTGCCGAGAGACCGTCGGCGAAGTTGTGCTCGCGTGAGATGTTCACGGCGATGGTTGCCGGGTCGCGCTCGCGAATCACGTCGGCCACCGCGCGCCACTGATCCGTGCCCCAGAACTCGCGGGGCCGTCCGTCGGGCGCCTGCTCGGTGGCACGCAACGCCTCGTACGCGCCGTGCTGCGACGAGCCGCCGATGGCGATCCGATCCACGCCCGCCTCCCCACGATCGTGGAAGATGTACACGGTCCGGCGCCGCGCGGCGAACGTGGTCGGTGCCACGAGGGCCTTGAACAGCGGATCCTCGTTGTACTCTCGCATCGGGATGACCCACATCTCGACACCATACTCGCGCATGAGTGTCGGGAGCACCGTCTCGAGCCGTTCCTCGAGCCACTCCTGTTGTAGATCCGCCTGATCGCGCAGGGTTCCGAGCGGACGCTCGGGCACGGGTCCCTGGCCGGCGATCGTGACAGGCACGAGCAGCGTGAGCGCCGCTGCGGTGAGCCCGCGTCGTGCGTTCATGGATCGTTCCTCCCTGAGGTCGGCGTCCGTCCGGCGCGCAGCGCGCACCTTCCGAGGATGCGTGTCGCGGGAGAAGATAGGATGGACCGCGGCGTACGGCCACGGCCGCGGACGGGACGCACACGGACGGGCCATATGGACACTCACGGATCATCACTCCTCGAGCCGTCGGCCGCGGGGATGCGGGCCATGGTGGATGCAGCGATGGCGAGGATCGTCGAGCATGTCGAGTCGTTGCCGGATCAACCCGCGCACGACCTCGCCGACGCCGAGCACGTCGCCCGCTCGCTCGCCGAGCCGATGCCCGAGCGCGGCATGGCGCTGGATGGCGCGCTCGACCTGCTGTTCGACCGGGCGGTTCCCGTCGGGTTCAATACGGCGGGGCCGGGCTATCTCGCCTACATCCCCGGCGGTGGCCTGTTCCACAGTGCCGTCGCCGACTTGATCGCCGGTGCCGTGAACCGCTATGTCGGCGTCTGGCTGGCCGCACCCGGTCTCGTTCAGCTCGAAGCCAACGTGATCCGCTGGTTCGCCGACATCGTGGGATTGCCGGTGGGATCCGCCGGCATCCTGACGTCCGGGGGGTCGCTCGCCAACCTCTCCGCCATCGTCACTGCCCGCGCCGCCCGGCTGCCGGAGGACTTCCTCCGGGGCACCATCTATGTGTCGGATCAGGTGCACCACTCGGTGCCGAAGGCGGCCATGCTCGCAGGATTCCCGTTGGAGCGGATCAGGTCCGTCCCGTCGGACGGGCGGTTCAGAATCAGGCTCGACGCACTCGCCGATGGGATCGACGAGGACCGCCGCGCCGGCCTGCTGCCGTTTCTGCTGGTGGGAAGTGGTGGGACGACCAACACGGGAGCGGTGGACGACCTCTCGGGGCTCGCCGAGATCGCCCGTCACCAGCGCCTCTGGTTCCACGTGGACGCGGCGTACGGCGGCTTCTTCGCGCTGACCGAGCGGGGCGGGGCCGCGCTCCAAGGCATTGAACGGGCCGATTCCGTGACCCTCGACCCCCACAAGGGATTGTTCCTGCCGTACGGAACGGGCTCCTTGCTAGTTCGAGACGGCGAGTCTCTGCGGCGCGCCCACGCGGTCGGGGCGGCGTACATGCCGGCCATTCAGGAACCGGGGCAGTTCGTCGACTTTTGCGAGTTGTCACCTGAGCTGTCCCGGCCGTTCAGGGGACTCGGCGTCTGGCTGCCCCTCACGCTGCTCGGAGCTGCGGCGTTCCGCAGTGCGCTCGACGAGAAGCTGGATCTCGCGCGGGTGGCGGCCGAAGGCCTGAGGGCCATTCCTGGGGTGGAGGTGGTCGCCGAGCCGCAGCTCTCCATCGTTGCCTTCCGGGCGGGGACCGCCGCCATGCCCGATGGCGAGCGCGACGCCGCCAGCCGCCGGCTGCTGGAGGCAGTGAACCGGCGACGGCGGGTCTACCTGACGAGCACGACAACCGGCGGACGGGTCCTGCTCAGGATCTGCGTGCTTTCCTTCCGTACCCACCGGGACCGGATCGAGGCGTGTCTCGAGGACATCCGAGCGGCCGCTGCAGAGGTAGGGATCGGCTAGGAACCTCGGGCAGCCGTCCTGGCAGGGCGCTCTGTAAAGATGGCAAACACAATGGCTTAGCTGGGACGGTTTTCTGCAAGAAAGGCAGATCTGGCTGGCACCGCGGTTGCTTTGCCTTGGGGTCGAACCGCCGCGCCGGATGCGGCGGACCACCCAACGTGAAACGGATAGTGGAGGTGACGCAACCATGTTGTACCCGACGCTTTGGAGCCGGCCGCAGACGAATGTCTGGGATGAGATGTTCAACATCCGAAACGAGTTCGATCGTTTGCTGGGCCGGTCGGAGACCCAGGTCGGTGGCGCTTGGTGCCCCGTGGTCGATGTGCGGGAGAGCGAAGACGCGCTGACCATGCAGGCTGAGCTTCCCGGCGTGACGCTCGACGACGTGGATGTCAGCGTCGAGAACGGGGTGCTCACGATCAGCGGTGAGAAGAAGCAGGAGGTCCGTGAGGGTCATGAGGGGTCCGACTACCACCTCGTTGAGCGCCGCTACGGGCGCTTCGAGCGTCGGTTCGCGCTCCCGCGCTCGGTGGATGCCGAGAAGGTGTCGGCCGATTTCGAGAACGGCATCCTGACCATCATGCTGCCGAAGGCCGAGAAGGCCAAGCCGCGCCGGATTCAGGTGCAGGGCGGCAAGTAGGTCACGCACGGCACCTGACGGATCGGAGGAGTCCGGGCCAGACCCGGGCTCCTCTCTTCTTGTGGGAGGGTGTGCCCTCCCAGCCCACTGGGAAGTCGCTCGCGCCGGCCGGCCAGTATGGATAGAATGGACGGGAGACACGCGGGATCGGGGTTGCTCCCTCTTCAGAGGAGCGTATGCCGGCGTCAGTCGTGATCGCACTAGCCGAGCCGTTTGTTCGCATCGGGGTCGACGTCACCGTGCGCGGTGCAGAGGATTTCGACGTGGTCCGGGCCGTGGAGGAGGCCGCCGACATCGTGCCGGCGGTGCGCGAGTTCGAGCCGGATGTGCTGATCCTCGACTCGCATTTCCAGCAGGCCGACGAACGCCTGATGCGGAACGTGCTCGACGTCAAGCCCGACTGCAACGTGCTGGTGCTCGTGGATCATACGGACGAGCAGTGTACCGTGCGGCGGCTGCTCGCGGGGCCTCCGGAGCGCTGGCCCGACCGGGATGCCATCGACAGCCTGCGGGAGTGCTGTCTGTTGGCGTTCCGGGAGTCCGCACGTGGCTGCGTGCCAAAGGCGTCCACGCCCGATCGGCTACTCCATGCGCTCCGCACGATCGTCGACGGGGGGGTATGGGCTGGGCCCGGGCTCTCGCAGTATCTGGTCGAGATGGTGCGGCCGAGCGAGCCGCAGCCCGAGCCGACGCATCGGCTCACGCGGCGCGAGCTAGATGTGATCGGTCTATTGGTCGAGGGTCTCAGCAACCGCGAGATTGCTGAGCGGCTCGGGCTCAGCGAGCAAACGGTCAAGAACCACATCGCCCGGATCATGGCGAAGGTCGAGGTGCGCAACCGGGTAGAACTGGTCCTCTACGCAGTGCGCGAGCGCCTGGCCTAGGTGTAATTGACAAAGAGGTTGTTCACTGAGCCGTAGCGAGTGAAGCTGGGAGTGGCGAAACCACCAACCCACTCACCAGAGGGCTCAGTGAACATGCATA
>Ga0209536_100008029_pt1 | contig 15911 bp, 11 predicted proteins | sample DeeMarSeWOR28_12_FD_187461 | JGI IMG/M metagenome (GOLD analysis project Ga0209536, IMG submission 187461) | Marine sediment microbial communities from White Oak River estuary, North Carolina - WOR-2-8_12 (SPAdes) (version 2) | ecosystem: Environmental > Aquatic > Marine > Intertidal zone >...
CCTGTACATGAAAGGGGGCGATGCTCTCGGGCCAGATCATTCCGTCTTTGTCGTTATTCTGCTCGATGGCCGCCGCCGCAATCCGGGCAGGACCGATGCCATAGCTGCCCATGATTATGGGTTTCTCTTTCCCGTCTTCATCTAGGTAGACAGCCTTTAAGGGCTGGGAATATTTTATGCCGAGTTTAAAAATGTTCCCGATCTCGATTGCCTTCTCCTCGGTCATCTCCGCACCGCACCGTGCACATGACTCCCCTCCCCGCGCAACATGGAGGTCGTGCCATTCCGCGTCAAAATCTACATCCGGTTCTATTCCCCGCGTATGGAAACCCGCTTTATTCGCCCCTGAAATATAGACTCCCTCCTTCAGAGAATTGTCGGCAAGTATCTTTAATGTTTTGTCATGGGGCCCGATAAATCCGGCCTCCACGCCGAGGATGTCTTTTACTTCATCCTTTTGCGCCGGCCTGAAATCACCGACAATTCGTTTGAGCTTGTTTTCGTGGAGCTCCTGGTCGCCCCTCACAAGGGCCAGAAAAGGACCCCTGGGTCCCATCATCAGAAGACTTTTTATGAAAACTGACGGGTCCTCCTTCAGAAAAGCCGACACCTCTGCCACCGTCCTTTTTTCGGGAGTTGCAATATCCTCACGCGGCCAGTCTGCTGCGTCTCCACTGATTTTCTGCGGCCCGGATTTCGAGACGGCGAGTTCGACGTTTGCAGCATAACCGCATTCAGGGCAGAGCACTATTACGTCCTCTCCTGCCGGGCTCGGCGCCATGAATTCATGGGCGGTTGCCCCCCCCATCATCCCCGGGTCGCTGTCTACCTGAAAGAAGTCAAGTCCGCACCGCTCAAATATCCGGTGATATGCCTCCGCGTGCTTCCGGTAGTTAGCCTCAAGCCCTTTTTCATCGGGGTCAAAACTGTAGCTGTCTTTCATGGTGAACTCACGGGTCCTCAGAATACCGCTTTTGGGTCTTGCCTCGTCCCTGAACTTCGACTGAATCTGGTACCATACCTGCGGCAGGTCCCGGTAGGAACGAATTTCCAGAGCTGCAAGCCATGTAATGATTTCTTCATGGGTCATTCCGAGACACATGTCCCTGTCGCCCCTGTCTTTAAGCCTGAACATTTCATCACCGATCACATCCCACCTTCCGGTCTTCTGCCAGATATCAGCAGGATGCAGAGCAGGCATGGATATCTCCTGGGCCCCGATTGCATCCATTTCTTCACGGATAATTCTGTTTACTTTTTCGAGGACACGCAATGCCATGGGAAGGTAAATATACAGTCCAGCCGCAAGCTGCCTGACAAAGCCGGCACGAAGCATGAGGATATGACTGACTGCCTCGGCTTCAGCAGGAGTCTCACGCAGTGTTGGAATAAAAATTTTTGAAAACCGCATTTAACATCACCTTTCTCAGACCACCGATCATTGATAAGCCAAATTATTCTATCATATGCAAGAGTCTAATTGAAGGGCTTAATGAATGACATCCCCCTTTGGAAAAGGGGGATTAAGGGTGATTTTATGAAAAAATTTAATCAGATAATCTCCCCTGTCCCCTCTTTGCCAGGGAGGGGGATACGCATGATAAGTTGGGGATGCTCCTCAGGAGGCCGCTGCTTACTGCCTGCTGTTTACTGCTTACTTTTCCCGCCCAAGGGCGTATTTCAATCCGCACCTATGCCCATCCGGTCTCTGAATCCCGCTTATTCAACTGCTGCTATATAACCCCGCTGAATTAAAGGGTCTTCGTATCCCCTTGGTCACGCTCTCCGTTCTTGCGCATGAATGTCGGAACGTCAAGATAGATTTCACTGTCATCAGTCAGTGTGTCCTTTGACAGGACCCTGCTGGAACCTTTCAGGGTATTCACATCCCGTGAGGGCCTCCATTTATCATACGAAGGCATGACTGCACGCGGTTTTTCTTCAAATCCCGTTGCAATGACCGTAATGATAATTTTGTTATCAAGGTCAGGGTCAATGACTGAACCGAAAATGATCTCCGCATCATCATGAACAGATTCCCTGATCAGGCTGGCCGCTTCATTCACCTCGTGAAAGGACAGGGAGGAACCTCCAGTGATGTTTATCAGTACGCCCTTGGCCCCATCAATGGAGGTCTCCTCCAACAGGGGGCTTTTGATTGCCATCTTGGCAGCGGTTGTGGCCCTGTTCTCTCCTTCCGCAGTGCCGATACCCATCAGCGCTCTGCCGCTGTCTGAGAGGATGGTTTTTATATCTGCAAAGTCCTGGTTGATCAGACCCGGAATCAGGATCAGATCGGAAATCCCTTTTACCGCCTGTCGCAAAACGTCATTTGCGAGGTTCAGTGCCTGAAGCCACGGGGTGTTCTTTTCAGTTATGTCCAGGAGCCGGTTGTTGTGAATGATAATAATTGCGTCCACATGTTTTTTTAATTCCTTGATGCCCTGTTCAGCGTTTCTCGACCGCTTGTTGCCTTCAAACAGAAACGGCCTCGTCACAACCGCCGCGGTCAGAATACCCTGTTCTTTGGCCGTTTCAGCAACGACTGAACACGCGCCGGTTCCGGTACCGCCGCCCATACCCGCGGTAATAAATACCATGTCCGCTCCCTTCAGGGCGTCCTCTATCAGGTCCCTGTCATCCAGTGCTGCCTGCCTGCCGATCTCAGGGTTCGCCCCGGCGCCAAGCCCCTTGGTCAGGGTATTGCCGATTTGCAGACGCTGATGGGCAAGGGATGACTCAAGCGCCTGGGCGTCGGTATTGACGGCAATAAACTCAACCCCCTGAAGGCTCGACGCGATCATGCTGTTGACCGCATTGCTGCCCCCCCCGCCGACCCCGACGATCTTGATTTTTGCGGTCTTGTTCTGCATTTCTTCCATTTCAAATATTTGCATAGTGCCCTCCTTTAAAAGTTTTATTCGTTAATCGTAATTCGTTATTCGCTTTTTTAAGTTCTAAATAAATCCCCTACCCACCCCTTCATCCTTGTCGTAAATCCGGCCAGCAGGTTATCGCCGTCATGTTCTTCTTCGGCATCACACTCCGCGGCTGCATACTGCACCACGCCAAAAGCAGCGGCATACGCTGGATTGGATAAATCATCAGAAATTCCATCAACGCTGGCCGGCCTCCCAATCCTTACCGGGAGTTCAAGAATATTTTCTGCCATCACATCCATCCCTTCCATAATGACGGCCCCACCGGTGAGAACAACACCGGAATTCAGGTTTTTGTAATACCCGTTCCTGGTAATTTCTTCCCTCACCAGACCAAACAGTTCCTCGGCCCGCGGCTGCAGTATCTCGACAAGATAGCTTCGTGGAATGTTCTTAATCACCCTTTCATCAGTGCGTCCTATCTCGATATACTCATCCTCTTTCATCATTGCAAAATGCGAAGAGCCGAATCTCTTTTTTATTTCCTCAGCTTCACGGGTAGATATTCTCAAACCGATGGCAAGGTCATTTGTAAAATTATTCCCGCCAATTGCCATCACAGCGGAGTGAAAAATATTCCCGTCCTGAAACAGCGCAATATCTGTTGTTCCGCCGCCGATATCGATGACCGCCACGCCAAGGTGTTTTTCATCTTCAGTGAGGACCGCCATCGCAGATGCCAGCGGCTGGAATATGACATTAATCACCTCGAGGCCGGCTTTCTGGCAGCTTCTTATCAGGTTCTGGACTGATGTTGAGGCAGCTGTAATGATCTGCACGTCGGTTTCAAGCCTCACGCCTCCCATGCCGCGGGGATCAGTGATGCCGGACTGTCCATTGACAGAAAAATCAACTGGGATTACATGCAGCATTTCCCTGTCAAAGGGTATTGCAACAGCCTTTGCCGCTTCTATGACGCTCTCTATGTCCTTTTGCTTTATTTCCTCATCCTTGACAGCGACGATCCCGTGACTTGCGATACAGTCGATATGTCTTCCCGTAATCCCGAGATGAACCGCCCTGATTTCAACACCTGCCATAATTCCCGCTTCATGGACTGCATGCCCTATGGAATCAACAATGCCTTCCATACTGGTAACATCTCCTTTTTTGATCCCCCGTGACGGAGCTGAGCCGACACCAATAATCGTGACGTTGCTCCGTGCAGTACCACGCAGTCCGGCGTGCCCCTGCCATTCGGCCGGCTCATTGAACCTGTCAGGCCGTCCTCTCCTGTCTGATCCTGAAGCAGCGTTTACTTCGCCGACAACTGCGCATACTTTCGTTGTCCCTATGTCAAGCGCAACGATCAGTCTGCTCTGTTTGACCTTTATCTCTTTTATAAAGCCGAAATTCATCATCAGGACTGGGATCTCCTGCTGCCGGGTTTCCGGGGTTTCACAATAACCGAATCCTTGAACCGCAGGTCCACGTATTTGATCGGCACACCTTTCTTCCGTATTTCCGGTTCGAGTTCGATCCACCGTTCGAGTTTCTCAGAGTAATTTCCATACCCGACCTTGATAAATTCACCATCGATATTCATAGTCAGACCGTAGGACTCAAGACCGATTTCGATCGATTCCCTGTCAGCCAGAATATTTTTTTTCGACAACGACTCAACCAGCCTGATCGCCTCTGAAATCCCCTTCTGGTTTGTCGGCCGTATATCCTTTATTACCGGGAGAAACGGGGTGACGTCGCCGCTGATCCGCTCAAGGACATTCCCGTCATCAGCAAGGAGATAAAGCTTTTTGTTATCGCTGAGAAGCGCCTTTGGAACAGCCTCATCAATTCTGATGACAACCGTGCCGGGGTACTGTTTTCGCAAGGCCGCTGTTTTGATCCACGCATTCTTTTTCAGTTTTTCCTCGATATGATTGAGTGGCACGTCAAGCAGTAAATCGCCTTTTGTGATGCCTGCCGCTTCAATGACATCCTTTTTGTCCAGATGGTAGTTGCCTGATATCAGGACCTCCCTGACATGAAATTCACGTGACAGCAGCTTCACACCCAGCACTGCCAGAGCAGCAATGACAATTACGAGAAAGACAATGGTCCCTCGCTTGAAAAAGAGCGCGATCTTCTCGCCGCGCCGGTACGCTGATTTCCTTTTTTTATTCTTTGAACGCAATCCTGATAATCTCCTCTATTAATTCATTAAAGTCCAGCCCCGCAGCTTTGGCGATTTTGGGCAGAAGACTCGTTGTTGTCATGCCGGGCAATGTGTTGACTTCGAGTATGTGCGGCCCGTTGTTTTGGTCAACAATAAAATCCACCCTGCTCAACCCGGAACAGCCGAGTGTCCTGTGGGCTCTGAGCGCCGTTGTTTTTACATTGTCAAAAGTGGTTTCATCGACTTCCGGGGGCATTATGTAATCAGTCATCCCAGAGGTATATTTCGCCTCATAATTATAAAATTCAAGCTTCGGCCGTACTTCCACCCCGCCGAGCGCCCTGTCTCCGAGGATTCCGACATGGAGCTCCTTGCCCTGTATGAACTGCTCCACGATCACTCTCTCTCCCAGTGAAAACGTCTTCTCAAGACAGGAATGAAGTTCAGCCTCCTCTTTTATGATGCTCACCCCGATACTGGAGCCCTCTGCAACGGGCTTCACGACCCACGGCAGGTCAAAGGGGGGCCGGGACACTGCCGGGAATGTATACGCGCCGGTCATATCCGGTCCTTCATCTGTCTGAGCATCTTTCGTCCCGCGTTTTTTTGTGCCCCCTGGCCTTTTGACAACAATAAACGGAGCAACAGGCAGTCCATGATATAAAAATATTTTTTTTGACATTTCCTTGTCCATTGCAAGTGCCGATGCCATAACACCGGAACCTGTATAGGGTATCCCGAGGACTTCAAGCATTCCCTGCATGGCACCGTTTTCTCCTGTCCCGCCATGCAGCGCGAGAAAGGCACATTTCACCTTTTCTTTCTTCAGCACTGTAACAACGTCCCTGTCAACATCAATCGCCACAGCATTGTAGCCGCGTTCCTGCAGGCCCTGATAGACGGCCAGACCGCTCCTGATAGAGACATCCCGCTCGGATGACAGGCCGCCCATCAAAACCCCGATTCTCTTTTTGGTAATGGGTCCTTTTGTCATCGAGAATTTGTACCTCTTAACGTGCAATATGTCATTTTCATTTTTTTACGAATCCCCGATGATCTTTATTTCCGGCTCGAGGGTTATCCCGTATTTCTCTTTTACTTTTGTGATAACAATGTTCATCAGCTCAATGAAATCCCTGAAATGAGCATCGCCTTTGTTAATAAAATAATTTGCATGGTGGGTACTTACTTCAACTCCCTTGATGTTCATTCCCTTGCAGCCAGCTTTCTCGATCAGACTTCCCGCAGACTCTCCTTCCGGGTTTTTAAAGACACAGCCGGCAGAGTGTGCCCCGAGCGGCTGTGACGTTCTTTTTTTCTGCATGCACCCGTCGGTCTTTTGCGCAACCTCATCAGGGTCTCCCTTTTTCAGGACAATATTTGCGCTCAATATAATCGAATCCTCCGGAAGATTCGACTTCCTGTATTCAAAAGCGAGCTCAGCCTTCTTCAGTATCCTGAGCTCTCCCTGCCTGTTCATGAGCGCAACAGAATCAATGACATCTTTTATCTCTGTCCCGAATGAACCGGCGTTCATAAAGACCGCCCCCCCGAATGAACCGGGGATCCCGGCAAGCGCCTCTATTCCCGAGTACCCGTTTTTTTTCGCAAACTGAACAATCCTGGGCAGCGGAACACCGGCCCCTACATACAGCACTGCATTTTCGTCATCAGTCCCCCGCGTCAGCTCTATTTTTGAAAATGCCTTCAGCGACATGGTTATGCCTTTTAATCCGTCATCACTGACGAGCAGGTTCGTTCCTGAACCCAGAATGAACAGAGGGATATTTTCCTGATTCGCAGTGTGCAGTATGTGCCTCACCGACAAAGGGTCTTCGGGAAATACCATGACTTCTGCGGGGCCTCCGATTTTGAGTGACGTATGTGCTGACAGCGGTTCCCCGCAGAGCACCTCTCCCCTGACAAGCCCCGATTGAATCAGATGATCAATCCCGTAGTCCGTCATGAGCACCCCTTCATCAGTTTCCATGTTCGGATTTCCCGGTTTTCATTTTTAAAAAGTCTTCGCCGCACTTCCATACATCACCTGCGCCCAGTGTCAGCAGCGTATCTCCCTGCTTCAACTCGGAGCCCAGATATTTCAGGATCTCACCCCTGTCCTCTATATATTCAATGTCCTTGTTGGCATCACGTATCCCCTTCAGCAGTGTTTTTGAATGAATCCCCGGCAGCGGTTTTTCTCCAGCTGAATAAATATCCATCAACACAACCCTGTCCGCGTCAGTAAAGGCCTCAAAAAAATCATTTAACAGATCGCGCGTCCTGGAATACCGGTGCGGCTGAAACAGTACAAACAGCCTCCCGCGGACATCGCCGTTTTTTCCGCTGCCGGCTATTGCCTCCTTTGCGGCCCTCAGTGTTGCGTTAATCTCTGCGGGGTGATGCCCGTAATCGTCAATCACATTGATACCGGACACCGTACCCTTTAATTCAAACCGTCTCTGAACGCCGCTGAAATTATTGAGCGCCTCCCTGATTGCATCCATATCCATTCCGAGTTCATTGGCAACCGCAATCGACGCAAGGCAGTTGCAGACATTATGGACGCCGATGAGGGGGGCCTCAAACGTTCCGATCGACTTTCCATTCAGATCTACATCAAAGACAGATTTCAGGTCCTCTGTCCTGATATTTCGCGCTACAAGGTCCAGTCCCTTCGTGGTCCCGTAAGTAATAAACCGTCTCTCAACTCTGGGAATCAGCTGCCGTGTGTATTCGTTGTCCCCGCATAAAATGCAGAGTCCATAGAAAGGGACTTTATTCATGAATGAAATGAACGCTTCCTTTATATCATCAATGCTCTTAAAGAAATCCATATGCTCTCTGTCGATATTTGTCACCACCGCAATCGTCGGAGAGAGCTTTAAAAATGAACCGTCGCTTTCGTCGGCCTCTGCTACCAGGAAGTCCCCCTGCCCGAGTTTCGCGTTGCTCCCAATCCCCTTGAGCTTGCCGCCGATGACAACCGTAGGATCAAACTTCCCTTCTCCCAGGATACTGGCTATCAGGGAGGTCGTTGTTGTCTTTCCGTGCGCGCCTGCCACCAGAATGCCGTACTTGAGCCTCGCAAGCTCTGCAAGCATCTCAGCCCTTCGGATCACTGGAATGGACAGCGCTCTGGCGGCCTTGACTTCAGGATTGTCAGGCGACACAGCAGACGATATGACAACGACATGAGCAGCTTTGATGTTGTCTGCATTGTGTCCGATATGCACGTTGATTCCCAGGTCCCTGAGTCTCCTCGTCGTCTCCGATTCCTTCAGATCAGACCCGTCGACTACATACCCGAGGTTCTTTAAAACCACCGCTATCCCGCTCATGCCCACACCGCCGATACCGACAAAGTGGACTCTTTCAAATCTCTTGTACATATTCGTCAATCGTCATTCGTTAGTCGTAAGTCGCCAATTAAATAATTCAGGCTCTGAGGAAAATTCAATTTAATATCTGAATTATTTGGGACTTGCAACGAGTAACTCATGACCGCTTCTCCTCTTTTTTTTTAAAAGCCCTGTAATAAGTCCGGCAATTTTCCGTGTGGCATCAGTACTGCCGATAGACGTGCTCGCTCTTTCCATCTCTCCGATTGCCTCGGGATCTTCCAGCAGATGCATGATCATATCGGCAAGTGTCTTGCCGTTCAGGTCCCGGTCCAGGATCATCTGCGCGGCGCCGATGTCCCAGAGCTTTCGCGCATTGGTTTCCTGATGATTGCCGGCTGCATGCGGATACGGGACAAGAATCGCTGCCTTTCCACAGGCTGTCAACTCTGCAAGCGTCGTTGCTCCCGCCCGGGATATTATGAGGTCCGCAACTGCATACGCGTCCGCCATTTCATAGGCAAATGGCAAAACCGTGCCCCTGAACTCCCGAGCATGGTACACTTCCTTCATCGGCTCAGAGTCCCGGTCTCCTGTCTGATGCAGAAACTGGATCTTGTCTTTGACCGGCATCAGATAGACCAGCGCCTCCCCGACCGCATGGTTAATATGGCTGGCCCCGCGGCTTCCGCCAAACACAAAGATCGTGAAGCGGTCCTTTTGAAGACTAAAAATCTCATATCCCCTGTTTCGGTCTCCCCTGACGATCTCTTCCCTGACCGGATTGCCCGTTAAACGGGTCTTCTCAGCGGGGAAAAATCTTATGCTTTCCTGGTATGAGACCGCAACGCGGTCAACGATCTTTCCGAGCATTCTGTTGGTAAGCCCGGGAAGGGTATTCTGTTCATGAATAACGGTCTGAATACCCATCAGGTGTGCACACAACGTCACCGGACCTGAACTGTATCCCCCGACGCCGAATACCAGCTCGGGCCTGAGCTCCTGCAGTATCCTGTACGAGTCCTTGAGGGAAATCGGTATTTTAAGAACAGATGTAATCGTACCAAAGAGATTTTTCCCGACAAGCCCCTCGGACCGTATGAACCGTATGTCAAATCCTTCTTTCGGTATTATCTTTGATTCAATTCCCCTGGCTGTTCCTACAAATGTAATCTTTGCATCAGGAGTCTGCTTCTTTAATTCCCGTGCAACTGCCAACGCAGGAAATACATGTCCGCCCGTACCGCCTCCGGCAATAACAATGTTCATCGTCGCCTCTTCATATACGAAACCTGAAAAGAGAAATCATCCGCAGCGGTTCTGCTGTTGTTAACTGCTCCCTTCCCTTCTCTCATGGAAATATTTACCAGTATGCCCGCAGCAGCCATATTGATAAGCAGGGCCGACCCGCCATAACTGACAAACGGCAGCGGCAGCCCCTTTGTCGGCATTAACCCCGTTGAGACAGCGAAATTTATGATCGCCTGGACCCCCACCATCATGGTTAATCCCAGGGTTAAAAAGTAACTGAACGGATCGGTCAACCGCGATGAAACCCTGATCCCCTTTATGAGGAACCAGAGGAAAACACCCAGCACGGCAAACGCTCCCAAAAGGCCGAGCTCTTCTCCTATGATGGAAAAGATAAAGTCTGTATGCACCTCGGGCAGAAAATAGAGCTTCTGTTTGCTCCCCCCGAGCCCCACCCCGAAAAATCTGCCGCTCCCGAATGCAATAAAGGATTGTACGAGCTGAAACCCGCAGCCGAACGGCTCCTTCCATGGATCGGTAAAGCACATTATTCTTTTCATTCTGTATGTGGATGACATGACAAGTACAAATAAGGCAGGCATTGATACCAATAAAAGCGCTCCGACATGGACCAGCCGCGCGCCGCCGATAATCAGAAGCCCGAATGTGAGGATTCCAAGACTCATGACAGCGCCAAAGTCCGGCTGCAGCATGATAATCGCCTGAAATACGAGCATGACCGCAACAGGCACGACGATCCCGAACCTGAATTCTTTCATCCTCTGAATGTTTTTATCCATATAATCGGCGAGGAATATGACCATCACTATTTTCACAAGCTCTGAGGGCTGAAACGTGGTAGGCCACAGCCTGAGCCATCGTCTGGCCCCGTTGGCAGAGATACCGATCCCCGGGACAAATACCAGCACCAGGGATATTAGCGAAATTCCCATCAGCACATAGACGGCCGGCCTCAGTTTCAGATAATCAAACTTCAGCAGCACACCCATGGTTGCAACTCCGACCGCCACGGTAAAGAGATGGTTCCACAAATAATGGAACCCGCTCCCATGTTTTCTCATTGACATAAGGGCAGTTGAGCTGTAAATCATCAGAATCCCTATGGCGACAAGAATCAATACCGGCCAGAGAATGCTCCGAATCTCTTTAGTGAACATGGGCCTCTTTCACAATCTCCTTAAACTTCCTCCCCCTCTCCTCGAAGTCCTGAAACATGTCGAAACTTGCGCAGCCCGGTGACAGCAGAACTGTGTCACCGGCAGTAGCTATCCTGATTGACAGGGCAACCGCTTCTCTTAAATCTTCAGCCCTGTCTATTTCAGTACTCCCTCTTAATGCCCGCACTATTGTTTCCTTTGCCTCTCCGATCACTATCAGGCGCTTCACCCTTCTCTTCACCAGGTCATGCAGCACAGAGAAGTCACTGCCCTTGTCCATCCCTCCCATAATCAGAATGAGATGATCGAGCCCTTCAAGCGATTTCTCGACCGCGCCGATATTCGTTGCCTTTGAGTCATTTATAAACTGTATGCCCTTGATCTCGCAGACAAACTCCAGTCTGTGTTCAAGTCCTGAAAACGTTTTCAAAGCCTCCCTGACAGGCTCGTACGACTGACCTGACAGCAGGGCGATCAGAGAAGCAGCCATGGCATTCTCAAGATTATGCAGCCCCTGTATTGCTATCTCTTCCCGGGAGATAAACGGAAATCTTGCTGAAGGAAATCCGAGGTTTGGAACGTTGCAGTAGAGCGCACCATCTTTGCAGTAAACGCCTTTGACCTCTTTCTTCCGGCTGAAAAAAAGCGTATTCGGGGATTTTTCATTCCCGGTTGAGAGCCGCTCGTCAGCCATCTTCATCACCACCGGGTCATCGCCATTCAGGATGAGGCAGTCTTCGGGGAGCTGGTTCTCGAATATGCGTGCTTTTGCGTTTATATAGTCATCCATGCTCTTATAGCGGTTGAGATGGTCAGGCGTTATATTCAGAATCGCAGCTATATGGGGCCTGAAGGTCTCAATTGACTCAAGCTGAAAACTCGAAATCTCGGCAACGACGAAATCAATAGTTTTTCCTCCCCTTATCCCCGACCCCTGACCTCTTACCCCTGTCTTCAGTATTTCTTCGGTCAGCGCATTCCCAATGTTTCCTCCCAGCATTGTCCTGCGCCCCGCCCTTTTTAACATGAGATCAACCAGTGTCGTCACCGTTGATTTGCCATTGGTACCTGTAATACCTATAAATTCCGTATCTGCTCTTTCCCTGAGCCCTGAGCCCTGAACCCCGGGCCCTGACTTCATCACCTGATACGCGAGCTCGAGTTCGCCGATTATCTGAATTCCCCGGCTTTTGGCATACATAAGCGGCTCTATATCGAGCGGTACACCGGGACTGACGACAATCATGTCACAGGCCCCAAAGACATCCATGGGATTATCCCCGGTTATTACCTTTACCGATTTTGCAAGCTGCCTGATCCGCCCTTCCAATGATTCCCATGACTTACTGTCGGTAACCGTCACCTTCGCACCCAGTGCAGACAGAAGGTTTGACGCACCAACCCCGCTTCTGGCCAGACCGGCAACCAGAACATTCTTATCTGCAAATATATTTTTTTTCTCTTTCACCAGTATCACTGATCCTCACTTTGAGCCTGCCTGCTCGCTGACCCCTGTTGTTTCACCTGACTTTCAGACTCGTCAAACTTAAAAGTGCAAGGATGATCCCCACGATCCAGAACCGGACAATCACTTTCGGTTCCGGCCATCCTTTTACTTCAAAGTGGTGATGAATCGGCGCCATCTTAAAGATTCTCTTGCCCGTCAATTTAAATGATGCAACCTGCATGATGACCGACATTGCTTCTATGACAAAAATTCCGCCGACGATTGCGAGAATGATCTCCTGCTTTGTAATCACCGCCAGGGTCCCGAGGGCGCCTCCCAGACCAAGCGAGCCCACATCACCCATGAATATTTCAGCCGGATAGCTGTTATACCAGAGAAAACCGAGCGATGCACCGAACATGGCGCCGCATACCACGGTCAGTTCCCCGATGCGCGGGAGATGCAGAACATGCAGGTATTGTGACAACCCTGAATGCCCGGATATATAGACCAGTGCGCCATTTGCAACACACGCGATTCCTACCAGCCCGATGGCAAGTCCATCTATACCGTCTGTCAGATTGACCGCATTTGAAGACCCCACGATGACAAGAATCGAAAAGGGGATATAAAACCATCCCAGATCTATGAGCCACTTCTTGAAAAAGGGGATACTCAGGCGCGCAATATAGATGTCCTCCGGATCATGGTAAAACAGAAATCCGATGATCAGCGCCAGCGCAATCTGCGATCCGAACTTGTACCACCCCTTCAATCCTTTTGAACTTTTCCTGACCGTTTTCAAATAATCATCTGCCAGACCTATCAGTCCGAAGCCGGTAATTGCAACCAGCATGATCAGTATGAATTTATTGCCGAGATCACCCCACAATAAGACACTTATCACGACTGAAACGATAATCAGAATACCTCCCATGGTCGGCGTGCCGCTTTTGTACAGGTGCGTCTGGGGGCCGTCAAATCGCACATGCTGGGTAAGGCTGTATTTCCGGAGCTTTTCAATGATCCACGGCGCCAGCATAAACGTCATAAGCAAGGCGGTGATTGCCGCCAGGGCAGCCCTGAAGGTAATGTACCTGAAGACATTTAACGGTGAAAAAATCTCGTGAAAAGAATATATCAGTTTATATAGCATCGGTTATACTCTCAATAATTTTTTCCATTCTCTCTGTCCGCGACCCTTTTATTAAAACGGTATCTCCTGTTTTAAGGATATCCATGATATGGTTCCGGGCTTCATTTATATTTTTGAATGTGTAAACTTCTGGTCCGGCCAGCGTGACCCTGCTTTTCACCGCTTCTTCTGCTGCAAAGCTCATCATATCACCGACAGCCACAAAGACCTCAAGCCCGAGTGCGGCAACCAGTCCGCCGACGTCCCTGTGGGCTTTTTCTGAAAACTCGTCCAGTTCATGCATATCGCCCAGAATAGCGACCGCTCTCCCGGCGGTTCTGATACGCAGCAGCTCTCTGATTGACTGCTCCATTGAAGAGGGGTTTGCATTATAAGCGTCATTGATCACGGTCATTCCCTTTTTTCTGATGACCTCAAACCGCATCGGGATTCCACGATACGTTTCAAGGGCGGTCCTTATTTCGTCCACCCCCATGCCGAGTGAAACGCTGACAGCCGAAGCGGCAAGGGCATTATATACATTGAAAAGTCCGGGCACAGTGAGTCTGAACTGTGCGCTCTCCCTGCCCCTGATCTCCATCTCAAATGTGCTTCCCTGTTCTGTAGGTTTCACATTTTTTGCCATGACATCGGACTCATTGTTAATTCCGAATGTGACGATCTGTCCGCCAAACTCCTTCAGACCGACCCCATGCATCAACTGAACGTCATCTGCGTTTATGACCGCAACACTCAACCCATCGAGAATTTCGAGTTTTGCCTCCCTGACAGCTTCATAACTGCCAAGTTTCCCGACATGTGCCGTACCAACATTGGTGATGACCCCGTGGCTCGGGACCGCTATTTCACATAACCTTCTTATCTCACCCCGGGCGTTCATCCCCATTTCGAGGACGATAACGTCCTCATCTCCCTTAAGCCGGGTGATGCTTAACGGCAGTCCAATATGATTATTCAGGTTGCCATCATTTTTGAGGGTCTTCATCTTTGATGATACTATGGTATAAATCATTTCCTTTGTCGTTGTCTTTCCATTGCTTCCCGTTACCGCAACAACCGGGACATTGCGTTTCATTCTCAGGAAATGCGCCAGGTCCTGCAGCGACCGTAATGTATCGTGAACATAGATAATGACCTTGCCCGCGGGAACCGGATCAGGCCTGATATCGACAACGGCACCGCTGCCCTTTGAAAGCGCGTCTTCAAGGTAATCATGCCCGTCAAATCGTTCTCCCCTCAGCGCAATGAAAACTTCTCCGTCCTGACTGGTCCGGGAATCTATCGAAACGCCGCTGAAAGATTTTGAGTTTTCAGAGAGCAGTTCGCCTCCCGTTGCCTTTATAATGTCGTCTACTGTAATATCAGCCATAATAACCAGGTATCAGTTCTCAGCAGAAAACGAACAGCTAATCGCTGAGAGCTAATCGCTTTCTGATCTTCCTCCTCAAGACTTCTTTATCGCTGAAGTGAACTCTCTTTCCTTTGCTTTCCTGATAGTCTTCGTGGCCCTTCCCGGCGATAATGACCGTATCACCTTCACGGGCCATTGATACTGCTTCCGCAATGGCCTCTGCCCTGTCGTGCTGTACCGAATAATTTGTCTTCTTTAATCCATAAACAATGTCCCTTACGATGTCAGCAGGATCTTCTGACCGGGGATTATCTGACGTAATAATGACAAAGTCACTGAACGCCGATGCCGCCTCCCCCATCTGAGGCCTCTTTGCGCGGTCCCTGTCTCCGCCGCATCCGAACACCGTAATCACCTTGCCTTCAGTCACTGACCGTGCAGTCTCTATGACATTTCTCAGGGCATCTTCTGTATGGGCATAATCAACGATGGCCAGGAAATCCTGCCCCTCATCTATTTGCTCAAACCGTCCTTCAACAGACTCCATGCTCCGGAGTCCCTGTTCTATTGCGTCTGTATGGATGCCCAGCGCATGAGCGATTCCGATGGACATTAATATGTTGTAAACATTAAACCGCCCGATCAGGCAGGAGTTGACCGGAATCTCCCCTGACGGCGTCCTTGCCGTAAATGACAGGCCGGCTGGTACAGTGCGTTTATGTTTTTTATTCTGGATCCTCTGCTCTGATATATTCATTGCCCTTATCGTTGCGTCACTGTTCATACCGCAGGTAATCACATTACTATCGGATATCCGCGCCAATGTCCGGGCCAGCGGCTGTATCATCGGATCATCAGCATTCAAGACAGCGCTCCCCCCCTCGTCGAGATAACGGAAGATATCTCTTTTGGCATTAAAGTACGCACCCATATCACCATGAAAATCGAGGTGGTCCTGGGTAAAATTCGTAAATGCCGCCACTCGAAGAGAACACCCCGCTACTCTCTTCAAAGACAATGCATGCGATGAAATCTCAAGAACAGCGTAATCCATTTTATTGGATACCATTTCACTCAAATACCGCTGCAGATCAAGTGACTCCGGGGTCGTATTGACAGCAGCACCGGTTCT
>Ga0209536_100008031_pt1 | contig 15908 bp, 13 predicted proteins | sample DeeMarSeWOR28_12_FD_187461 | JGI IMG/M metagenome (GOLD analysis project Ga0209536, IMG submission 187461) | Marine sediment microbial communities from White Oak River estuary, North Carolina - WOR-2-8_12 (SPAdes) (version 2) | ecosystem: Environmental > Aquatic > Marine > Intertidal zone >...
CCCCGGGAATTATTCGCATCGAGGAGCTCGACAAGCTGCAAGGCACGGACCGTCCCGCAGGTTCGGAGGGAGCCCGGCAGCCCTGACCGCCTACTCCCGGCAGCTCACGCCATCGTATTCGAGTTCGCTGACGACGTCGCTGCGGGGTCTGCGAAGACCGTAAAGCAGGCTTGTGCGGACCTCGATGCTGCCCAGCAGTGCATGACCCAGCTGCAAAGCTTCGGCGCCACGCTGTCTGCTGTAGTCCGTCAGGTAAGCCAGCGCCAGGTCCTCACGCCCGGAGTCAAACAATGCCGAAGCCGTGGTGAGCACGTTATCCTGTTCGGCGATCATGCTGTCTTCGAAAGCAGTCAGTGCCTCCTGAACTTCCGGCAGGAACCGGTCGGGATGGTCACAGGTGTAATACATGAGACGCTTGAAAAGACGTCCGGCAAATTCAGTGGCTTCCTGGATTTGCCAATCGCGCGTCAGAAAGCGTGTCGCCTCGCCCTTGGTCAGGTAGCGGTGCTTTCCGAATTGCGGCGCGATTTCCTGAACGCCGATCCGGTACGGAATGAACGGCGCCGTCACCGAACCGGTAGGCGCAACCCACAGCAGGTTCAGTCCCGGCCGGCCGCCACCCCGCAATTGCGCCACCTGGCCATAGCCGGTCGTGTCCTTCGAAATGCGCCGGTCCCTTACGGCATCCATCATCCTGCGCAGATCGATCGGGGCTGCCGCTCGCAACTCCGCCTCCATCTCGCCGCGCGGATAGCTCTCCTCGTTCACGCCGTAGACCTTGTACACATCGAACGGCTCGCCGGCGTCCGGATCGAACCAGCCCTGTTCCACCGCGAAGCTGATGAGATTCTCAGACCCCATGAAGTCGTGGCTTTGCCGGAAGTCGAGCGGAATCTCGCGGATATACCCCGGGTAGGACATGCGCACTTCGTCCGGACCCAGACGCTCGGCGATCCACAGACCCTGGCCACCGGCGAAGTTCAGCAACACCCAGCCTTCGTTCGCATCGGCGAACATGTGTGAGTTGCCGCCATAGGTAGAGTAGCCGTAGCGATCGATCAGCGCGCCGATTATTTCGACGGCCTCTCGCGCGGTCCTCGCGCGCTCCATCGCAATCCGCGAAAGGTCGCTGTATTGCGGACCCGTCTGCGGGTTCGGCGTCATCTGCACCAGCTCGTCGCGGGACGGCGACCACACGTCCCGGCCGGCCACGTTGTACTCGTTGAGCCCCCCGTTCGTCAGGGGCGGTGGAAACCCCTCGTACTCCGAGTAATTCATCGTGAGATAACGAAAGGTATGGCGTACCTGGGGAATCTCGATCGGCTCGCCGGGCATGAAGGCCTCGGCGGTGACACCCACCGAAATCGTCTCTCCCTCGGCATAATCCCTTGCCGGCACAATTTCCAGCCAATGGCTCGACACTTCGTCACCGGAGCCGCCGATGAACACGCTGCCGTCCACGGTCAGGTTCTTGCCCACGTAGATGGCGTAACTGGCCGAGGCCGTGCCGTGAGCCAGGAGCATGCATAACGCAAGGAACACGCTGCTGTTTTTCATCAGAATTCCGCCCACAACAAGCCTATGTATGATCATGTGAAAAAGTCACCGGCAGTATGATTTCATCGATCCGGGCCAACTGCTGTCCGCTCAGCTCGATGCCGCTGGCCGCCGCATTTTCTTCGACCTGCTCGGGGCGCGTGGCACCGACGATGCAGGACGTTATTTCCGGCCGCCGCAGGATCCAGGCCAGCGCCAGCTGTCCCAGCGTACAACCCGCTTCCGCAGCCACTTCGTACAGACCAGCGATGTGTTCCAGCAGACGCTGGTCCGCCACTTTGTCCCTCATGAACTGGTTCTGGCGTTCATCGCCGGCACGACTGCCTGCCGGCAGCGGCTGACCCGGCTTGTACTTGCCGGTCAGCAGCCCCTGTTCCAGGGGGCTGAAGATCACGTGACCCACGCCGAGTTCGCGGCAGGTGGGCATGACCTCCAACTCGAGATCTCGCAGCAGCATATTGTAGTGCGGCTGGCTGGAGACCGGCGCATACAGGCGATCGCCGCAGATTTCGAAGGTGCGGCGGATTTCATCGGCCGGCCAACAGGAAATGCCCCAATAGTGGATCTTGCCCTGGTGCACCAGGTCGTCCATCGCCCGCACGGTCTCCTCCAGCGGCGTCGTGGCATCGAAACGGTGGCACTGATACAGGTCGATGGTCCCGGTTTGCAGGCGCCGCAGGCTGGCTTCGCACTGTTCCATGATGTGCTTGCGGGACAGGCCCCGGTCATTGGGGCCGTCGGCCATCGGGAAATAGACCTTGGTGGCCAGCACATAGGAAGACCTGGGATAGGCCGCCAACAGCTTGCCCCACATCGTTTCGCAGGCGCCCGTGGCGTATACGTTGGCGGTATCGAAAAAGTTGACGCCGCAGTCGAACGCCCGGTCCATCACCTCGCGGCCGCTGCGCTCGTCATGCACATGGCCGAAGGTCAGCCATCCGCCCAGACCCACCTCGGAAAGCTGCAACCCGGAATTACCCAAGCGCCTGTATTTCATCAGTCACCTCGTTAGCCATTGTGTTGGTCTGCCCGCCTATGATAAACATCCGCAACGGCCCACTCACCTCCCGATGCACGCGACAACCGCAAAAGTGAGAACAGCATGACCGAATTCGGCGCCTTCGGCCTCATCCCGACCCTCGTGGTGATCGTACTCGCGGTGTGGTCACACCGCACGATCGAATCGCTCCTGGCCGGCACCCTGGTCGGGCTGTTCATGATCGCGCCCACCGAGCCCCTGAGCCTGGCGGCCGAAATCTCGCTGTCCGTGATGAAAAACGACACGGTCGGCTGGGTTATCCTGGTCTGTGGCTTCATGGGCAGCCTGATTGCCCTGTTTATCCGCACCGGCGCGGTCTCGGCGTTTACAGAGGGTGTTATCGCGCGCGTGCACACCAGGAAAGGGGGCCTGTTCACCGCCTGGGTGCTCGGCCTGTTCCTGTTCGTCGACGACTACCTGAATTCCATCGCCGTTGGCGCCGCCATGCGCAAGGTGACCGACTCGTTCGGGACCTCGCGGGAAATGCTGGCCTACGTGGTGGACTCCACCGCCGCGCCGGTCAGCGTGATCGTGCCGATTTCGACCTGGGCCGTGTTCTTCGGCGCTCTGCTGGTCGAAAACGGCGTGGCGCCCGAGGGCCAGGGCGTGCAGACCTACATTGCCGCGATACCCTACATGTTCTACGCCTGGGCCGCGATCCTGGTCGTGCCGTTGGCCATTGTCGGCGTGATCCCCGTCATCGGACCGATGCGCAAGGCCGAGGCCCGCGCGGCCGCCGGCCAGACCGTACCGCCGGAGGCAGCACACATCGAGGCGGCAAACCAGTCGATCACCGCCAAGGAAGGCGTGCGCGGCAACAGCATGGAATTCATCCTGCCGATGGTCCTGCTGGCGGTTTCGACCTGGTACTTCGACTACGACTTCCTGATGGGGCTCTACCTGACCCTGACGGCCTACGTGGTGATGATCGCAATCCGCCGCACACTTACGGTGGAGGAAACCTACAACGCTGTTCTGGACGGCTTCAAAACCATGATCGAGCCGCTCGCAGCCCTGGTCGCCGCCTACCTCCTCGACGAGATCAATACCCGGATGGACCTGTCGGCCTACGTGATCGACCTGATCAGCCCCTACATGACCGCGCAGCTGTTGCCGACTGCCGTGTTTCTCTCGATGGGTGTCCTGTCCTTCGCAACCGGATCCAACTGGGGTGTGTTCGTGATCGTTCTGCCGATCGTGACGACCTTGAGCAATGCATTGGGGGCGGACATGACGCTTGTAATCGGCGCCACGCTATCGGCATCGACCTTCGGCAGCCACGCCTGCTTCTACACGGACGCCACCGTGCTCACGGCCCAGGCGACTGGCACCACTCCGTTCCAGCACGCGATCACGCAGCTGCCTTACGCGCTGATCGCGGCGGCGATCTCGGTGATCGGTTACCTCGTAATGGCCTGGTTCTGAGCCAACTCTTCCGCTTCCTCGACTTCTTCGTGCCACTGGAAGATGTTCAGCTCGATAAAGATGAAAGCCACCAGCCACAGGAAGGCGTCCCAGAAATCCACGAAGCTCCCCTCGAAACCCCAGGCTATGGCGCAGACGAACAGCAGGCCGTAAAAAAAGCCCTTCAGGTACTTGCTGACTTTCAGGATCGCACCGGTCAGCAGGTTCCGCAGCTGCATCCATACCTCGGCCTCGAGCAGCACCACGATCACCAGCCAGGTACCGGCATTGACGATATCGATGATGGCCAGCCCCCGCGCGGAGTCCAGCGCAGCCTGGGTGCCGACGATCTGCGTGCCGCTGACAAGGAACAGCTGCTGCCCCTGCAGCAGCGCACAGGAGGCGGCGTCGACCAGCGGATAGTCGTCGAGATCTGCGATGTAATTCCAATCGCCACCGGCCAGACTGCAGACATCGGCGATACTGATCGGTGCAAAGTCGGTGACGACCCCATACTTGTAGAGGTACCCGTAGAAGGCATAAACGATGAAGAAGTAACTGACGACGCGAATCGCCATCAACAACCATTTCAGCCCACCTTTTAACTTCTCATCCGGGATCACCGCCGTTTCCAGTTCGAACAAGAGCAGCAGCACGATCCATGCGGAGGCGTCAATGGAGGCTGAGAAGGCCTCTACCACATTGCTCCAATTGACTGCGCCGTTGAATATCTCGGCACTGGCTGCCAGGTCTTCCGTGAAAAACACATAGGCATTCACGACCAGCAAACAGTAAATCGTGTACTTGAACAGCCTGAACACCCGGTGCGGGTGCAGGAACTTGCCGTGACGCGCCCCAATTGCCTTTTGGGCGTCCGCCCCCATCAACGGGCCAAACCCCGCAGGCGATAGGTCCGGCAAGCGTCCCCATAGGCGCGGAAGATGGCGGTCGAGACCGGATCCTTCAAAACCTGCCACTCGGGATGCCACTGCACAGCCAGCGTAAAGCCCGGGGTGTCGCGCACGGTGAAGCCTTCGACCAGTCCGTCCTCGGCGACCGCTTCCACCTCGAGGTCGGAGCCAAGCTGATTCACGCCTTGTGCGTGCAGCGAATTGACCGTCGCCGCCGACTTGCCTGTGATGCGCTGCAGCATGCCACCAGTCGTGAAGCTGACCTTGTGCGACGGGCTGTACTGCACCTCCAGCGGATCCTCGGGGTTTTCCTTGTGCATGCGGAAGCCCGGTTTCTTGTGCACCATCTGGTGCAGCGTGCCGCCAAAGGCGACATTCATTTCCTGGAAACCACGACAGATCGCCAGCAACGGCATGCCAACGCGGATCGCGGCCGGGATCAGCGCCAGGGCAGCCAGGTCCCGCTCCGGATCGTGCCAGGTGCCGGGCTCGCTGGGGTCACCCATGTAATGATGCGGCTCCACGTTGGACGGGCTGCCGGTCAGGAACAAGCCGTCGAGGCGCTCGAGAATGTCGAGCACGTCGAAGCCATCGGCCAGCGAAGGTAACCCCACCGGGTAGCCCCCGGCCGCATCGGCGACAGCCTGCAAGTATTTTTCGCCGACCATGTGGAAAGGGTGTGGACCCTGCATGCGGCGGTCCGAAATAACACCAATCAGTGGCCGGTTGCCCTGCATCACTCCACCGACCCTTTCCCCTGCCCCTCGCACCGCGGATTGGCCGCGAACAGGCAAAGGAACTCGGCGGCCAGCGTCGCCCCGGCCAATGCCGTTATCTCGCCGACATCGTAGGCCGGGGCCACCTCGACCACATCCATGCCGACCAGGTCGATACCGGCCAGGCCGCGGATTATTTCCAGCGCCTGGTGGGTGGACAAACCACCACAGACTGGTGTGCCGGTGCCGGGCGCATAGCTCGGATCGAGGCAGTCGATATCGAATGTCAGGTAGACCTTGTTGTCGCCGACGATGTGTTTGACTTTGGCGGCCACGGCCTCGGGGCCCTGGCTGTGCACCCTGCGTGAGTCGAGGATATTGAAACCCAGTGGTTCGTCGTTTGTTGTTCGCAACCCGATCTGCACCGAACGGCTGTCATCGACCAGACCCTGTTTTACCGCGTGATAGAACATCGTGCCGTGGTCGAGCCGCTGCTGCTCTTCGCCCCAGGTGTCGGAGTGGGCGTCGAAATGCACCAGAGACAGCGGGCCGTGCCGCTGGGCATATGCCCGCAACACCGGGTAAGTGACGAAGTGGTCGCCGCCGAGAGTCAGCGCCGCCGCCCCGGCATCCAGGATGGTCCCGAAATAGTCTTCGACGAAGGGCACGATGGTTTCCGGACGCCCAGGATCGAACTCGCAATCGCCGTAATCCACCACCGCCAAGCGGTCGAAAGGATCGAAATTCCAGGGCCAGGGCCGCTCCCAGCTGATACCGGCACTGGCCGCACGGACCGCGCGCGGTCCGAAGCGCGCACCCGGACGGTTGGTGGTTGCGGTATCGAGCGGGATGCCAACCACGGCCACGTCGACACCGGCCAGGTCGCGACTGTATTTGCGCCGCATGAAGCTGAGCGCACCGGCGTAGGAAGGCGAACCCTTGACCGTTCCATAAGGGCCCGGCGCGGTGAACGCATTGTCCCAGCCACGCTTTTCGCTCACGCGGCAGCCACCAGCGATGCGGCGGTCAGGTCCAGGCATCTCCAGGCCTTCTCCACCAGTTCGTCGATATGGCTATCCTCGACGATCAGCGGCGGTGACACGATCATGGTGTCACCGACAGCCCGCATCACCAAGCCATTGTTCACGCAGATATCGCGGCAACGCGTGCCGGCGCCGAGGTCCTTGTGAAAACGCGCCCGCGAGGACTTGTCCTGCACGATTTCCAGGGCGCCGACCAGTCCCACCGAGCGGGCTTCGCCAATAACCGGGTGTTCCGCCAACTCGGCCCAGCGCCGGTTGAAATACGGGGCGGTGTGCTGTTTCACGCGCTCCACGATCTTCTCGCGCTGCAGGATGCGCAGCGTCTCCATCGCAACGGCGCAGGCGGCGGGATGGCCGGAATAGGTATAGCCGTGTGCGAACTCGCCGCCGTTGGCGATCACGACCTCTGCCACACGGTCGCCGACCAGCGAACCGCCGAGCGGCAGGTAGCCGGATGAGACGCCCTTGGCAAACGAAATCAGGTCCGGCCGGATGCCGAAATGGGTGGAGCCGAACCACTCGCCGAGCCGGCCAAAAGCCGTGATCACCTCGTCGGCCACCAGCAGAATGCCGTACTCGTCGCAGATGCGCTGGATCTCGGGCCAGTAGCTGTCCGGCGGGATAATGACTCCGCCCGCGCCCTGCACCGGCTCGCCGATGAATGCGGCCACCTTGTCGGCACCGATCTCGTTGATTTTCTGCTCCAGCAGGCGCGCCTGCTGCAGCCCGAACTCTTCCGGCGACAGATCACCGCCGAGGCCGAAGTAGTAGGGCTGCTCGATGTGCTCGATGCCCGGGACCGGCAGCACCATCTGTTCGTGCATGGCCGACATGCCGCCGAGGCTCGCCCCACCCAGCGTGCTGCCGTGATAGGCATTCTTGCGAGCGATGATGGTCATTTTCTGCGGCTGCCCGAGCAGGTCCCAGTAACGCCGGATCAGACGGATTTGGGTGTCGTTGGCCTCCGAGCCCGAACCGGTAAAGAAGACGTGGTTGAAGTTGCCCGGGCTCAGTTCGCTGAGCAAGGCGGACAATTCGATAGCCGGCGGATGAGTGCACTGGAAAAAACTGTTGTAGTAAGGCAGTTCCCGCATCTGCCGGGTGGCGGCATCGACCAGTTCCTGCCGCCCGTAGCCGAGGCTGACGCACCACAGGCCCGCCATGCCGTCGAGAATCTTGTGACCCTCCGAATCGTAGATGTAAACGCCATCGGCGCGTGTGATGATGCGCGCCCCGCCCTTCTCGCCCAGCTCCCGGGTGTCGGTGAACGGATGCATATAGTGCTGATGGTCGCTGCGCTTCCATTCCTGGGTCGGGTTCACCGCGATCTTGCTCACACACCACCTCCAAATCCGGTTCAGATTCAAACCGCAGACTGTACCCGTAGCGGCGAAAAAATGCCATGCTGTGCAGACTCGGCCGGGCCCAGAAACGACCGGCCCCACCAGCGAGGATTGCAAGCAGATGCCTGAACTCCGACGCCTTTTGGCCGCCGCCATGCTGCCGCTACTCCTTTCAGCCTGTGACGAACCTGCTCCGCTGCCCTCCGCCCATGTTTCCAGTCGCCTGATCAGCAACGTGATCGTGATCGACGGGACGGGCGCGCCGCGCCAGTCGGGAGCCGTCCGCATCGACAGTGGGCGAATCGTCGAGGTGGGCGATTTGGAGGCGCTGCCAGGCGAGACGGTCGTCGATGGCGGCGGCCTGGTGCTGGCGCCGGGCTTTATCGACACCCATAGCCATGCCGATGAGCACCTGTTCGAACAACCCGGGGCTCTCGCGGCGGTCAGCCAGGGCATCACGACTGCCGTGATCGGGCAGGACGGTGAATCACCCTTTCCACTGCTCGATTTCCGCTTCAGGCTGATCGGACAGCCCGTCGCCATCAATGTCGCCGCCTATTCGGGCCACAACACCTTGCGCGAGCAAGTGATGGGTGACGATTACCGGCGTGCCGCCACCGAGACGGAAACCTACGAAATGACCCGCCTGCTGCAGCAGGACCTGGAAGCGGGTGCGCTCGGCCTGGCGGCCGGGCTGGAATACGATCCCGGCATCTACTCGCAGACGCAGGAAGTCGCCGCACTGGCCCGGGTGGCGGCGGCCAGCGGGGGGCGCTACATAAGCCACGTGCGCAGTGAGGATCGGTGGTTCGAAGCGGCCCTCGACGAGATCATCGCAATCGGCGAGGTGGCACAGATCCCGGTGCAGATTTCCCACATCAAGCTGGCCATGACCCGCTTGTGGGGCCGTGCTCCAGATATCCTCGAGAAGCTTGACGCGGCCCGCGCGGAAGGTGTCGACATTACAGCCGATATCTATCCTTACGAGTGCTGGCAGTCCAACATGATGGTCCTGCTGCCGGAGCGGGACATCACCAACCGGTCGGAAGTGGAGTTCATGCTGCGTGAGATCGCGCCGCCCGACGGCATGTGGTTCACGCGGTACGAACCGCAGCCCGAATACGTGGGCAAGACGCTCAGCGAAGTGGCCGCGCTGCGCGGCAGCGATCCGGCCAGCACTTTCATGGAGCTGATCGCAGCCTCCGAAGCCATGCGCGAGGAGACCGGCCGGCAAGCGGACATGATCATTGGCACCAGCATGCGCACGGAAGACGTCGCGGCACTGATCGCATGGCCGCACAGCAACATCTGCACCGACGGCTATCTGGACGACCTGCATCCACGAGGCGCCGGTTCCTTCCCGCGCGTGTTGGGCCGTTACGTGCGCGAACAGGGGCTGCTCACGCTGGAGGAGGCCGTTCGCAAAATGTCGGGGCTCGCGGCACAACACATGGGCTTCAGCGAGCACGGCCTGATCCGACCGGGCGCGGCCGCCGACCTGGTCCTGTTCGATCCGGCTACCGTGATCGACAACGCCACGCCACAGGACCCGAAGGCCCTAAGCAGCGGCATCGTTCGGGTATGGGTAAATGGGGTCGAAGTCTACGCGAACGGCCAGGAAACCGGCGCGCGGCCGGGGCGTTTTGTCGCGCGCACCGGGGAGTCGCCAAATAGCTGAGGATCAAGCAGGTCACCGCGCCTCTTGGGGCACCGACCTGCCAGAGGATCCGCGAGGCGAGGCGCGGAGCGGTTTTATCGTGACTGCGGCTGGAGCGAAACTGGCTGCCTGGTCACCGGCGAAGTGCGGCTTGAGTTCCACCAGAAAATTGCATGGTCCCTATCGGCGGCTGTTTGGCCGCTTGCCCCTCCCGCCACCGATTCTGAATTCACCTGAATCAGTGAATGATGCTAAAGTTAGGGCAATTCTCAGTCGATTCTTGTTACTTTGGGTCGCTATGCAGTGAATCTTCCAAGCGGGGAAGCCGATGATCAAGAGGAAAAGTTTAACCCACTCAATCACTGTCGCGCTGGCTACTTCAGCCGGATTGCTTTCGGGTTCCATCATGGCGGCCGAGAACGTGTTGGAGGAAGTCACGGTGACCGCCACCAAGCGGACGGAGAACCTGCAGGATGTTCCGTTCGCTGTATCGGCCCTCGGCCAGGAACAACTGGACGAGCTCAATATTGCGAACTTCGACGATTACATCCGCTATCTTCCCGGCGTGAATTCCGCAGGGCGTGGCCCCGGCCAGTCGTCCATTTTCATCCGCGGCATGGCGACCGACTCCTCGGACCAGACTTCAATTGAAATCGGCGCTCCCGTGCCCAACGTCGCGCTCTACCTCGACGAGCAGCCGGTAAGCTCCGGTGGCCGCAACCTCGACCTGTACGCCGCCGACATCGCCCGCGTGGAAGTGTTGCCCGGACCGCAGGGCACCCTGTTCGGCGCCAGTTCAATGGCTGGCACCATCCGCCTGATTACCAACAAGCCCGTTTACAACGAGTTCCACTCGGGGTTCAAGGCCAGCGTCGCCACGACCAAGAGCGGTGACCTCAGCAACAGTGTCGAAGCCTATATCAACTGGCCGCTCATCGATGACAAACTGGCGATTCGTGGCGTCTTCTACAATGCCGTCGAAGGTGGCTACATCGACAATGTCTACGGTGAAAATGCCTACACGGACGCCGACGTGGGCTTTCCGGAAGGCGCCGAATCGACTGTCGTCAACAACCTGCAGTTCGTTGAAGAGAACTTCAACGATGCGGTCTACACCGGGGGGCGTGTCAGCCTCAGTTATGCAATCAACGATGACTGGGAACTGTTGGGTCAGTATATGTTCCAGACCCTGGACGTCGACGGCGTGTTCGATCACTCCCCGGAATCCATCCGTGATATCCCAAACGTTCAATCGGGTAGCCGGGTCGTCGGAGATCTGCAGGTTCAGCGCTTTTTCCCGGACTGGCTCGATGACGAATTTCAGCAGTTCTCGTTGACCGTGAACGGCCGCCTCGGCGCCCTGGACCTGGTGTATGCGGGGTCCTACCTCGATCGCGAGGTCAACAACAGTTTCGACTACAGCGGGTACACCCAGATCGGCACATATGGTTATTACTACTTGTGCCAGCCAAGCTATACGCTGTGCGGCGACCCGACCCAGGGCGTGATCGCGTTCATCCAGAACGAGCGGACCACGCACGAACTGCGTATCTCCTCATCCGAGGGTGAGCGCGTCAATTTCGTCGCCGGCCTGTTTTACGACGATATCAAGACCATCGTCGACACGAATTTCTATGTCGCGGGATCGACCGGGTATTTCGCACCCAACAGGCCAATTGCGGGATCGACCATAAACAATCCCGCTTTCCGTCCACAAGGCATCACCTTCATCAACGACGCGATCCGCGAGGAAGAGCAGTTCGCGGTGTTCGGCGAAGTCACCTTCGACATCACCGACCAGCTGTCATTGACGGGCGGGGCCCGCTACTACGATATCGATTCCAGCCTGCGGGGTTCTTCCAGCTTCGCCAACCCTTGCGACCTCTCCCTACCCTGTGACAGCTCACAGGACGACCCGGAAAATGGGCGAAATTACGATGAAATCCTGGCCGCCGACCTGCCGTTGAATGAAAGCGATACCATCCTGAAAGGAACGGTCTCCTATCGCCCATTCGACGATACGATGTTCTTCTTTACCTATTCGGAAGGCTTCCGTCCCGGTGGCTTCAACCGGACTGCAGGGGTGCCAACGACTTATCTGGCCGACGAGGCCACCAACTACGAACTGGGTTGGAAATCCACCCTGTTTGACGGAACCTTGCGTTTCAATGCGTCTCTGTACAAGATTTACTGGGACGGATTGCAGGTGGGCATCACGGATTTCGACATCTCGGTCATCACCTTCACGACCAATGCCGCCGATGCGGAAATCCAGGGATTCGAGGGCGACGTGGCCTGGCTTGCTACGGAGGGCCTCACCCTTGCGGCCGCCTGGTCGTTCAACGATACGGAGATGGTGCGAGTCCCTCCGAATGTGTCGGACATTGCCGGCCCGGGGTCGCGCCTGGCCCTGGCGCCCGAAGTCCAGTATCACGTGAGCGCCCGTTATGACTGGTCCGAAACCAAATTCGCGCCCTATGCCCAGTTGGTGTATGCACATACGGGCGACCAATACAGCTCGATCGTGGTGGACAACCGCTTTTTGCAGCAATCCTATGACACGGTGGATGCAACCTTCGGACTAAACATGGAGAACTGGTCGGTCGAGCTGTTCGGGGAAAACCTGACGGACGAGCGTGCCCAGTTGTTTATCAATTCGCTGGATACGGACTTGAGAATAACCACCAACCGGCCGCGAACGTTCGGGGTGAAAGTCCGTTACGATTACTAGGGCGAAACTGACCAAAACGGGATATGGCGCAGGTTAATTCCGTCCAGCCCGCAAATGACGCCGAGGAACGCCTTTCCCGGGCAAAACAGCTGCTGCAGGCCGGCAAGCTGAAGGCAGCCCTTGCGCTCGCCGAAGCCGAACTGCTAGATAACCCTGAGAATACCGAGGCGCTTTACATCCAGGCCGTCACACTGCGCTATCTCGGCCGGTCCGGGCAGGCCCTGCAAACCCTCGATCGGCTCAAGGCGCAGCAGCCCGCTCATGCCAGGGCTTACCAGGAGGAAGGCCACAATCTGCAGAAGTTGGGCGACTTGCAGCGAGCAACGGCAGCGTATCAGCGGGCCGTCGATATCAACCACGCCCTGATCGCCTCATGGCGGGAACTGGCGGCCCTGCACAAGCGCAACGGCAATCAGCGCGGTCATCAGCTGGCCCAGGCCGAGTATACCCGCCTGTCCGCCCTGCCCCCGGAACTGGTCAGCGTCACCAGCCTGATCCACGAAGGCAAGCTGTTCCGCGCCGAGAAACTGTGCCGGGCCTTTCTGCAAAAGCATCCCCATCACGTTGAAGCCATGCGCCTGCTGGCGATGCTGGGCATGAAACTTTTCGTCTACGACGATGCCGAGTTCCTGCTGGAAAGCTGCGTCGAATTCGCCCCCGATTACTGGTTGGCCCGCTACGACTACGTCAACGTGCTGCACAAGCGGCAGAAATTTGCAAAGGCCCTGGAGCAGGCCAGGATTCTGCTGGACGCCTACCCGGGCAACCATGCCTTCCAATTGGCCTATGCCAATGAGAACGTCGCCGTCGGAAACTTCGATACCGCACTGGAAGTGTATGACCGGGTCATCGAAAAACACCCGGCATTCGCACAACCCTATCTGTCCCGCGGACACGCCCTGAAAACCATTGGGCGGCTGGACGATGCGATCCAGTCCTATCGGTCGGCTTACCGCGCCAAGCCGGATTTTGGCGATGCCTTCTGGAGCCTGGCCAATCTGAAGACCTATCGTTTCACAGGCGACGAAATCGACCGCATGCTGGCCCGGCTCGACGATCCGGCCACCGCCAATGTCGACCGCTACCACCTGTGTTTCGCACTGGGCACTGCCTACGAGGCCCGCCAGGATTACAGCAAGTCGTTTCGCTGCTATGAGCAGGGCAACCGGCTCAAGCAGCAGGATACGCGTTACGACCCCGACGGCCTGGACGCGGCCATGCGCCGCCAGGCCGAGATTTGCACCGCCGACCTGTTCGCGAGCAAGGCCGGCCTGGGCAGCCACCACGACGATCCCATTTTTATCGTGGGCTTGCCGCGCGCCGGCTCGACCCTGCTCGAACAGATCCTGGCGTCGCACTCCATGGTCGACGGCACCATGGAATTACCCAACATCATCGCCCTGGCCCACCGCCTGAACGGCAGGCGCTTTGTCTCCGAGGAGGCGCGCTACCCGGGCATCCTGGCCGACCTGTCGGCCGAGCAGCTGCAGAAATTCGGCGACAATTTCATCGAGGAAACCCGCGTGCATCGCGCCAGGGCGCCTTATTTCATCGACAAGATGCCCAACAATTTCATGCACATCGGGCTGATCCAGCTGATCCTGCCCAATGCGCGGATCATCGATGCGCGCCGGCATCCCATGGCCTGCTGTTTCAGTGGTTTCAAGCAATTGTTTGCCGATGGCCAGGAATTCACTTACGGCCAGGAAGAAATCGCGCGCTACTACAAGGGTTATGTTCGACTGATGGAGCACTGGGACCAGGTGCTGCCCGGCAAGGTGCTGCGCGTTCATTACGAAAGCGTGGTCGCCGACCTGGAAGGTCAGCTGCGTCGTATCCTGGACTATCTGGGCCTGCCGTTCGAAGAAAGTTGCCTGAACTACTACCAAACCGACCGCTCCATCCGAACGCCCAGTTCGGAACAGGTGAGGCAACCCATTTACCGGGGCGGGCTGGAGCAGTGGCGTAACTTCGAGCCTTACCTGGAGGTGCTCAAACGGGAACTGGCCGAAGAAATCAGCCGCTACCCCTGCCCGGATTCACCGCGGGCGGCCGCGCCCGGCTGAGCTTCAGTCATTCCAGGCAGGTGGGTTTTCCAGCAACGTAAAATGGGTTGCGGCATCACCGTAGTAAATCGCCCCAGCCGATGAGGCGGCCAGGCGCAGGCGATGCCGCTCGACTTCCGGCCGCGGCATGTTCAACGACCAAGCCAGCCCATCCTGCCCGAGCGGCTCCATGGGCAGGGGTGGCGCATCGACATCGGTACTTTCAACCAGCGCAACCATGACGCCGTCCAGCGGAACGACCGACCGCAGCGTCAACGTGACCCGATCCGCTCCCAGCGCCCGGGTGCCCAGCTGCAGCTCGAAATCACCATTTTTCAATTCGCAGCGACCACTCGCATAGCGGCAATTGGGCTTTTCGGCCAGCGGGTAGCTCTGCCCCTCCATGGCCGGCTTGGGCTTCTCCCCGACCAGGGCGTCCAGCGTGAAGTAACTCAGGATTGCCAGCACCGGCGCCACCAACATGGCAACGACCACGTGTTTACTCTTGAATACGCTCATGATGTCGCCGAGTATAAACCAAGACATCATGGCATCCGTCAAAAGACTCTTGCATATCGTTAATCGTCGATATACGATATAACGCATGAACGCAACCGCCACTCTGCAAGACTTCGATTCCCTTGCACTCGCCTGCAAGGCACTATCCCACCCAGCCAGGCTGGCGATCCTGCAAACCCTGGCCCGACGCGGCACGTGCATCTGCGGCGAGATCGTCGAAGTGCTTCCCCTTTCCCAGGCGACGGTGTCGCAGCACCTGAAGGTGCTCAGGGAAGCCGGCCTGATCACCGGTGAAGTCGATGGCCCGCGGTCCTGTTACTGCATCAATAGCGTCAAGCTGAAGACTCTGGGCGCCCAGCTGGGACAGATGTTCCGCTCGCTCGAAGGTTGCTGCTGACAAGGAGCAAGACATGAAAGCAACTAGTGACCAAATTCGTGAATCTGTCCGTAACAAATATGCCGAAATCGCCGGCAGCTCGCCTGCTGGCTGCTCCACATCGTGTTGTGGGACCGAGCGGCAGTCTTCGAGCGAGTACAGCATGATCGGAGATGCCTACGACGGTGTCGACGGCTACATGGCCGAAGCCGATCTCGGCCTGGGTTGTGGCCTCCCTGTCGAACATGCGGGTCTGCAGCCCGGCCAGACGGTGCTCGACCTGGGTTCCGGGGCGGGCCTCGATGCCTTCGTGGCCCGACAGCTGGTGGGTGAGGAAGGCAGAGTCATCGGCGTCAGAATAGCGGTTGAGACAAGCTGAACTTCAGCTGCGGTTTCTGGTACTGTAACCGCAGCTGTTTCTATGCGGGTAGGAGTGGCCTCAGCTTGTTCTACCACCGTGGTAGGTCCACAACCGGCCAGCAAAAAGAGGAAACCGCCCACAATACAGGCGGTCACTTTAAACGATACTAGGTACATTTCAGGATTGTGGGTCCTTGAAATTGATTA
>Ga0209536_100008035_pt1 | contig 15903 bp, 11 predicted proteins | sample DeeMarSeWOR28_12_FD_187461 | JGI IMG/M metagenome (GOLD analysis project Ga0209536, IMG submission 187461) | Marine sediment microbial communities from White Oak River estuary, North Carolina - WOR-2-8_12 (SPAdes) (version 2) | ecosystem: Environmental > Aquatic > Marine > Intertidal zone >...
ATGGTGAGCGCGGCGTCCAGCCGGCCATCGGCAGGTACCCGGACATCGTACTCCAGACGACCCGGGGCGTGCATGTACAACGTGCGTCGGTAATACTCCTCCCTACCTTCCAACCGCACTCCCGTGGGCTCGGCGTACCGTGCTGACTTCGGCACGATCGACACCGAGAGAATCTCCAGCTCGCCGTCAGCTTTGTCCGCATAGGCACCGAACAGGAGCACGAGTTCGCGCCAGGGATCGAACCATTCGAGGCCGGGCGGCGAGGGGGTGTCCACCCGTATGCGATAGGTGTGAACGTTCCCGTCCGGCACAACGAGCGAGCCGTCACCCATGAAGAGAAACCAAACATCGCGGGGCCCGGTGCCAAAGTCGATCTGTCTGACGTTCGCCAGCAGACTGTCCCCCTCCGGGGCCAGATGCCTGAGGTTGTAGAAGAGGCGGATGAATCCAACAGCGCTGTGGGCACGGGCACGAATCACGACATCAGCCCAGTCCGCGCGCCGGAGATTCGGTACCGGAACGTACAGAGCCCCGGCGGTTAGGCCGAAAGGAAGACGGTTCTTCTCGGAGATCGTGGTGCGCAACGAACTCCCCGTCCATTCCAAACCGGGAACTTCCTCTGGCCACTGCGGATCGTTCACCGCTTGCCAATCCGGTTGCTCGACATCGAAATGCCACTCCATGGGCTGGAGGCCGTGTTCCGGCACGTCGGAACCGATGACTCGGGCGTGATCCAGATGCTCCTCGAGATGAAGCGGCATTTCAGCGGTGAGGAGATCGCGTCGCGACCCGAACTCTCCACACGATAGCACGGGCAGTGCGACCCACAGCGAGAGCGACGCCACGGCGAAGTGACGCGACAGGGCTTTCTCGTTCTTCATCATTGGATGTAACCTACGTCTGGACGTTGCCATCATTCACCACGGACGCCACTTGACCGCCAACTCCCAGGCCTTTGGGAACGAACCAGAAGTTGATGATGTCCTCCGAGGCGCGAGCGCGTATGAGAACGTGGCTCCAGTCGGATCGCGTGAGGTCAGGCAACCCGACGGAGATATCACCGTGCAGGAAGTCCCCGCCTGGGTACTGGTTGGCCTCGGTCAACGTGACCCGCAGCGCATCCTCCGTCTGCTCGAGCAGCGGCAGCGGATTGTGAGGACTGAAATGGTCGAATGCTTTCCAATCCGGTTGCGGCTGGTTGAAGTGCCACTCGATGGTCTCGAGCACATCCGAAGGCGTCTCAGAGCCAACGATCTGCGCTGCGTCCAGATGCTCCTCCAGATGCAGGGGAAGCTCGACGATGAGGACCGACTGGCCGGGGTCACGATCCGAACAACCGAGCTGCAGGACCAGGACAGAAGGCAACAGCGTCGCTGTCCACCGCAAACTTCCAAGAGAGAGGCGCCTTTTGAGCATGGCTAAACCTCCTCGCTCGCAGACTTCACGAGCGAGCATCACGGCAGCGGGTTCTTCTACCTCGCTACTGGATATAGCCCAACGCGCGGAGCGTCCGTAGCTGCTCCGGTGTGAGCACGACGTCGCCCTCGCGCGTGAACCGCTGAGCCAGCGCCTGATGGGCCGCCCACTGCCCCTCGAGGAACTCGGTATAGTGCTCTACCAGTTCGGGCCACTCTTCGTTGGCGACGTTCAAAGCCATAGGATCGTTCCAGAGGTCGTAGAGCAGCAGAGGCATCGGCCTCTGCCACTGCGCCTCCTCCTCATCCTCCGGTTCTTCCGGGTTGATTTCCAGCGATGCGCCCCAACGTCCGTCGACCACCTCGATCAAGCCCCGATAAACCTCGTCCTCTTGGTCCCACTGGAACTGATCGAGAATGACCGGGCGCGGCTCCCAGTCCGACCCACCCATCATCAGTGGCGCCAGCGACTGTCCCATCATGACTTCCGGCAGCGGGAGACCAGCCAGATCGAGCACGGTCGGCAGCACGTCGATCATCGAAACGGGCTGAGCGATGCGCTGCCCTCCTTCGATGTGGCCCGGCCAGACGAAGATCAGCGGGACCCTGCTGATCGAGGCCCGGAGTATCGGCTGGCTCCAGCGTGGCGGCAGCGAGTCTTCGATGGCGATGCCCATGTCGTCCATCGCCGCTCGGGTGCTGTGATCCGCGGCGATGATTAGCAAAGTGTTCTCCCATTGACCGATCTCCTTGAGACGCTGAACCAGCTTGCCAAGCTGATAATCGTTGTGGGCCATGGTCTCGTCGTAGAGGCCCTGGTGAAGGGTGAAGAACTCGACGCGGCTGATGCCCGTCGAGTCGAAGGCTTCGCCGTAGATCCAGTGGCCGCCCCCCGCGCGGAGGCTGTCGTTCCACGCTCTCCACGTCTTCAACTGTTCGGGACCGACGTACAGACCACTAAAGGGTGTTATGGCAGGAAAGTCCTCATGCACGTCGGTGGTCTGGAAGTGCACCCAGTAGGGCGCGCCGGGGTACGCCTCACGCCAGCGCCAGTAGGCTTCGTGCAAGTACCTCGAAGACTCTTTGTGAGGCTCGGGCCCGAAGTATGCGAATTCTTCCCAACCCTCGCGCATCACATCGACACCGCGCTGCAGGTTGCTCAGGGTCCCGGCGTTGGGGTTGGCGACGAACACACCAGTCAGGTAGTCCGCACGCCCGAAATGCTCCGCCATCGTCAAGGCTTCCTCCGGCACCGGGTCGTTCCAGTTCTTGTAACCGCCCAGCACGCTGTGCTGCAGCGAGGTCATGAACGAGGCCGTGGATGGCTTCGTCCAGCTGGAGTTGCTGTAGGCACGCTCGAAGACCGCCCCCTGGGCCGCCAGTCTTTCGATGTTGGGAGTGGTGCGGCGGTTGTACCCGTAGACGCTCATGTAATCGGCACCGGCACCATCGATGACATAGAAGATGACGTTCGGCTTCTCGGGCACGGCGGCGCCGGTGACGACCGGCGCTCCCCAGAGCGCCACGGTGCCCGGCACGTCGGCGTCCGCCTCCAGCGCCAGCGTCACCGTTTGACCGGACAGTTCCGCCAGGTCCACCGAGCGCTGCGCCCAGCTGGTCTTGTCGCTGTAAGTCTCCTCAAACAGCGCTTCCGGCTCAGCGCCCTCAAGACCCGCCGAGACTCGAAATGTCACCGGATTGTCCTCGCGCAACACGCCCAGCGCCAGATCGAGGCGGCCGGCTTCCGGCACGCGTACGCGGTACTCGATGCTACCCGGCGCGTGCGTGTACAGACTGCGCCGGTAGACATTGTTCCGCACCTCCTCACGCGCGCCGACCGCTGCCGCGGCGTAGTTCGCCTCCTTAGGAATCACGCTCACGGACAGCACATCGATGCTGCCCGGCTCCTCGGCGAAGAACCAGAGACACAGCTGCCGCCATGGACCTTCCCATCGTCCGCCCGACCAATCGGCCCGCAATAGGTACGTCTGCACTGCACCGTCGTTGATCACTGCGGCGGCATCGCCCATGTAGAGAAACGGGTTCACGCCGGGGGAATCGGGGTCAGGGGGTTCCTCGTTCAGGTTGAAGCGAATGGCCAGGTTCCTGACTTTATCGGACGTCCGCGCGCGCACCACGACGTACGCCCAGTCGTCGCGCACCCAGTTCGGAAGGTCAACGTAGATGCCGCCCCGCGGCCGGGCTTCCCGGAAACGGTTGGCGTCGGTCAAGGTCACACGAAGCGCGTCATCGCTTCTCGCGATCTGCAGCGGCTTTACATCGGGATCCCTAGGGACGGCTGGCTTCCAATCGGGCTGCGCTTCATCGAACCGCCAATCTTGGGCCGGCGGCGGATCGGCGGGCGCCTCGGAGCCCTCGATGCGAGCTTCATCAAAGTGCTCCGCCAGATGGAGCGGCATTTCCGCCGTCAGCGGTGGTGATCCCGCATCGCAGGCCCAGAAGGCCGCCGCAGCGAGGACCGGTACCAAGGTCCAGCTGAGGTACTGTGGGCGTTGGGGCATCGCCTTCATCATGTCCTCCTCGCACGAGGGTGTCGCGTCTACTGGATGTAACCCAACGCCCGAAGTGTCTCGAGCTGTTCGGGTGTGAGTTCCACCTGCTCACCTGCGGTGAAACGCTGCGCCAGGGCCTGGTGCGCCTCCCACTGCTTCTCGAGAAACTCGGTGTACTTCTCCACCAGGTCCGGCCGTTCCTCATGTAGGCTGTGCAGGCAATACGGATCGTTCCACAGATCGTAGAGCAGGAGCGGGACGGGTCGCCACCAGCGTGCCTGCGGCTCGTCTTTCTCTTCCTCCGGGTGATCTGCGTTGATCTCCAACGAGGCCCCCCAGCGTCCGTCGATCACCTCGATGACGCCACGGTACACACCTGCCTCCGAGTCGAAGCCGAACTGATCCAAGATTACGGGTCGCGGCTCCCAACCTCCGGTGCCCAGAAGCAGCGGGGCGAGTGACTGCCCCATCATGACCTCGGGCTTGGGCAGGTTCAGGAGATCCAAGATCGTCGGCAGTACATCGATCATCGAGACCACTGGCTCGTAGAACCTTAGCCCGCCTTCGATGTGACCTGGCCACACGAACATCAGAGGGATTCTGCTGATGGAGGGCCTGAACATCGGATACAGAGACATCCCACGCGGCGGCAAAGAGTCCTGAACCGCCAAGGCCATATCGCCCATCGCAGCGCGGATGCTGTGATCCGATCCGACTATCAGCAGCGTGTTCTCCCATTCGCCCTCGGCTTTGAGTCGCTCAACCAGCCGCCCGATCTGGTAGTCGTTGTACGCCATGGTTTCGTCGTACAGACCCTGCATCACGCTCCAGAACGCGACACGGCTTATGCCCGTCGCTTCCCAAGAGCCCGTCCAGATGCCGTAGCTACTGAGGCTGTCCTTCCATTCTTCCCAGGCCTTGAGCTGTTGGGGACCGACAAAGAGACCGGAAAACGGGGCCGCGGCGGGTTCGTTCGAGTGGATGTCTACGGTCTGAAAGTGGACCCAGTACGGCTCCCCGGGGTACTCATCCCGCCAATTAAAGAACGCTTCATGCAGGTATCTCGAGGACTCTCTGCGGTTACCACGCTCGCCACCACCGTACGCAAACGCCTCCCAGTCCTCTCGGAAGCAGTCCACCTCACGCTCCAGACCACTCATGCGGCCCGCGTTTGGGTTGGCGACCAGTACAGAAGTCTGGTACCCAGCCCGGTGCATGTGCTGAGCCATCGTGGCCACTTCCTCGGGAACGACGTTGAATCCCCTTCGCGCGCCGCCCATCACACTGTGCTGAAGCGAGGTCATGAACGACGCCGTCGACGGCCTGGTCCAACTGGAGTTGCTGTGGGCGTGCTCGAACACGGCGCCCTCTGCGGCCAGACGCTCGAGGTTGGGCGTGGTGCGACGGTTGTAACCATAAAGGCTCATGTAGTCGGCGCCGGCTCCGTCGATCACGTAGAAGATGACGTTGGGTTTCTGGCCCGCGCGGGAACTACTGAGAGTCGGAGCGCCCCACAGTGCTACCGTGCCCGCGCGCTCGGACTCGGCAGAAAGGGCAAGCGTCACCGTCTCCCCGGCCAGGTGGGCCATATCGACGGACCTCTGTCCCCAAACTTCACGGTCCGTGTAGGCTTCCTCCATCAGCTTCTCTACCGTACCGTCCCGCAGCGTTGCCGTAACCGAGAACGTCACCGGCGCATCATCTCGCAGCACGCCGAGTGCGACATCGAGCCTTCCGTCTTCTGGAATCGTCACCCGATACGCAACCTTGCCGGGAGCGTGCATGAAGTGGGTGCGGCGCGTGGGCTCGAAGCCGGCATATGAGCCAGCTCTCACTTCTCGCACGCCGGTCCCTTCCTCGGCGTACTCGTGCTCTCGCGGGACCACCCTCACCGACAGGAGATCGAGAGTCATCTGATCCACGTCCTGTCGACTCTGAAAGCCGATCGCCAGGTGCGTCCACGGCCCGTCCCACATCCGCAGGGCGCGCGTGTAAAGCGGAAGCCGATAGGTCTGAATCGTGCCGTCGGTGATGACTGGAGCGTCGGACCCGAGACTGTACAGGGGTACGCCGGGCTGGGCTCCGTCATCCTCAGTGTAGTTGAAGCCCAGAACGACGCTGAACACAGGATCTCCGGTGCGGGCTCGAACCTCGACGAACCCCCAATCGTCGAACGTCAACCCCGGCAGCTCGACATAGACGGCACCGACGAGGCGCGACGTGTTTGGTACCCGGCTCTCTTCGTCCACGGACAGGCGCAGCGCATCTTCGCCCGGGATCGGCGTGACCGCTTCCACGCTTTCTAGCGTGAGCTTGAGCGGCTTCCATTCTGGCTGCGGGGTATCGAAAAGCCACTCCAGCGGCTGATCGGGGTCAGCCGGTACCTCAGAGCCCTCGATTTCAGCGACCTCGAGATGTTCCTCGAGGTGGAGCGGCATGTCGACAGTGAGCGCGGTAGGACCGTCGCAGCCTAAGCAGAGCAGGGTCAGAAGCAGCAGAACCGATATCGGCGAATTCTCATGTGCCGCACCGGGCCGGTGGGCCAGGTTTCGCACGATAGTCTCTCTTTCCTCAGCCTTCTGCCGCACGCGTTACTGGATGTAGCCCAGCGAGCGAAGCGTTCTGAGCTGTTCCGGTGTGAGCGGAACTTCACCGCTCCGGCTGTACTGCTGAGCCAGGGCTTTGTGCGCTTCCCACATCTCTTCCAGGAACTTCGTGTACTTCTCGACCAGATCCGGCCGTTCCTGGTGAAGACTGTTCAGGCAGAACGGATCGCTCCACAAGTCGTAGAGCAGTAGCTTGGATTCTTCATCTTCAGGTTCGCCTTCGTCTGCCTCCCCGTCGTCGCCTGTGTCGTCTTCTACATCTTCGGCTTTCACGCTCTCCTCATCTTCGTCCTCCGCCGGTTCCTCCTCCGGCTCAATCGAGAGAGAGGCAGCCCAGCGGCCATCGATGACCGCGATCGTTCCCGTGAACTCGCCCGTATCCCAGTCGACGTAGAACTCGTCGAAGATGACCGGGCGCGGCTCCCACCCTTGGCGCCCTGTGAGCAAGGGAGCGAGCGACTGACCCATTGCCACTTCCGCCGGCGGTAGCCCGGCGAGATCGAGGATGGTGGGAAGCATGTCGATCATGGAAACGGGTTCCTCGAACCGCTGACCCCCGGCTATCCGCTCGGGCCACGTGATGATCATCGGGATGCGCGTCACGAAGGGGCTGACGTTCGGGACTTTGTCAGGGATCGTGTCGAAGACACCGAGTCCGTGAGTGTTACCATGATCCGCGGCGACGATCAGCAGAGTATGCTCCCACTCGCCGATCGCCTTCAGTCGCTCGACCAGTTGGCCGAGCTGATAGTCCTGATGGGCCATCGTCTCATCGTAAAGGCCGCGCGCAATAGTAAAGAGGGCAACCCTGTCGACGCCGGCCTTTTCGTAGATAGAGTCCGGGTAGCTTCGATGCCAGAGCCAGCCCGGTCTCGGTTGACCCGCGGCCTCCGCGAGACGTTGCTCCCATTCGTGGAATTTCTCACGAGTCTCGGGGTCGACGAATAGGCCGGCGAACGGCGCCACCGGCTTCCACGGCCAGTGGACATCGGTGGTCTGGAAATGCACGAAGTACGGCTCTCCAGAAAACGCATCACGCCAGGACCAGAAATCGTCATGGAGCTCCAGCGTCGATATCGAGTTCACCTCGGTCCCACGATCTCGAAGCATGTCGGCGCCCCGGTCCAGGCTGGTCATGGTGCCGGCGTAGGCGTTCGACGTAATCACCGCGGTCTGGTATCCCGCTCGGTGGAGCCGTTCCGCCATCGTCATCGCCTGGTCCGGTATCGGATCCGAGTCCGTCTTGTAGCCGCCCAGCACGCTGTGCTGCAGCGAGGTGGCGAAGGACGGCGTTGACGTCTTCGACCACGACGAGTTGCTGTAGGCGTACTCGAAGACAACGCCTTCAGCGGCCAGGCGTTCCATGACCGGCGTGGTGCGGCGGTTGTACCCGTAGACGCTCATGTAGTTGGCGCCGCCCGCGTCGATGATGTATAAGATGACGTTGGGTTTGTCCGTGGCTCGGGCACCGCTGACCGTCGGGGCGGCCCATAGCGCGACTGTTCCGGGGCGAGGGGCGTGCGTCTCGAGCGCCAACGTCACGGTTTCGCCTGCCCACGGCGAGAGGTCGACGCTCTGGTGATTCCAAGCCTGCTTGTCGGACGTGGTCTTCTCGAAGAGAAGTTCTGTCTCGTAGTCCCCTTGTTGAACATCGACCCTGAAGGTGATCGGGACATCATCGCGCAGTACGCCTAGGCCCACGTCCAACCGCCCGGCTTCCGGAACGCGAACTGGATACTCGATGCGGCCCGGTGCGTGAGCGTAGAGGACGCGTCGATACAACTCCCCACGTACCTCTGAAGCAGCGCCTACCGGCGAATCGGCATATTTGGCCGCCTTCGGGATCACGCTGATAGAGAGGACATCAAGGGCGCTTTCCTCGCGTGCCCCGATGTCGATGCTCAGCTGTGTCCATGGCCCTTCCCACTCACCATACGACCAGTCCGCTCGAAACACGTAGGTATGGACGGAGCCGTCCTCGATTACGTCGATCCACTCGCCGCCGTATTCAAACGTGCCCGATCCTTCGAGTGTGTCGCCCTCCTCCCTGAGATTGAAGGAAACCGACAGCGCCGACAGGCTATCTGCCGTTCGAGCACGAACGGTGATGAATGCCCAATCCTCCCGGTTCCAATCCGGCAGGTCAACGTACATGCTACCTGTGTACCAGCGCTGACCCCTTCGGTTAACAGAGCTGCAGACCTCCGTTAGGGCGAGTCGGACACCATCCTCGATGGGCACGAGGTCGGGTGGGCCGATCTCTGGATCAAGAGGCATCACCGGCTTCCAATCGCCCGGCCCCTCCTCGAAGTCCCACTCGACCGCCGCAGGAATGTCCTCCGGGATCTCGGACCCCTCGATGCCGGCAGCGTCCAGGTGCTCCTCCAGATGGAGCGGTTCCCGGACCTCGAGGGCGGACGGGGCAGTCTCACAGGCGCCAAGGCAAAGCGCCAGCAACCCGGTGAATAGCCAGAGTGTGAATCGAGACGAAGACTGCGGGTGCGGCGCCATCATGAGCGAGGCTCCCTACTTGGAGGCTTGTCTTGAAGATAGAGTGCGAAGATCTGCGAGGCGGGCGGATGCCAGCCGAGTAAGTAGGCGTCTTGCTTGTCGGATACTGCCAACTGTGAAGACCTCTGTAGTGGGGCTGCCTACCCAGGTCCTCTACCCTATCCCGGTGTCGCTAATATGGGGTGAGCGATTGCTGCAAACAACAATCATGGAGGATTGGGGTTTACCGTCATTCCTTCTATATTATAGACGTAGCCGTCCTCACTCCCCTCCCCGCACAGTCCCATCGTTTCCAGACAGGAGTGTTTGAATGAGAGGGTCATTGCCTATCGGCGTGGTGGCGCTAACTGTGGCCGCAGGCTTGGGTTGTGGCGGCACCAAAGTCATGGTACCACCGCGTATCGACCTCCAAGAGCACGAGGTCCTGGCCATCATCGAGTTCACTTCCACCAACAAAGGCGAACTGGGGCCGCTGACGACGGCACGGTTCATGGAGGAGGTGCGACTCGACCAGGGCCTGGTGCGGATCATCGAGCTGGGGACGGAAGAAGACGCGTTGGGAGAGATCGGCAAGACGCGATTTGAGCCATCGGCCTACAAAGAGTTGGGGCGCGTCTACGACGTGGCAACGGTCTTCACTGGCGAGCTAGTGGTGTCGGACATCCGGCCGGCGGTCTCGATCACCACCGACCTGAGCAACCTGGGCGCGGCGGCGGATGTCGACGCCACACTCACCGTGAGTATGGTCGAGACGGCGACGGGCGCATCGATCTGGTCGCGCTCCGCCAGCGTCACCAAGCGTGTCGGTGAAGTCGGCCTCTTCGGCGGCAAGGACATCGTCTTCGACGCCGAAGATCCGGAACGCGCCTACGGCGAGCTGGTGGACGCGTTGGTGCAATTAGTGACCGGAGAGTTCAAGGTGACCTGGGCACGTTCCTGATCGACCCTATACAAAGAGCCCGGAAGGCGGGGCTTCCGGGCTCGCTTATCTTCAACCGCCCCTTCGGGCGGGCCGCTTACTCAGTCGTTCGGCGCGGTCCGCTGCCGGAATCTCCCATACCGGTGACCTTTACCACCACACCGACAGCGCCCATGACGAGCGCGGCCGACAGCACGATCATCTCGATTCCCAAAACAACCTCCTGATAACCTCGTTAGACTTCGGTAACTCAGTTTGCCAACATGGCCTGTCCTCAGCGAGAGGTACCCTGGTGGATGCCCCTTTGAACAGACTGATTATTTGTAGTTGCAAGGAAAGTACCGCAAAGGCTGCAGCGCTGAGAACCCTTGCAATCTCTAGTCTTAGGCCACCCGGCCGTTAACCAACCACACGTCAGCGAGTGGCAAAACGCCCCGATTCTGGCGGTCTGACGTCCCCCCTACGGCCACAGAAATTGGCGTTGGAGCGCGCTCCCCCTATCTTACGTGCGCGATTGTCCTCGCTTCCAGGCGATGGAGTGGACGTCCCCAACCATCACGAAAGGTGGCACGATGAATACGGCCGCTCTTCTCCTCCGTTTGGTCCATATCGTTTGCGGCGTTTATTGGGCCGGTACGCTCATGTTCCTCGCTACGTTGCTGCAACCCAGCGTCACCGATGCGGGCCCCGAAGGCGGCAAGGTGACGCAAGCGCTAATGCGGCGACGCTTCCTCGAGATCGTACCCGTCATGGCTGTGTTGACGATCCTCTCGGGCGTTGAGTTGCTCCGCCGCATCTCGGGTGGGTTCTCGGCCGAGTGGCTCGGCACGACGGCGGGAATGACGCTGTCCACGGGCGCCCTTTCATCGCTCATCGCGTTCACGATCGGCATCTCAGTTTTGCGCCCGGCGGCCAAGCGCGAGGGACCGCTCGCCCAGCAGGCTCAACAGCTGGCCGAAGGGCCGGAGCGCGACGCTGCGCTGGCCGAGGTACAGCGGCTGCGACGACGCATGGCTGTGGGTGGTCGCTGGGTCGCCGCGCTTCTTCTCATCGCCGTCGTCGGGATGGCCAGCTTCAGGTATGTGTAGCGCACCGGCGACGACTCCTTATCTTTCGGCGTCCCGCACCCAAGAAAAAGATGGACGAGGAGCATGACGGACGGTCCCAAGCGATACCAGATCTTCTTCGCCGAACTGAAGCGCCGGCAGGTCTTCAAGGTCGCCGCCGTGTATGGTGCTGTGGCGTTCGCCCTGCTGCAGGCGGCGGACATCGCCTTCCCTCGCATTGGGCTGCCCGACTGGACCGTCACCTTCATGGTGGCGCTGGCGGCCTGCGGATTGCCCATCGCCATCGTGCTAGCCTGGGCTCTGGAGATGACGCCGGAGGGTGTTAAGAAGACCGACCCGGCGAAGAGCGGTGAACTCGAGGCCATCGTCGCGCAGCCCGGCGGCCGACGCTGGCCCGCGGGGATCTTCGCGGTGGCCGCCATCGTGTTGCTGGGCGCCAGCGTGTGGTGGGTCTTCCGGGACAGGGGCGTGAGCGAAGGCGCGGCGAGCGTTGCCGCTCCGGCGCGGTCCATAGCGGTGCTCCCCTTCGTCAACATGAGCGGCGATCCCGAGAACGAGTACTTCAGCGACGGGCTGGCCGAAGAGTTGATCAACGTGCTCACAGAGATCGAGGGCTTGAAGGTCGCGGCTCGGACCTCGGCCTTCTCGTTCAAGGCGAAGAACACCGACGTACGCGAGATCGGCGAGGCGTTGGGCGTGAGCAATGTATTGGAGGGCAGCGTTCGTAAGTCGGGCGACCAAGTGCGCATCACGGCGCAGCTGATCCAAGCCAGCGACGGCTTTCACCTGTGGTCCGAGACGTACGACCGCCGACTCGACGATATCTTCGCCATCCAGGAAGAGATCGCCGACGCTATCGCCGACGAGATGGAACTGACGCTGGGGTCGGAGGGACGCGGTGCCGTAGAGCGTCGCCGTACCGACGACCTCGCAGCCTACGATCTCTATTTACTGGGTCGACACCACTGGGCCAATCGAACCGAAGAGGGGTTGATCGCGGCACGCGACTACTTCGAACAGGCCATCGAGCGCGATTCGACATTCGCCCGGGCGTGGGCCGGGCTGGCCAATGTCTACGACGCTCTGCCCTGGTGGACCGACTTCCCCGCCAGAGAGGCCGTTTCGAAGGGCAAGGCCGCAGCACTCCGGGCCATCGAACTCGACCCTGAACTGGGCGAGGCGCACGCGGCGCTGGCTGTACTGACGTACGAATTCGAGTGGGATTGGGAGGAAGCGGAACGACACTACCTACGCGCCCTCGAACTCGACCCCGATTACAGCACCGCGAACACCTGGTACAGCCAGTTGCTGTTCTATAACGGTCGATTCGATGAAGCCAGACGATATGCCGAGCGCAGTCTCGAACTCGACCCCCTCTCGATGATCAACAACTACTCCGCCGCCAGCCTGCACGCTTACGCGGGCGAGTTCGATCGCGCCTTCGAATACTACGAGCGCGGCGAGCAAATCGAGCCCGCAGCCAACGTCCTGGTCGAGCACGCCGGAATGCTCGTCGAGGTCGGGCGCTACGAAGACGCGGCCGATGTCTATGAGCGCTGGGCCGAGGTCGCGGGGTACGACGACCCGGATTTTGCACGGTCGCTGGTCGCGGGCGCCGCCAGTGAAAGCCGCAGGCGGAGCTCGCTCACCGTGCTGGAAGGTCTGCGTGCCAATATGACGGTGGACCGGTTCAGTTGGGCTGGGCCGCTGGTGCAACTCGGCGAACTGGACCGGGCGGTGGAGCTTCTCGAGCAACTCCACGAAGATCGGAGTCCCACGGTCACGGTCATCGGAACCGACCCACGCTTCGACCCGCTGCGGGAGGACCCGCGCTTCATCAGCATCATCGAAGAGATGGGCCTGCCGAACGGCGGCCCCACTTACACCCGGTAATCGAACGACATGCCCGACTTCGGCGAAGCGCTCGTATACTATGCGGTCTTCCTGTTCTCCACGGTGCTGCACGAGGCGGCGCACGCCTGGGCGGCTAAGCGCGGCGGCGATCTGACGGCGTATCACGGCGGTCAGGTCTCGCTGGATCCGCGTCCGCACATCAAACGCGAGCCGTTCGGCATGGTAGTCCTGCCCGTCATCTCGGTGATGATCTCTGGCTGGCCGTTCGGGTTCGCCAGCGCGCCCTACAACATGATGTGGGCGCGGCAGCATCCGAAGCGCGCGGCGTGGATGGCGCTGGCAGGGCCGGCATCGAACCTCGCCCTCATCGTCCTGGCCGGACTCTTGATCAACGTGGGTGTTATGGCGGGCGTCTTCTACTCACCCAGCAGCATCTCGTTCGGGCACGTGACCCTGGCGACGAACGGCGGATTCTGGGGCGCCATCGCCTTACTACTCGGCGTCTTCTTCTCCTTGAACCTCGTCCTCTTCATCCTGAACATGCTGCCGGTGCCGCCGCTGGATGGGAGTGGAGCGCTGCCGCTACTGTTGTCGCCCGACGCGACGCGCCGCTATCAGGACTTCGTTTGGGGTAACCCGGCGTTGGGGTGGATGGGGATTCTGGCTGCGTGGTACGTCTTCGATCTCATCTTCAGTCCGGTGTTCCTGGCGGCGGTCAACCTGCTCTATCCCGGCGTCTCGTACGGCTGAGGCGGTTATGGGTCGCTTCGCTGCATCCGAGTACCTCCTTGGGCGGGACTCGGCAGAGAGCGGCTACACCGAGCAGGGCTTCCTCGTCTCCTTCGGGCGTCTGGTGGGCAGATTGCCCTAGAACATCTCCAAGCACATCTTACGGCCTGAAACGGGTGTCTATCTCGACACCAGCACTGCGGCAGCCAAAGGGCAAGTTCATGTCCCATCTCTCACGACGCACAGAGCAGCTAAAGCGGAGCATGCTGTTCCGGATCGTCGTAGTGTATGCCGCCGTCGCATTCGTGCTTTGGCAGGCGATGGAGATCGCCGTCCCCGCTCTTAACCTCCCGGCCTGGACGCTGAAGTTCGTTGTCGTGGCAACGCTGGCCGGGTTCCCGATCGTTGTCCTGCTGGCGCTGGCGTTCCAGGTCAAGAGCACCGGCAGAATAGTACCTCCGCCGGGCAAGGCGGCGGAATTGTCACCCGGAGGGCTGAGGTCGGTCGCCGTACTGCCCTTCGCCAACCTGAGCGCCGATCCGGACAACGAGTACTTCAGCGATGGCGTAACCGAGGACATCATCACGCATCTCTGCAAGATCTCCGATCTCAAGGTTATATCACGCGCCTCGGTGATGCAGTACAAGAGCACGGAGAAGAATCTCCGCCAGATTAGTCAGGAGCTCGGAGTCACCACCGTCATCGAGGGAAGCGTCCGCCGAGCGGCCGATCGCGTACGAATTACGGCGCAGCTCGTTGATGCCCGGACCGATCAGCACCTGTGGGCGGAAAACTACGACCGAGAGTTAACGGACATCTTCGCCATCCAGAGCGACGTCGCATTGCGCATAGCCGACGCCCTCAAGGCGACCCTCTCTCCCGACGTGCGGGCACGCATCAAACGAGAGCCTACAGGGGACCTGGAGGCCCACAACTCGTACTTGCTGGGGAAGTTCTACTGGAACAAGAGGACCGGGGAAGGGTTCCAGCGCGCCATCGAACACTTCGAAGGCGCCATCGAGTTGGATCCTGACTACGCGATCGCTTACTCTGGCCTGGCCGACTGCTACAACCTGTTGCCATTCTATGGTGACGCCCACCCTGGGCAGGCTCATCCAAAGGCCCGGGCCGCGGCGCTGAAGGCCTTGGAGATCGACGACACGCTCGCCGAGGCGCATACCTCGTACGCATTCGTCGAAAGCTGGTACGATTGGGACTGGTCCCGAGCGGAAGCCGCGTTCGAAAGCGCTATTGCGCTCAACCCTAGCTACGCCCAAGCCCATCACTGGCACGCCTGGTACCTGACCGCTCGGCAGCAACCCCACCAAGCAATAGCTCGCGTGACGACCGCCCTGAGCCTGGACCCCCTGTCTCTGATCATTAACACCGATATGGGGGACCTGTATTACTACGCACGAACTTACGATGAGGCCATTGCTCAACACGAAAAAACGCTCCAGATGGACTCCACGTTCTGGCCTGCCCACGTCAACTTAGGACGAGCCTACGTTCAGGCAGGCAGGATCGATGAGGCGATCGAATCGCTAAGGGCAGCGATCCGTCTGTCGAAACGTCATCCCAGCGGTATCGGGATGCTCGGCTATGCGTACGCTGTTAGTGGGCAGAACGATGAGGCCCTAGAGACGATCGAGGAGTTGAAGGAACTCACGACGCGAGTGAACGTACCGTCCTATCTGCTGGCCGTCGTGTATGCCGGCCTGGGCGAGTTGAACTTGGCCTTCGAGTGGCTGGAAAAAGCTCACAGGCAGCGTGACTCAGCCTGGCTGGTCTACTATCTGAAGGCCGATCCGTGGGCCGACACCCTACGCGACGACCCTCGATTCGACGACTTGCTATCGAGAATGGCCCTCACTTGAGAAAAGGGCCCAACCTACGTGTGCGCAGCAGGCCGGACCCTTTCCGAGCTTCCTTACCTAGATCCTAGTACGTCCCGCGGGTCAACATCCCCGTGGCCTCATCCGTGGTCATCACCGCGTTGGCCATGAAGCGGAAGTTGAGGACCGCAGCCTGATAGCCGTCGAAGTCCGGCAACTTCGCGGCAGCAGTGGCATCTTTGACCACCGCGACCTCGAAGCCCTGCTCCAACAGTTCGCGCATGTGGGCTTCGGTGCAGAGGTTCGCCGACATTCCAGCCAATATGACCTGATCGACGCCGCGTTTGCGCAGCTGCAGAACGAGGTCGTTGGTCTCCGGACCGTAGACCTTGTGAGGACTGGACACCACCGTTTTGCCATCCTCGATATACGGCTTGTAGATCTCGAGCCAGTC
>Ga0209536_100008036_pt1 | contig 15903 bp, 15 predicted proteins | sample DeeMarSeWOR28_12_FD_187461 | JGI IMG/M metagenome (GOLD analysis project Ga0209536, IMG submission 187461) | Marine sediment microbial communities from White Oak River estuary, North Carolina - WOR-2-8_12 (SPAdes) (version 2) | ecosystem: Environmental > Aquatic > Marine > Intertidal zone >...
AGGATTTTAAAAAGCGGACAGATTTATGTCCGCACCCATGTTCTTAAAAAGCCCAAATTCCTTGGGTTTTTTAGGGCATGTCAGGAGTTCTGAAGTTAGAGAAAAATAGAGCAAAAATAGGCAATCAATTAATGTAAGTCAGAACCATCGAAAACAACAGTCTCCAGTGTGATTATGAATAGACATTGACAGAAAAATGATTCCATAATGAATGTTCATAAATTTCATTTTGAAAGGGTCCGGCAATGAAAGCCAATGATCTTCAGTTACAGGAATTGATTAATTTTTCTGATGGATTCATCAGCCTGCATGGACGAAGACTGATTTTACATGATACCTATGCCATGGCCCAGTTTCACCGAGACTTGACTTCAATGGTTGGACCTGAGCAGTCCCGCCGAATCCTGACCAGATTTGGTTTTTTTTGGGGACAAGCGGATGCGGCGGCAATGAAAAGGGTTTTTGAATGGGAAAGTCTGAAGGAATGGCTGTTGGCGATCCAGCACCTACACTCTTTCCAGGGCATAGCCAGAACCGAGATTAAATCTCTGGAGTTTGATTCGAATGGATGGATAAAGATGGACATCACCTGGAAGGAGTCAACCGAATCGGAAATGTATCTATCAGAGATTGGCCTATCCCCGGATGCGGGATGTCGAATACTTGAGGGCTACACCAGCGGGTACGTCTCGTTCTGTCTCGCCAGACCGGTCTATTTTTCGGAAATCACCTGCAAGGCCCGAGGCGATCGTCAATGCCGGGCTATAGGCAAAGACGACACTCTTTGGGGAGAAGAAGCTTCTGGATTTTTAAGCTATTTTCAAGCCGATGACATTCAAGCCAGGGTTTCTAAACTCACTGATGAACTCAAGAAAAAAATGAAGGAACTCGAGAAAGAACGGTCCTTCGTTCAGGAGCACAGATCTCTTGATCGGCTCGGCCTGGCGGAAATAAAAAGCAAGGCTTTTCGGAAAGTTCTCGATATCAGCAGCCGCGTATCTCGATTCGACACATCAATATTAATAACCGGTGAAAGCGGAGTCGGCAAAGAAGTGCTTGCCCGTTTTATTCACGAGCAATCGCTCCGTCGCAAACAGCCCTTTATTGCCATTAACTGTGGATCTATCCCGGAAACGCTTCTCGAGAGTGAACTTTTCGGACACAAGTCCGGATCTTTTACCGGGGCAATTCGCGACCGGATAGGTCTATTTGAGGAGGCGCAAGGAGGTACCATTTTTCTTGATGAAATAGGGGATATTTCTCCGGATATGCAGGTTAAGCTTCTTCGCGTTCTTCAAGAAAAAGAAATTCGACGCGTGGGAGAAAACAGGACACGTTCCGTGGACGTCCGGGTAATTGCCGCAACACATCATAATTTAGAGGAAGAAGTGAAGCAACGCCGGTTTCGTGAAGATCTGTTCTATCGCCTCTGCGTTGTAGAAATTCACATCCCTCCCCTTCGCGAGCGACCTGAGGATATTCTCCCGCTGGCCCGGTTTATTATTCAGCGGTTATCAAAAAAGCTGAAGCTGCCAAAACTTGCCTTAGATGCGAGTATTGTAGACTATCTTCTTACTTATACCTGGCCTGGGAATATTCGGGAGCTTGAAAACGCCCTGGAACGATCCACAGTCGTTTCTGAAGATCAACGCCTGAAGCCGGAAGATCTGCAAAACAACATCAGGGCCGCCTACGAACAACAATCAATCTCAAGGAGCGCTTATGGCAAGACCCTGGAAGAAGTCGAAAGAAATTATATCCTCAAGATTCTGAAAGAAACGGACGGGAACAGAACAAGAGCTTCAGAAATCCTGGGGATTGGGAACACAACACTCTGGCGCAAAATGAAGCAATGGGGAGAATGCTTGTAGTGTTGCACGTTGGAACGTTCACACGTTACAGGTTAAAACAACCTGCATCGTTGCAGGTTTCATGATAGTCAAGTCGTTGCTTAAAGAGTCCGCCTGCTTTTAACGTTCCAACGACGCTTTTTGTTTTAACGTGCAACGTTCCAACGTGCAACGTGTAACGTTTTTAAGTTCCATCAAATCGTGATTGTTGTCCATCTTTTTATGGAATATCCCGATTTTTCTACGCGACGGACCTCTGCTCTAATTTCTTCTTTTTAAGCATACTCGGGCTAACAATTAATACCGGGACCTGAGAGTATTTAACGACGTATCCGGCGACACTACCGAAAACCACTCTTTTTATGCCTTTGCTGTTGTGTCCCATGATGATCAAATCCACCTTCTCATCCTCAGCGTACCTGACAATCTCCGTACCGGGAGGTCCCTGGAGAATCGCGATTGGGATGTGAAGATCCTTGAAATTCGATTCAACAAATCTTCTGAGTCTGCTCTCATCCTCTGCTGTAGACTCAATTTGAGTTTCATCGACAAAAGTAGCGATATAATACTGGTCAATATATTTCACATGGATGATGTGAAGTTTGGCTCCGAATTTATCAACGACCTCTTTGACATAAGGAATCATTCTATTCGAAGGGTCAGACAGATCTACCGGAAAAAGAATTCTTTTAAATAAAGCCATGGCTCTCTTTCCTGATTGATGTTTTACGCATGACGGTTCAGGCTACTGGAAACATATTTCGTTCCATGTGCTGTCTGTCTGTTAAAGTTTGCAATGCATACGGGAAATTTGGTTGTTTTCCTATATTAGCAAGAGTCTCAACAATACGCTTCTCACTCCCCCAATCGCTCCAGAGGATGTCGTTCATAGGCATAACACCGATATGGTTTTTTGCGAGAGTTAAAAGTCCTGTTGAGAAATTCTGTGATGGCATGACCTTGTAGATTGATTCGAGCACATCACTTTCACGGCACGAACCAACAGCCTTGAACAAGCGCACAAACAAGTACATTGTTTCCGGAAAATAATTCCATCCCAATTGCCATAAGGTATTGGCTTTCACGACAATGATTAAGGTGTTCCATAAGCCGCCACACGTCATGGCGTCGACAGCGTCCGTCTTTAATGGTTTCTCTAAGAATCGTTTCACTGCATAGGCGGAATACTTTCCTGACCGCCAGATTTCCGATCCAGGGTATATCCAACCGTAATCCTGCTCAGGATTATCTGCTGGAGCGCCAATCAGCAAAAGCCTTTCCGGAAGGGCCTCTACCGCCCGTACTGCCCCTGCGACCACTTGCGCAAATCTCTTCTTGGGATAGATGAAGTGATCCGACGGATAAATGATCACTGTAGCTTTCATATCCTGACTATAGATATATGTCAGGGGAAGAAAAACACCCGGGAAAGTATCCCGATTCTCAGGTTGAACAATGACTCTTCCAGGCCAGTCGTCTGCCAGCTGGGATCGTGCTTCATGTTGATGCGCCTTGGCGATAAGGATCCTTTGATGCTCCGGTTTTACCAACACATCCGCACGGTCGAGCGTATGCTGCAACATGGATCGGGAGCCGACAAATGCGCAGTATTGCTTTGGCACATGCCGACCCTTCCATCGATTCGTAAGTGAGTGGATCCGTTCCCCATTCCCCCCTGCCAGAATTATTGCCCAAAGGCGCTCAAAAATTCGGGGTACGGGAACGAATTCAGCATTATCTGCATGTATCTTTTCATTTACGATACAACTTAGACCCATAACCTAACCTCAGCCTCCCCTTGCATAACTCCTTTTTCGGGGTTCTGTTAATTTGGTGTAAAAGCTGACCATTCTAAATGAGTGCAAGGTTTATGCCGGAGAGGATGGAATCTATAATTCAATTAGATTAAAGGACTTAACTGATTGGTGGGAAGATTTATCCGATAGCAATTATTGCATTTTGGAATAATTATATTTCAATCTGAAAAGATGGAGTATGTTTGTCTCATTTTTTTCTGGTCGGTTATTTACATGGCATAGGTGCCGGCCATTCATGAATTCGGTCGAAGGCCATTAAAATGAGAGGATCGCTATTCAGGGTTGCAATACTTTCTTAAAATTTAAAAGTGCCTGTACAGTGTCTTTCATATTGGTCGCATCACCGATTATCAAACGGTCTGTTCGCTTGAAATACTCGAGGCACGTGCCGCAAGAAAGAATTTTACTGCCCTGCAATGCGAACTTGTCCATCAGATCCTTAACGGGAGAACCCTCCGTCGTCAGAAAGATCCCGGAATTCATGCAGATGATTCGCACCGGTATTGAGCCTGATTCCAGCAACTGAGTTAGAAACGCACGCATCAGTTTCTCTCCCAGGTCGGGTTCCCCATCGCCCAGCATGGATGAATTGATCATCAGTAGTAATTCTTTATCGACGGCCATTTCCTATCTCCTAATTTTCAAAATTGCACAGAGCGGCACCGAGAGCCGCAACGACGCGGGGATTATCCGGTACATGGATTGGTATACCAAGTCCCGCTTCAATACAGCGGCGTAGGCAAGGATTTTTTGCCCCGCCTCCGGCAAACAGTATGGTGCCCGATAATGAAAGCCCTTTCATCATGGAAAGCGTGCGGGAAGCGATCGCTTCATGGATGCCCAGAGCGATTGACTTCCTGGATGCCCCCCGGGCCACCAGAGAAATTACCTCGGATTCCGCAAAAACCGTACACAAGCTGTTCAGTTTTTCTGCTCTTTTCGCAGAAAAATCCGCCTCAGCAAACTGATCGTACGTATATGAAAGGGCTCCCGCCATAACCTCCAGAAACCTTCCGGTTCCTGCAGCGCAGCGGTCATTCATTAGGAATTTATCCAGCTTTCCTTTTTCATCCAGGGTTACGATCTTGGTATCTTGTCCGCCCACATCCAGAACGGCCCGGCACTCATCAGACAGAAACCGCGCTCCAAGGGCGACCGCCTTGATTTCACTCACCAGGTTGCAGGACCGTTCGCGTGAAAGGAGACGGCGTCGGATATGTTCCAGGCGCGAAGGATTGGGAGTGAAAACGGCGCAATCGATCTTGAGATAGCGGTCCACAATATTTTCGATCAAGGCATCCACGCTCAGCCCATCGCTGCTGGTAAGATGCTGGGTGCCGCGCTCTCCAACACAGGATTCTTCTCCCACAATGACAGCACCGGAGTTTTCAATTATTGCCGGCAGCTTCCAGTTGGGCACCGCCATCGGGCATCCTGAAACCAGGATCCTGGGCGTCCCCTTATCCACCGCGCCTTCGCCCCTGTTTATTCGGCTTTCCAATTCGTCGCAGATCGTGTTTACCGAGTTCGTAAAACGTTCGGAATCGTCGTAGAAGAAGACCTGGTTCGCCAGCAGGGCGTCCAGTCCCGATATGGGCGCAGGATCCGCCGCGCGAAGTTTCGCAAGCCGGTGCATGGCGCTTCTCTTGGCGTTGACAGTGCCGATCGCCTTTTTCAGGGCATCCGTTTCAATTGTCCTGCCCGACACCTCTTCGACCCTCGTCGCAAAACGCAGGTATTCTTTCCGGCGCAGTTCCCGACCGCTATCGCTCTTCACCTGGGGAAGGTCCATGACATAGAGATCGTTCACCAGATCCATGAATATTTCGTAGGATTTTTTCTTCCCGTCACACGTGTTTTCTCCGACAACCATGTCGGCTGCTGCAAGATAGGGGCAGACTTTAGCCAGAGCGAATCCGAAGGCGCCCTTGATCAGCGCGCATGTGTTCCGCGGCAGAAGCTTTTCAGCCTCGTCGGGTGCAAATTCCGCGCCGGCACACAGGCCCACCAGAATTCCGTCGACAGCCAATACCAGTTCTTCGGGTACGAAAACGCAGAAGGAACCGAAAACCTTTCTTCCGGCGGTCCTGGCATCCATCAATTCCCTGATGCGTAGCCCGTGTACTTCAATCATAACGAAATCGAAATACTTCATGTTCTCAGGTCTTCCACGTTGCTGCAAAAAAGTCTTTTCATAAAGAGGGCCCAGTACTCCGAGCAGCGCATCATGCGCTTTCAGATCTAATCCCAGATCCGTGAGGTCGAGTCATCTGCAAAAGACGCGGAGACCGCGTAATCCAAACACTGCTTCGGGTTTCCCTGGAACGGAAGGGTATGTAATACCCTACAACCGTCCCGATAACCGCATCGGGCAAAGTGGTTTTCCCGGCTGATGGTGTTGAGAAAGGAAGAAACAACTATGATGAACAACGGCTATGGTGACAAGGGCCGGGGCATGGGCCGAGGTCACGGCCGCGGTGGGGGAAGAGGTAAAGGCATGGGACGGGGAGGAGGTATCGGTCGAGGTTTCGGAAGAGGCCAGTGGGTTGTACCACCGGCTGGCTCTTCGCCGCCGGCAGCGGAACCGCGCGACGCCGGCCGGCAGGCCTGGGTGCTCAGGGCGCAAGCGCAGGAAATGAGGGATCAGCCCAGCGCCATCAATCAAAGGATCGCTGAAATCGAAGTTACCGGCACCAGCCCATCGAAGCCGATGGAAAAAGCCAATACAGCTTCAGATGGAAATAGCAGGTTTCGGGAAATGACAGCGGTTATTGACCGGGAACGGTGTATGAACTGTGGGCTGTGCATTGATATATGCCCGGAACAAGCCATCGACATGGGTCCCATTGTAGCGATCGACTCGATCAAATGTACGGGGTGCGGCTCGTGCATAAAGGAATGTCCGAACGAGGCCATCTCTCTTTCCGAAATGATGGCGAGCCACGCCGCTTCATAAGATTCCATGGTTGTTAAGTGAGACCGGCTAATGAGGATCGCGGTCCCTGTCACCGGCAGCGTGCTATCTTCTCATTTCGGCCACTGCGAACGTTTCGTACTCTTCGATGTGTACGAAGACAGAAAGAATCCTTGCGGCTCATCATGGTGTGCGACCGAAGACCAGCATAACGGTACAGGTTTTTATAGAACGGAGGTACCCCATGGCTTCATCCTGGGAAAAATTTGAAGGAATTATAAAATCTCAGATGAGGATAATATATTCCGATACTGTTGTCGAACTGGGCATGAACCCGAAAAACCTGGGCGAAATTGATGATGCCGACGGTTTTGCCAGAATCACCGGCCCTTGCGGTGACACCATGTCCATGTGGCTGAAAATAGAGGGGGACAGGATCGTCAATACCGGCTTCACCACTAACGGTTGCACCACCTTGCTCGCTTCGGCCAGCATGGCTACTATAATTGCCAAAGGCTCCCGTATAGCTGATGCCTTGAAAGTCAGGCAGCAGGAAATTCTGGATGCTCTGGGAGGACTGCCGGAAGAGAGCCGTCATTGTGCGCTTCTCGCGGCGAACACTTTGAAAGCGGCCATTGAAGATTACCTGGGGCGTCAAGAATACGATGGTATGAAAAATGCCAGTTAAAAATTATTATGCTGTTCTCGAAGTAAACAGGAATGCCAGTTCGGAAGATATCCGGAAAGGATTTCGTCGGATGGCAATGCAATATCATCCCGATCATAATCCGGAAAATGCCGCAGAGGCAGAGGCGAAATTCAAAGACATAAACGAAGCATACAGTATTCTCGGCGATGAAATTAAGCGCTGGCAATACGATCACCTGATAAACCTATCCGGCGGTTCCGAAAATGCCATATCCGCGGAAGATATATTTCGAAGATTCGCCGGCGGAGGCTTCGCCCGAAGTGCAAGTTCCCCTAAATTTTGGGGGCATAAATGCAATAAGGGGTGGAAATGTCGTTGGCGGTAAAACAGAGATTCAAGCCTACTCGATAATGAGAGTCATTCTTTGTTGGCCTGGACCGATAATGAAGCCATCACGGTTTATACTCTTTCATGCCTACCGGATTTTCCGGAATGCCTCCTTCTCCACTTTAATGAAGCATTTTGAAGACAGGCTTCATTTGTCAATTCCCAAAATGCAGTAATCTCCTTGCATATAGCAATGTCATGATAAAATGACAATGTAATGTATACCTCAACTACTGAAAAGAACATTTCATTCTATTAAAAATGGAGGATCAGCCAGTCGCTCGTGTAGGTAGCCACAGAAGCTATTCATTATCTTGCGGAGGTTATTAAAACGCGCTGACCTCGAACAAAAGGCGGATTCACTTATGGAAGCAAGCGTAATAAATAACCTTGCCCAGCTCAGGCGGAAGAGAGGACTCACCGCTATAGAACTGGCGAAAGAGATCGGCGTGACCCGCCAGACAATCTATGCAATGGAAACCGGCGCTTATGTTCCGAATACACTTGTCGCCTTAAAGCTTGCGCAAGTTCTGGAAGTCAATGTTGAAGCATTGTTTAAACTTGAGAATGTTGAACCGCCCGCTCATACGGAAGATGTCCAGGTGCTACCGACGGGGCAATACCCTCAGCCGGGATTACCGGTGCAACTCTGCAGGGTCGATGGCACATTGGTTGCAGTATTGCCTGTGCCAATTCCATGGAGCCTGCCGCCGGCGGACGCCGTTCTTGTCAACACCGGGGGACAACGGAGAAATATAAAAGCGCAACTGTTTCACGAGGAAAAGCAGTTCAAAAAGAGGCTTCTTATCGCCGGTTGCGATCCGGGGATATCGGTCCTGCTGCGGCACCTGCAGAGAGAGGGTGTGGAGGCCATTGCTTCTTATCGGAACAGTTCCCAGTCGCTTGAACTTCTTAAAAACTCGTTGATTCACATCGCCGGGTCTCATTTGAGGGACGAGGCAACGGGGGAGTCCAATCTCCCTGCTGTTCGAAAACAGTTTCCGAAAGGTTCTGTAGCTGTCATCTCCTATGCGGTCTGGGAAGAAGGCCTTGTCGTAGCTCGAGGCAATCCAAAGAATATAAGAGACATAACCGATCTGGCACGAAAGGACGTATCGATAATCAATCGAGAACCCGGTGCCGGCAGCCGGATTCTGTTGGACACACATCTGCAGAAATTCGGCATCACTCCCCGAAATGTTAAAGGATATAAAGAAACGGCGACAGGTCATCTGCCTGCCGCATGGCAGGTGAAAAACGGCCAAGCGGACTGTTGCCTGGCGACGAAGACATCCGCATGTGTTTTCGGACTCGATTTTATTCCGCTCGTCAGCGAGCGCTACGACCTGGTAATCCGCAAAAAGAACCTGAAACATCCGGGCGTTCAGATCCTGCTTGACACTTTAGGTCGCAAGGCTTTTCGCAGGGAACTTGAAGGCCTTGGAGGCTACGACACCAGCAATGCCGGTGACAGGCTCGCATAGCTAGTCAGTCATAATTCCCGAGGATTTTACCTGGACCTTTGGATTATTTTCCCTCTTACCTTTTTGTTTTCGGCACCCAGAAAAGATTTGCGGCAGCCAGACCGACTTCGGCATTCCCGACATTCACTAATGCCGCTTCACGCAATCCGGCGGATACATCCAGCACGACATCGCAGCCTTCCGGACGAAATTGCAGCTTGATCCCCCTCCCTGTATCGATGATATCGATTACTTCGCCATTCAAGCGCACCAGGGATGAAGCATCCGACTGATTTATATGATTCAGATGAACAAGTTCGGGGAGAATTCCGGCTATTATCTCATCCCCGATTTCGGGTATGATATGGTCGTTACGGCTCCGATTGACGGGCAGACGGGTTTTTAGGGCGGGACAGTCCAGGATCAAACAGGAATCATCCTTGTCGATTATCCTAGCAGGGAAGAGATTTCTTATGCCAAGAAAACGGGCGACTTCAACCGTGGCCGGTTTCCGGTAAACGACAGTTTTAGCATCGCTTTGATGCATCTTGCCTTCAATAAGTACGCTGATTCGCTCCCCGAGGAAAAAGGCTTCTTCCAGATCGTGGGTTACCATTAAAGTCGGTATTTTATTATGATCCAGCAGTTTCTTAAGAAGAATCCAGAGTTCTCGGCGCAGGCTCTCGTTCAGCGCCGAAAAAGGCTCGTCCAGAAGAAACAATCGGGGCGCGGAGGCCAGCGCACGGGCGAGGGCCACTCTTTGACGCTCCCCTCCGCTTAAAGTTTCCGGATAGCGGGAAACCAGAGATCCAAGTCCGACCTCTCCTATCAAGCGTTCCGCCAGCTCAAAATATTTCGATTCCTTCACGCGCCGTATACGGATGCCGTAAAGGATGTTTTGCCTGACGGTCAGGTGAGGGAAGAGGCCGAGGCGCTGCGGCACATATCCGATGCCGCGGTTCTCCACCGAGATGTCACTCAATTCCTGCCCGTCCAGAAACACACTGCCTCTGTGAGGTCTTCGAAATCCTATAATGGCTTCGAGCAGGGTGCTTTTGCCACTGCCGCTGGGACCCAGCAACACGTGGCGTTCTTCCTTCCGCATGCTCAGTGAAACCGGGGATAGGGAGAAATCGCCTGCCTTGACGAAGACGTTGTCGAGCCTAAGCATATTTGGCCAACCTGCTTGAAATCAACCTTACGCTGTACAGCGCGCCCAATCCGAAAAGAAGAAGACAGACGATCAACACAACCGTCCCGCCGATGTCGGCAGTGGCGAGGCGCATGTAAATCGCGATCGGGAGTGTTTCGGTTCGCATGGCCATCGTGCCCGCTATCATGATCGTCGCTCCGAATTCCCCCATTGCCTTGGCCCAGGAAAGGATGAACGCCGCAATGATACCCCTCCGGGCGAGAGGGAGAGTAATTGTTATAAAAGCCCTTGCAGGTGTCGCTCCGAGGGAACGTGCAACCTGTTCGTAGGATGCGGGGATCTCATCCATTGTCGATTTCACAAGGCGCGTCGCGATTCCTAATATGGTTACGAATTGAGCCAGAACGATACCCGAGAAGACGAAGACGAACGTCATGACATTCTTCTGTATCCACTCCCCGAGAGGATTATTGAAAAATATAAGCAGAATGGCGCCAAGAGCGGCAGGCGACACAATGATTGGGAATTCAAGAATGGTATCCACAATCATCCGGCCGGGAAAGGAGTTGCGAGAAAGCGCAAAAGCGGCCGGAACGGCAATAACCAGGGCCAGGATGGATGCGAGAGTGGCGGCCACGATACTGAGCCTGATGGAAAACAGGGTCCTCCCCGAAAAAAGAGTTTCGAGTAGAATCCTGCCATCCATGAAATAGGCCAGCGAAGCGATCAATCCTCCATAGAAAACAAAGATAAAAAACGCTGAGGCAATTGTGAAATTCTTGAAGTTCATAATTGGATTGATATTCCGCCTTTCTACTTTTTCAGCCAGTCTGCCGATACTGTATATTCGCCGCCGACGGACTTGGTGGATCCGACATATTCGGCAGCTTCACCGGGTGAGGCGAAATAACGGTATTTCCTGAAAACGGCCCTGCTTTCGGGAGAAAGCATGAAATCGATAAATTGCTGCGCCAGAGCCCTGTTTTTCGTGAACCTCGACACGGCGATGGGTATATAGCCGATGCGTGGAATCTGGTCCGCGCTTAAACGGACGTTTTCTATCCGTTCCGGGTCCCAGTGTTCAAAAACATGCCATCCGATCACGGCGTCGGCCTGTTTCAGGGAAATGGCCGTAGCGGTTTTTTCGCAGCTTCCGGTGTAGTTGATCAGGTTCTTTCTGAAAGCCGCCTTTTGTCCGGGATTGAAGGTATTCTCGATAATCTCGACGGCATAGGCTCCGACGCACACTCCCTCCGGATTAGCTATGGCCACTTTCAGTCCCGGCCTGAGAAGATCCCGTAACGTATGGATGTTTTGCGGATTTCCCTTTTGAACGTTGATCGTGGGGACAAGATAAACAACCGCTTTTTCCGTCTCTGAAAAAACATCCCCCTCTCTTTTTGCCTTCTCCATATAGTCCGAGGAACCGGGAAAGTATATGTCTCCCTGTTTGACAAGTTTCATTTGAGACAGCACATATCCGGATCCGCCGAATACGGTTTCGACTTTTATTCCCGTTTTTTTCTCGAAAATCGCGGCAATTTCTTCGGTTGGAGGCCTGCTGGCGGCTCCGGCGAAAACGAGGATTCTGTCCTGAGCCGCTGCCGTCATAACTGATAGAAGCAAAAAGATCAGTATCCATAACGTCCTTAAATAATGACGATATCGAATTAATGCCGGAGTTTTATCAGGGCGCATAACCTACTCCTGGAATTGTGAACCGGATTCCGAAAGCCCATTTATTAATCGCACCCGAAACCGATTGAAGTCGGATGCAAACGGAACCTGCGGTCTCGTAAAGCCGCGACATTTTATCATAATGTTCTTTTAAAATTACATATGTATGTTATAACTACGTCGTTAATAAAATACATTGTAATTTAACATTACCATTAGAGGCGTTATGAGAAAACGGATCTTTGGTACCGGCTTTGCCGTTTTACTATTCTCAGTCACTTCTATATTTTGCGTCTTCGGGGAGACTCCATACAAACGAGTTCGGGTTGCCGTTATCGGGGGTATGACCATGACGCCCCTGTGGGGTGAGATACAGCACAAGTTTGAGGCAGAAACTGAAATCCCAATCGAGGTTGTCGTCACCGGCGAGAAACTGGCTCTCGCGCGTGCCATGGAAGAGGGGAAAGTTGATTTTCTTACAATGCATTCCAGCGACGTGACTACCAACCTGGTAGCCGACGGATGGGCACGCGATCTACGTCCCTGGGCCAAGAACGACCTTGTTATCGTCGGTCCTGCCGGAGACCCGGCTGGTATTTCAGGCATGCGGGATGGAGTTGCAGCCGTCAGGAAGATCGCGGAAACACAATCCAACTGGCTCGACTTTCTATCCAGCGGCCCCAGGGAAACGGCGCACACTTTGTTCTCCAGGGCCGGAGTTCCCATGATCGGGACATGGGTCCTAAAATACGAACACACAGAAACGAGAAGCATCCTGCACTACGTAGCAAGCAGGAATGCCTACATGATTGTCGGCAGGATGCCCATTCTGTTCCGCAAAATAGATCCCGATCCCAATGTGAAAATCATGGTCCAGGGCGACCCGAACATGCGCCGTCCTTATGTGGCGATGGTGGCGAATCCCGACAGGTTTCCTTCCGCCAATTTTGAAGGCGCCGCCAGGCTCTCCGACTTTTTGCTTTCAGACAGGATACAGAAATTTCTGGCTTCCTATGACGGCGGCATCGGCGACGGGGTGCCGATATTCATCCCGGTTCGATCCTCGCGTTAAATCTTTTAGCAAAAACCACTGGTATTTAAAAAGTGACCTCCAAGTATAAATACAGAAATTTTGCCATGAGCAGCCTTGTTGTTTTTATTGTACTTTTGTCGTCAGCCACGTTAATGGCTCAAAGCAAACAGCTCTATACCTGGCTGGAGGATCTCACCTACCTTCAGAATGCTTCTTCAACACGCCTGGAGGAACAGCGGGCGGCAGTGGCTCAGATTTATTACGGGATTGAAGTCTGGCTGACGCTGCGTCCCGAATCGAGTATCTCGTTGCCTCCCGCTCCTCCAAGACCTTGGAATGCCGAACAGATGCAGGGAATGGTGAACGGTATGCGCGAAGCGGTTCAATCCCTTCTTGAGCCTGACACAGGTCGCGCTTTTGAACTGGGTCCAATGGAAATCACCGTCACTGCGGAAACTTCCCCTCTTTCACCCGTTATTTCCAGCCTCGGCCGGTCCGAAATAAGGAATCTTAATGCCACGGATGTCGCTCAATCCCTGCCTTTCCTTCCGGGTATAGGCGTGGATCATAATTCCGCCAGCGGGCGAATGGGAATTATGCTTCGCGGTTTTGACTCCCGCCAGGTCGGCCTGTACATGGACGGCATGCCTACCTACATACCCTATGACGGATTTGCCGATATCAGCCGGTTTCTGACCGGGGATTTAAGTGAAATAGACGTTGCCAAAGGGTATTCGTCTCCCCTCTTGGGGCCGAGCGGCCTGGGAGGAGCCGTCAATTTGGTAACCCGCCAGCCTGGAAAGAAACTGGATGCCGACGCGGTTGTCGGCACCGGTTCGGGAAACAGGCTGGAATCGCTGCTGCATCTGGGTTCCCGATGGCGATCTTTTTTTGTTCAGGGAGGGATGGACTGGCTCCAGACTGATTATTTTCCTGTTTCCGGCAAATTCGTTACCCATGAAATGCAGCCGGGATATGATCGCATCAATTCCGATCGTCGCGATGTGAGATACAACGGACGCTTCGGATGGACTCGACGGGAGAACGATCGATACGTTCTGTCCTACTCCAACCAGAAATCCGATTACGGAGTTCCTCCTTACTCGGGAACGGATACGGAAAACAACAAACCTAAGTTCTGGCGCTGGCCCTGCTGGAAGAAGCAGATGTACTACTTCAATTCCAATACGGAATTGGGAGCGGCGGATTCGGTCAAATTACGGGCCTTCTACGACCGCTACCGAAACAATATGACCGGCTTTACGGATTCAAGCTATTTAAGCATATCAAGTATTGCGCCGTACGATGACTATTCCGCAGGAGCTTCAGCGGAATTTTCGACGCGGAGACTTTCACGACACTCCATCAGCGCATCTTTTCTTCTAAAGGATGACGTTCACAAAGAGAGTGGAGCCACGTATACGAACACAGCAATATTCACGGAACCCTGGAGAACACAACACGACCGGATTTTTTCCATAGGCTTCCAGAACATCGTTACTGTTTCCTCCCGCATTCGCGCTACTTTGGGCTTTAGCGCGGACATCCTGGATGCCGTCAAAGCCGAGGATCTCATAACGACGGTCACCGGCAGCGGTAAAAACGCTGTCAGGACATACTCTGTCGAACCTTTTAGTTGTGGAGGCACCGATTGTCCGGATCGTATCTGGAATTTCAATCCGGTGGCATCGATCTCCTATTCATTGTCCGAAAGGAGTTCCCTGTTCTTTTCCTTCGCGCGGAAAAGCCATTTTCCCATGTTGAAAGACCGATATTCTTACAGATACGGGAAGGCGATACCCAATCCGGCGCTCGAGGCGGAACATGCCGGCAACTGGAGCCTGGGATTCTCGCACATTTTCGATCACAACACGGTGCTGCAGGCGGATCTGTTCCGGAGCGACGTGTACGATGCCATCCAGAATGCAATTGTCCCGGCCGAGTACGAGGGCCAGTGTCCGTCGATGCCGGACGGCCAATGCCAGCAGGCCGTGAATGTTGGAAAAGAAGTGCACAAGGGAGTAGAGATTGTTCTACGGAGCAAGCCTGTTTCTTGGATGACCCTGAGGACGGACTACAGTTATCTGCAATGGAGTATTTCGGGACCGATTAATATGCTGAGGGCGTATCCGGTCCGGGCCCCGAAGCACAAAATTATCTCCACAGCAAATGTAATCATGCCTCTAGAAATTCTTCTACTGGCGGCCATCCGTTATGAAAGTGGAACATTGACCATCAACGACTCCGGCACAGTGGCCCCGGCGTCCAAGTTCGCCACTGCGGACATCGGATTCATGACACCTCTGCTTTCCGGGATGAGCTTTCGAACGGGCGTGGAAAATCTTTTTGACCGCAATTACTATTACCGCGAAGGCTTCCCGGAACCGGGCCGAAGCTGGTACTTCAACATTCGTTATAGTTATTAAGGGCTTTTTGTCTGGTGATCCCGACCGGAAAGTAACACATATGGAGTGGGAGTAAAAAAGGCCTTCTACTGTTTTCAAGGATAAGCACTGGCCGGAATACAATAAAAATATGGATGAGTATATAACGGTAGATGAAGCTCCACAAAAGCCGAAAGATTAATAATCCGGGAGATATACTCATTGATGATCGCGTCTTATCTTCTCGGATAGCAAGAACATCCGTTAAAATCAAGTCTCTTTCCTGCCATTCAATCCGAGCGCACTTCTAATAACCGGGATACTTACAAACAGCGCTGCAAACGAATGGAAAAATACAATTGCGTATCCCGTTGGAAAATCGAATCTGTACGAAACGATTATAGCGATGATATTAAGAATAGTGCCGATGATCCATGCATTGATAAGAAGAATACCCTTGCCCAAAATAATGGCAATCAGCGCCGGCGCCAACAATAGAGAGAACACGATGAGCACACCAGCGAGTTTAACAGAGCTCGTCACCGTGATCGCAAAAGTGATGAAAAAAAGAACGTC